>Ga0222713_10002051_pt1 | contig 21776 bp, 15 predicted proteins | sample C33_649DmetaG_FD_165061 | JGI IMG/M metagenome (GOLD analysis project Ga0222713, IMG submission 165061) | Estuarine water microbial communities from San Francisco Bay, California, United States - C33_649D | ecosystem: Environmental > Aquatic > Marine > Unclassified | place: USA: California...
AATACCCGGGATAGATTGAAACACTACATCAGGATCAGGCCAGCTAATTTTACTAAAGCGTTGAGCTCCATAATAAATTAGAAAGGCAGAAAATGTAAAAGCATCTGACAAGAGGAAAAACCACATCATCAGTTTTCCATATTCTACAGCAAAAGGGGACTTTCCGCCACTCCAGGCGTCAGTTTTTAATTCATCTAGTTTTGATACAGTAGCACTCATTTAGACTATGGTATATTGATTTATTATTGATTCAAAAGTAAGAAAACATATAGATAAATCCATAGGATATCTATAAAATGCCAAAAAATGGATGTCACTTCCATACGGAATATATTACGTACCTGAGGAATATTGCGAATTTTGCCTATTAGCGCATAAATCAACATACATATACCCGCAACAATGTGTAATAAGTGTGCGCCAGAAAACACATAAATAAACGATTGGGAGGCATTATAGTTGACAAAATACGCTCCTGATTCATATAATACCTGCCATGCTGAATACTGACTGTAAAGGAAACTAAGTGCAAGCACAATGGTAAGTCCAATAAAAAGTTTTTGCCTGCCAAATTGTAAATTTTTTGCAGAGAGATAGGCTACATGCATAGTCAGACTACTCAAAACTATGATGACAGAACTATACATAAATGCTTTAGGAAGTAAAACTTTAATTCCACGCTCCGCGTTACCTTCGGTGTAAACAATAAATCCGCTGGTTAAAGCAGCAAACATCATAAATGAAGAGATAATAAACAGCCACATTAAAAATTTTCTTGCTTTAAAATTCTGCCTATCCTCTACTTGTACATTTTTAATTTCCATAGTATTTTATTTTGCTATAAAGTCAAATAATAAAGTCAGCTGCAACAAAGGCAGGTAAATAAAAGAAGTATACATCAAATTTTTTGCTGATAAAACATCTTTGTTTTTATACAATAAAATGGCCTTCCAAATAAAGTAAAAGCCTGCAAGCAGCGCTATTACCAAATAAATATTACCAGCAAATGCCTGACCATCTGGCATCAGGTATACCGTTGGCATCAAACTAACCGGCACCAGAATAATGGTTGTAAGCAGCGTAATAATGGCGCTGGTTGTATCTTGTTTAGTTGTAGGCAATAATCTAAATCCAGCCCTTTTATAATCTTCATCAAGTACCCAGGCAATAGCCCAAAAATGTGGAAACTGCCATACAAATTGAATGAGGAAAAGTATTACAGGTATCCATGAAATTCGTGGTTCATTAAATGATGCAAAATAACCGATTAAAGGAGGAAAAGCACCAGGAAAAGCACCAATAAAAACAGCAATTGGCGATTTCCTTTTCATAGGTGTATATACAAAAGCGTATAAAAATATGGACAATACCGATAATACACCTGTTATAAAATTAAGTTTAACCAACATTAATGTACCTGTAATACCCATAACAAGACTAAGAACCAAAGCTTGACCGGTTGTCATTTTCCCCGAAGGAATGGGGCGATCCATGGTTCGTTTCATCAACTTATCCAGATCCTTTTCAATAATTTCATTGAAACCATTTGCCGCACCTGTTACAAGAAATCCTCCAATCGTTAGAATCATCCAATTAAACCAGTTAATATCCCCTTGAAACCTGCTTCCCATAAGAAAACAGATTGAAGCAGAGAACACGACTGTCATCGTAAGTCTTAATTTTATTAACTTATTGAAATCGGATATGAAATTCCTCACTCTATGTTCTATTTCACAAAATTTAATTGCCTGATTTGCAAAACTGAAAAAATAGCTCTGTCAGATTGGCTGTAAAAGTACTAAGGAAATATATTTTAAATGGTATTTCCCAAGGTTATATCATCTACCCTAAAGAATAATGATATTGAATTAACAATACATTTTGAGAGGCGAAAAGCTAAGCTCATTATAGAAAAGCGCTATAGTTTTTTCTTCAAAATGCAAACACGAAACATCCTTTAATTAAACAGGCAGTAATAAATACTGCCTGTTTATATTATTGATAGGTCTATTATTTAAACTTGCTCCTTAGCTTTTGGCTTTTTCGCATTATTTCTTTCCCATTCCTCCTGTATACGTTCAGCTTCAGGATTATCTTCAAAATCATGTGGAAGATTGGAGCTCATTGTTTCAGAGAAAGGTGTAGTTTGAGGGATAAAGTCTGTATGATGTCCAGGCTTGCTATAATCATATGGCCAACGGTAAACTGAAGGAATTTCTCCAGGCCAGTTTCCATGTAAATGTTCTACCGGAGCTGTCCATTCCAAAGTGGTTGAATCCCATGGATTTTGTGGTGATTTCTTACCATAAAACATAGAGTAAAAGAAATTCCATAAGAAAGCAACCTGTGCAAGTGCCGAAATAATTGCAGCCCAGGTAATGAAAACATTGACGGTTAACCATTCCTGCATAAATGCAAATTCAGTAAATGCATAGTAACGACGAGGAACACCATCAAGGCCCATAAAGTGCATCGGAAAGAATACCAGGTAGGCACCAATAAAAGTTAACCAGAAATGCAGGAATCCTAAACGCTCATCCATCATACGTCCGAACATTTTTGGATACCAGTGGTAAACACCGCAAAGCATTCCGAAAATTGCAGCACAACCCATTACCAGGTGAAAGTGAGCTACAACAAAATAGGTATCGTGAAGATTTATATCAAGCGCTGCGTTTCCTAGAAATATACCGGTAAGACCTCCTGAAATAAAGAACGATACTAAACCAATTGCAAATAACATAGCAGGAGTAAATCTCAGGTTACCTCTCCAAATAGTGGCCAAGTAATTGAATGTCTTTACTGCTGAAGGGACTGCAATGATCAGAGTTGTGATCATGAATACCCCTCCAAGGAATGGATTCATCCCTGTAATAAACATATGGTGACCCCAAACAATGAAGGAAAGAACTGCAATTCCTATCAAAGAATAAACCATGGCATGGTAACCAAATATAGGTTTCCTTGAATTGGTAGCAATTACCTCTGAGGTAAGTCCTAATGCTGGCATAATCACAATGTAAACCTCAGGGTGACCAAGGAACCAAAATAAGTGTTGCCATAATACAGGACTACCCCCTTGATTAGGAAGTATCTGGCCAGCCACAACAATATCAGAAAGATAAAAACTTGTACCAAAGCTGCGGTCAAATATTAACAAGACTACAGCTGATACTAATACAGGGAAAGATAATACCCCCACAATTGCAGTTAAGAAGAATGCCCAAATAGTTAAAGGCATTTTCCACATATCCATACCTTTGGTACGCATATTCAGAATTGTTGAAATATAGTTCAGTGCTCCAATTAGGGCTGATGCAACAAATGCAACCATACTTATAAGCCACAAAGTCATTCCAGTACCAGAACCACTGATGGCTTTAGGTAAAGCAGATAATGGAGGATATACCGTCCAACCAGCACTAGCAGGTCCGCTTTCAACAAAGAATGAAGCCATCATAACTACACAAGCTATAAAGAATAACCAGTATGAAAGCATGTTGATGAATGGCGAAGCCATATCTCTGGCTCCCAACTGCAATGGAATTAAAAGGTTACTAAACGTTCCGCTAAGCCCGGCAGTTAACACAAAGAATACCATAATTGTGCCATGAATGGTAACTAAAGCCAGGTAGAAATCTGGTTTTATTCGCCCTCCTTCTGCCCATTTTTCTCCAAGAAATGTTTCTAGCAATGGGAAACTTTTATCTGGCCAAGCTAATTGTAGTCTGAACAGAATTGAAAATCCCATTGCTACTACAGCCATAATAATTCCTGTTATCAGAAATTGCTTGGCAATCATTTTATGATCCTGACTAAAGATATATTTTGTTATAAATGTTTCTTTATGATGTCCATGATCATGACTGTGATCATCATGTTGGTGAAGTAAAGCTGAATCGTGTGTTGCAGAGCTTGCCATAATTATTTTATAATAGTATTAGTATTTAAAGCAATTTTATTGTTTTGATCAGTAGATTTTTTATTGACCATCTGAAGTTCTTTTTTTACATCATCATTGTAGTAAAGAGCCTGTTTAGCTAGCCATGTAGCGTACTCGGCTTCAGAAACCACAGTAACTTTTGCTTGCATGTTATAATGTCCTGCACCGCAAACTTTAGCGCAAAGTAAAACGTAATTATACTCCGGATTATTTCGTTCAACTCTCACCTCTGCAGTTGTCAAACGTGGCGTAAACTGAAAGTAGGTAGGCATACCCGGAACAGCGTTAATTTGAGCTCTAAAGTCGGGAAGATAAAAACTATGTAGTACATCTTTAGAGCCAACTGTGATACGGACAGGCTTATTCACAGGAATAACTATCTCACCAACAAGCTTATCATCCCAGCTTTTCTGATCTTTAAAATCAATTCCTAGTGCATTGGTAGGTGTAGTTAGTTTATAATTACGCGCACCAATTTGATTATCAGCTCCAGCATATCTTAAACTCCATTTAAACTGTTCACCAGTAACCTCAATATTGATTGCTTTCTTCTGATCTTCAGGAGAAACATTAGTAATACCTCTCCAGGTAAAGAATCCTAATAATACAAGTACTGTTAAGACAATAGCTGGTATAATTGTCCAAATTCTTTCTAATGAATTATTGTGAGGATAGAAGTAAGCCTTTCTGTTTTCAGACCCTCTGTATTTAAATGAAAATCCAAATAGAGCAATGTGAGTTAGAATAAATACGATTGTAGTTAATATCAAGGTTATATTGAACATATAATCAATATCCAGACCATGAACAGAAGCAGACTCATGTATACTCATAGGGCCCTGAACCGAATAAGACCAGTAAACACCGTAAATTCCTACAATCAAAGCTATGCCAAGAAAGACACCATTTATTCTTCTGCTATCAAATTTGGATTTCTGTCCCTGCATCTCACGGCTTATTTCATAAACCTTAAGAATTTTTCCTACAATCGCTATAAAAATGCAAAGGAGTAAAAACATCATTAAGTAATAAGAGCCTGAACGATAAGCTTCTGAATAATCTTTAGCTACTTCTAGTGGTTGCATGTTTTTATAACGAGCAACAGTATCAACAGCAGTGCTGATCAATGGCACATTAGATGGCGACAATTCTGAGACGGCCGACTTAGCAGCAGTATCTATTGCGGCTGTTGTTGAACTAACTGTAGAGTCCTGCACTTGGGCAAATAATGTATTAGCCATTAGGGTAATAGTGCATATGACCAGCAATGCAGCTACAGTTCTGATATTAAAAATTTCTCTTAACCTCATTTTATTCGTAGTATTTTCTTTTTGCTATTAAGAACTGTGTTTAAATCTGGTGGTTAATACTCTCCTCTAAGAAAGGATGATTAGTTGACACCAGTGATCTTTTAGTTAATTGACTTAGCATAAGGAATGTGAAGAAACCAACAAAACCTATTGCAATTCCAATCTCAATTATTCCAAATCCTCTATGTGATTCCACTGTTCCGGGCATGATCATCATATAATAATCTAACCAATGACCGCACAACAGCATGATACAAACGAACATTAGTCTATTCATTTGACGCTTGGAATCTCTGGCCATCAAAATTAAAATTGGAGCCACGAAGTTAATTATGATATTCAACCAGAACCATGGAAGGTATTCAGGTTCCCAACGCTTATAAAAATAAACTGTTTCTTCTGGTATGTTAGCATAGTAAATAAGAAGGAACTGTGAAAACCAGATGTAGGTCCAGAAAATAGAGAATGCGAAAATGAATTTACCAAGATCATGTAAATGATTCTCATTAACCCATGATAAGTATCCAGCCTTCTTCATAAAGATTACAATCAGTGTGATTACACATAAACCACTAACCCACATAGCCGCAAAGTTATACCAACCAAACATAGTGGAAAACCAGTGAGCTTCTAATGACATAATAGTATCAAAAGCCCAAACCGGAGTTGTAAATCCAAAAATAATCAGGAAAATTGCCGACCACTTAAAGCTCTTATCATAGAAAACCAATCCGCCTTCCAACTCTTCACGCTGGGCGTATTTTGAAAATAACCAGGCAAAGAAACTATAGGCTCCTAGAAACAAAACAAGCCTTGTTAAAAAGAATGGAACATTTAAAAATGCTGCTTTTCCGGCAATAAGTTTATCATAACTAGGGCTTGCGGGATCTGTTAATCCTTCAGCATTCCAGTGATGATATAAATTATGTGTCATAAGACCTGTAGCACAAACAACAATAAGGACTAGAGATGCTATAGGTAGTACTCTTGACATGGCTTGCGGAATTCTGATCAATCCAGTTGCCCATCCGGCCTGCGCAACATATTGCAAAGCGATAAAGAACAAACCTGTTGCACAAACACACGTAGTGTAATAAGCCATTAAAAGCAAATTGGCAAAGGTACGTTCCTGCTGTCCGGTAATAAAACCGAAGCCTATAGTAAGAATTCCAACCACTATCGCTAGTAAGGTCCAGGTTTTTAATTTTCCCGAAAATGTGAATTGTTCAGTGAAATTATGAGTATGATTATGATTTCCCATCTGGTTTTAGCAATTGACTATTGTAATTTTTGTAATTCGTGAACGTACATAACAATTTTCCACCTTTGCTCAGGAGATAATTGAGATTTGTGTGGACCCATAAGGTTAACACCGTGTGTAATAGTATGGTAGATCTTACCATCGGTAAGGTCTTTCATAGAACCGCCTCTTGAAGAATTTCCTGTAGAATAAGAAGGAGGTCCTGGAAATTTACCTAGTTTAACAATTGATCCATCACCTTTTCCTTCTAAACCATGGCAATGAGAGCACATGTTTAGATAGAGCGTTTTTCCTTGCTCTAATGTTGGAACACTAACCGCTAAAGGATTTGTTAATGACGCACTTGCAGCCAAATATCCTTCAGTTGTATTTGGGTAAGCATCATTCTTTTCAAATCCAACAGGCATTGTTCCAGCAGGAGGATTTTGCGCAGTCTTACCGTCTTTAAAGTTCTTATTTGGCTGATCCGGATTGTAAGCAATCGGTTCATACATATTAGGTGCATATTCTAATCCCGTACTTCTATTATCTGAACAGGAAGAAATAACTGTAGCGGCTGCAACAGTTAAAAAAGCGGTACAAATTATTAGGAGCTTATTCATAACTAACATATTTCCTTTCGTTGTGCTTAACTTCAACAGCACCGGCTTTTTTTAAAATGTCATCAATTTTATCATGGTGAGGATTTTCTTTTGCATCAATGGCAACAACGAATCTGTCATTGGTAGCACGTAAATCCATTACTCTAGGTGCGCGCCCTGGAGCCAGGTGGTTTACAAAAAAGTAAGTGCCAACCATTCCAAATGCCGCAAACAATACTGTTAATTCAAACATGATTGGTACAAAATCAGGAAAAGCAAAATGTGGTTTTCCCCCGATATTCATTGGCCAATCAATAACCAGCATATAGGTAATCATTGAAATTGCAGTAATTGTTCCGGTTAAACCGAAACAAAATGCCACCTTACCCAAGCGTGAGCGTCTGATCCCAAGCTTATCTTCAATACCGTGAATGGGCATCGGAGTGAACACATCAAAAACACTGATGTTGTTTTCCTGAAGCTTGTCTATTCCGTGCATCATATCATCCGGATCCGCAAAATGACCTAAAATGTATTTTATATTACTCATCGTTAAACTTTTTCGTATTCAGCAACTTTAGGTGAAATACTATCATATTTCTCTAAAGATTCAATGTAATATTCTGCCTGTCCTTTATCTACAGACTTCTCAGCAATCAGCTTTTGTTTTGCCTGATCACTTGAGCTCTTAAGTAAGAGTTTCACCTCTGCCATTGCAATTGCTGGCAATACCCTAAGAAATAAGAGAAATAAGGTAAAGAACAATCCAATTGAACCAATAAATATGCCCACATCTACCCAGCTAGGATAGAACATTACCCAACTTGATGGAAGGTAATCGCGGTGTAAGGAGGTTACGATAATTACAAAACGCTCGAACCACATACCAATATTTACCACGATTGATAATAACCAAGACAAAGCAATACTTGTACGCACCTTTTTGAACCAGAATAATTGTGGAGAAATAACGTTACAGGTCATCATGATCCAGTACGCCCACCAGTATGGTCCGCTAACCCTATTTAAAAATGCATATTGCTCATATTCAACTCCTGAGTACCAAGCAATAAATAATTCAGTTAAATAAGCTACACCTACTATTGAACCAGTAAGAATAATGATCTTATTCATTGATTCAATATGGAACATGGTAATGTAATTTTCAAAGTTCATTACTTTACGCGTTACTAGCAATAAAGTCTGAACCATCGCAAATCCTGAGAAGATCGCTCCAGCAACAAAATATGGAGGGAAAATCGTTGTATGCCATCCCGGAATAACCGATGTTGCAAAGTCCATGGATACGATTGTGTGTACCGAAAGTACAAGTGGTGTAGAAACGCCTGCAAGTACCAGAGATACCAATTCAAAACGCTGCCATGTTTTAACTGAACCATTCCATCCAAAAGAAAGAATAGAATAAATACGACGACGTGTACCAATTGCACGGTCACGGATAGTAGCGATATCAGGCAGTAAACCCGTATACCAGAATACTAAAGAAACCGAGAAGTATGTCGAGATTGCGAATACGTCCCAAACTAATGGAGAGTTAAAGTTAACCCATAAAGAACCATATTGATTCGGTAATGGAAGTGCCCAATGAAACAACCAAGGGCGACCCATGTGCGAAATAATGTATGAAGCCGCACAGATAACGGCAAAAATGGTCATTGCCTCTGCTGAACGGTTGATTGAGTTTCGCCAGTTTTGACGGAAGAGGAGTAATACGGCCGATATCAGGGTTCCGGCATGTCCAATACCTACCCACCATACGAAACCTGTAATATCCCAGGCCCAACCTACAGTTTTATTTAATCCCCATCCTCCAACACCAAACCAGAAGGTCCAGCTTACACAGAATACCCAAAGGCCTGCACCCATGGCAGAGACTATAAAGCCGATCCACCAGGCTTTATTTGGTTTGTTTTCTACGGGAACCAATATATCTTCGGTGACCTTGGAATAGGTAATGTTTTCACCGGTTACTAAGGGTTCTCTAAGTATAGACTCGTGATGAGATGACATATCTTTATTAAATTTCTTGTATTAAACCTCTACAGTATTTCTAACTTTTGTTTGATATCCAACGCCTGGCTTGACATTGATCTCTTCCAGAACATAATAGGTACGTTCGCTCTTTAATGCTTTTGACACTTCAGATTCAGGATCATTGCCATCACCAAAGATGATCGCATTTGTTGGGCAAGTTTGCTGACATGCAACTTTAATATCGCCATCTTTCAACTTGCGCTTATCTAATTTCGCAGCAAGCTTACCAGCCTGAATACGTTGTACGCACATGGAACATTTTTCCATTACACCTCTAGAACGGGTAGTAACATCAGGGTTTAATACTAGTTGTGTAAACTCATTGTTCATGTAGTTATCAAAACGAGAATCATTCCAATAGTTAAACCAGTTGAATCGACGCACTTTGTACGGACAGTTGTTTGCACAATAACGTGTTCCAATACAACGATTGTAAGCCATTTGATTCAGACCTTCTGAAGAATGTACAGTTGCCAAAACAGGACAAACAGTTTCGCATGGAGCATGATCACAATGCTGACACATCATTGGCTGATGTACAACAGATACGTTATCTAAATTCTCAAGCTTATCTATTTCTTCTTCTTTAGTTATTCTGTTATCACCATCATTGATTGAATAATAACGGTCAATACGTATCCAGTGCATTTCACGACGACGGCGAACCTCATCACGACCAACAACTGGAATATTGTTTTCAGCACTACAAGCAACAATGCATGCACCACAACCCGTACAGGCATTCAAATCGATTGCCATTACCCAATTGTGACCTGGCTGCTCGTATTCATTCCATAGATCATATTTATTAACATGAGCATGCCCAGTACCTGCAGTTGGATCTTTAAGGAAGTTTTTCAAAGTTGTTTCACGAACAATGTTTCTACCTTCAATGGTATGGTGAGTCTGTGTTTGGGCCAATTCATAAGTACCTGGAGCCTTGCTTATGCTTGCAGAAGTTGATAGCTGCAGGGTTGCGTTTACCAGGCGAAGGAATGGATAGACATTCTTTCCAACTTCTGAGCCAGCCTTTCCAGCCTTAACTCTTCCATAACCTAAAGCTACAGAGACAGTCCCAGTAGCCTGGCCCGGCTGAATTAATACCGGTAACGTAACACTGTATTTATCTGTTTTTATCTCAACAAGGTCTAACTCAGCGATACCTAATTTTTCAGCATACTTTGGATTAATAGCAGCATAATTATCCCAAGTTACTTTTGAAACCGGATCAGGTAACTCCTGTAACCATGGATTATTTGCAGCCTTACCGTCGCCAATAGCTACATTCTGATAAATATGAAGCTCTATTCCATTCTCACCAACTTTGGCAAGGCTGTTACTTTCAGCGATAATGGTCTGAACAACTGAATTCAATTCACGTGAGAAAGAATAAACACCCGCAGATTTTGCCGCAAGAGTAACTGAACCTTTTTGCAAAAGCTCTTTCCACGTTGTTCCTGATTGTGCAAGAACTGATTTAGACCAGTTATTTTGTATGTACTGATAATAATCAGTAACTGGACTTTCAGACCAGATCAATAATCCCTGCTCAGCATTTCGTGAATTATAAACAGGATTGATTGCAGGCTGAATAATAGTATAATAACCTTCTACTGGATTTGAATCGCCCCATGACTCTAAATAATGATGATTTGGAGCTATTACCTGACATAATGAAGCTGTTTCATCTTTACGGTCGGCAAAAGAAACACGTAGCTTAACTTTACTCAAAGCATCAGTAAATGCTTTTGCATCATTAAACTCATAGGCAGGATTACTGTTCAAGAAGAAAACTGCATCTACTTCACCACGATTCATTTCATTTACGAATTCCACAAACTCTGCATCATTTCCAGCAAACTGGTATGATGGATTGTCAAGATCAATGGTTGTACCATAACTGCCCAATAAAGAATTGATGGCATTCACAACTATTTGAATGGAAACATCATTTGATCCACTTAAAACAAGTGAAGCACCCTTAGCAGCTGAAAGCTCTTTTGCAGCAAGTGCGATTGCTTTTTCAGCATTAGGATTATTTGAAAGAGGCTTAGTTCCTGATAAAACACCACCAAGGGCAGCATATAAATTAAGAAGAGCAATACCTTCTTCAGATGGCTTTAATGGAAGACGTGCATCTGCATTAGAACCCGTTAAGCTCATTCCAGTTTCAAACTGAATATGACGAGACATTTTTTTGCCTTCTAAGGCAGTGTTATTTCTTTTTGAAACATATTGTCGACTGAACTCTAATGGAGATATCCAGGTTCCAAGAAAATCTGCTCCGAAACTTACAATCAGATCAGCCTTATCAAAACGATATCTTGGAAGAACCGCTTTTCCGAAACTGTTTTCATTAGCCTTTATAATTCCGGTATACGAAATAGCATCAACCTGAATATGTTTTGTGTTTGGATATTGAGCAGCAAAGTCGGCAATAGCGGCTTTAGTTGAAGGACTATTTACAGTAGAAGAAACGATACGGATCTTCTTTCCACCTGTTTTCACCTTTAATAATTCCTGCTTAACAAATTGATCGATGTTTTCCCAAGTGGCATCAGCATCATTCAAAACCGGACCTTTAAGTTTTGAAACATCATAAAGATCGAGCACTGAAGCCTGGCCCTTTGCATCTAAACTACCTTTGCTTAGCACACAATCAGGATTTCCTTCTATTTTGATTGGACGTCCTTCTCGTGTTTTCACAAGAACACTATGCCCATTGAAGGTAGAAGTGTAGTAATTAGGAATACCAGGTACAATTTCTTCAGGTTTTACAAGGTAAGGAATTGATTTATGAACCGGAACTTTCTGACAAGCAGCAAGGGTTACTGCACCCAAACCAAATCCAAGTGCCTTTAAAAAATCGCGTCGTGGGGCTACGGTACTTAAACCTGCCTCATTCAGAACTTCTTCCATTGGAAGCGGTTCAGCGAACTCGTTTTTGCTCTTTTCAGCAAAATCTTTAGTGTTCTGCAGCTCTTCTAAACCTTTCCAGTATTTTTTATTGCTTTCCATTCAAGCTATATAAAGTATACGTAATGTGATCTTAAAATTATTTAATTAGTAATGACACTTTGCACATTCCAGCCCGCCTAAAACAGCAGCCGTAACCTTTTCACCTTTTTTCAATTTATCGTGAGCAGCAATCAGTTTGTCATAATAAGGATTGTCTTTGTGATTAACCTCTGTTTCTCTGTGACAGTTAATACACCATTTCATGGTTAGAGGAGAATATTGATAAACTTCTTCCATAGTTTGAATTGGTCCATGACACTTTTGACATTCAATACCCGCAACTGAGACGTGCTGTGAGTGATTGAAATAAGCCAGATCAGGTAAATTATGAATTCTGATCCACTCAACAGGTTTAGTATTTGTACCGTAAACCTGAGTATCCTCATTATAGTCTAAAGCGCTGTATATCTTCATGATTTCAGGAGAGGTTTTACCATCATATTTTTCTGAAGCTTTCACATAATTGTGACAGTTCATACAAACATTCAAAGAAGGTATACTCGCATTTTTAGAAGAATAAGCACCAGAATGGCAGTACTGACAATCAACTTTGTTTATTCCTGCGTGTAGCTGATGAGAAAACTTAATCGGCTGAACCGGTTGATAACCTGTATGCACTCCTGTTTCCCACATACCTTTCCATCCAGCTGAACCAAGAAAGATTACACTAAGAAGAACTATGAAAAGAATGAATTTTTTGTTTTTGGATAATTTCTTTAACCCTGCGAAGCGATCTTTATCAACATTATTTTCCTCTTCAATAGCTATGCCATTTTTCTGGAGCATAACGCGTTCCAGAGTCTGTATAACTTTGTTTAAAACTAAAACAACAAGAAATGCAATGATAATTACGGCTAAAAGCCCAAATAACATGAAGTTACTCACGCCATCTGGTGTTGCTGTACCACCCGCACCAGCCTGAGCTGCGTTTGGATCTACTGCCGGTTTTGGATCTCCAACTTTCACATAAGCGATTATGTTCTTGATATCATCATCAGACAATTCAGGAAAGGCTGACATCATAACCGGAGAGTACTCTGACGCTTTTACTGCCAGCGCATCACCAGAGGCAATGAATGCGGGTGCATTCTTGATCCACTTCAACAAAAAAGCTTCGTCGTACTTTGTGTCTATACCCTTCAAGGCCGGGCCAACTACCGCTTTTTCGAGGCCATGGCAAGCGGTACATTTTTGTTTAAAAATCGCTGCCCCTGCTGCTGCATCCTGTGCGCTCGCTGAATTAGCGGCAGCTAAACTTAGGAAAGAAATCAGTATCAGTGATTTTGTAACACTTCTAAAAAACAATGAGATGATTCTCATATTGAGTATTTATGCTTAAAATTTGAAATATATAATTAAAAAGTCGATGGTTGTGTGTTATCAACATTTTTCAGAGGACAAAAGTAAAGTTTATTCAATTACGGATGACATTAACATGACCTATTTTATCAATTTATAATCATTCTAAATTATACCAAAAAACTAAGCCTAATCACTCCAAGAAATGATTTTATTAAAATTATCATTTTTCGCACTCTCCAGGCATTTGCATTTAATATGAAGAAATACTATTGCTTCAAAACCCAGGCAAAAATGAGTGGTGCAACGATAGTTGCATCAGATTCAACAATAAATTTAGGCGTATGAATATCTAATTTACCCCAGGTGATCTTCTCATTTGGCACTGCCCCTGAATAGGAACCAAAAGAAGTAGTAGAATCTGAGATCTGGCAGAAATAACCCCAGAATGGAATGTTTTGCATTTCCATATCCTGGTACAACATCGGTACCACACAAATAGGAAAATCACCAGCAATACCCCCTCCTATTTGGAAAAAACCCACTCCCTTACCACCTGAATTTGCAATATACCAGTCGGCTAACCAGCCCATATACTCAATACCACTCTTCATTGTTGAAGCTTTCAATTCTTTCTTCATTACATAGGAGGCGAAAATATTGCCCATTGTTGAATCTTCCCATCCAGGAACAACAATTGGCAAATTCTTTTCAGCAGCGGCAAGCATCCAAGAATTCTTTGGATCAATTTCATAGTACTGCTCCAATACCCCGCTCAAAAGCATTTTATACATAAATTCATGTGGAAAATAGCGCTCAGCAGAATCGTCCGCATCTTTCCATAATTTATGAATATGCTTTTGCAATCTTCTGAATGCTTCTTCTTCGGGTATACAGGTATCAGTAACACGGTTATAGTGGTTCTCTAGAAGATCCCATTCATCCTCAGGACTAAGATCTCTATAATTTGGCACCCGTTTATAATGTGAATGAGCAACCAGATTCATGATATCCTCTTCTAGGTTAGCTCCGGTACAGGATATGATTGACACTTTATCTTGACGGATCATTTCAGCTAGTGAAATACCAAGTTCAGCAGTACTCATAGCACCGGCTAAAGTAATCATCATCTTACCCCCTTCGTCAAGATAGGTTTCATAGCCCTTTGCCGCATCCACTAATGCAGCTGAATTGAAATGGAGATAATTTTTTTCTATAAATTGGGAAATTGGTCCTCTTTCTACACTCATATTATAATTTTATTGGCAAAAATAAATATTTCCAGCAGATAGGCGAATGTTTTATGAGATGCATCTGAATAAGAACTAAGGCAAGAGATATATTAATTTCCTATTATTAGGAGCACTACTTATATTTATGACTTCAAACCAATCAATTATGATCAAAAATCTAATATATTATCTAATTTCCGGTATAGTATTACTTGCTGCCTGCACTAAAAATAATCCCAAAGCAAGTGATGATGATGGTCTTGCTGCATTCAGCCCCGACAGTTTAAGATTGCATGTAGCCGAGCTATCCGACGACTCGCTTCAAGGCCGCAAACCATTTACGCAGGGAGAGACAAAAACGATTACTTATTTGCAAAAAAAATTCAAAGAAAATGGACTAGAACCTGGAAATGGAGATAGTTATATCCAAGAGGTTCCAATGGTCAATATTAAAACCACGCCTGCACCGCAAATGAAGGTTAACACCTCAAAAGGTAGCTTTATGCTAAAGGGGCTCGAAGACTATGTAATCTGGACAGATAAAATAACAGATAAAGTAAGTCTGGAGAATACTGAAGTGGTATTTGCAGGATATGGGGTGAATGCACCTGAGCATAACTGGAACGATTATGCCGGATTGGATGTTAAAGGGAAGGTAGTCCTGGTAATGGTCAATGACCCGGGTTTCGGAGCAGGAGATTCTACACTATTTAAAGGTAAGACTATGACCTATTATGGACGCTGGACGTATAAATTTGAGGAAGCGGCAAGGCAGGGAGCCAAAGCATGTTTGATCGTTCATACAACAGAAGGTGCAAGTTATCCATTTAAAGTAGTACAAAATAGCTGGAATGCTTCCAAGCTAAGGCTTGACGACCGTGGAAAAAATAATCCCTATACCGATATCAATGGATGGCTTTCGCTACCTGCAGCAAAGAAACTAATTGCAGCAGCAGGACAAGATTCAACGAGCTTTTTTGCTCAGGCAGATAAAAAAGGGTTTAAAGCCTTTTCATTGGATCTGAAACTGAGTACCAGTTTGGCGGTGAAAACCACCTTTAATAAATCGATTAACGTAATCGGCAAAATAACTGGAAGCAAACGTCCAGATGAAGTAATCATTTACACTTCGCACTGGGATCATCTAGGTATTGGCTCTCCAGATGAAAGCGCCGACTCAATCTATAATGGCGCATTTGATAATGCCAGTGGTACTGCAAGCCTCATTGAACTGGCTAGAGCTTTTAAAAGCCTGAAAGTACAGCCTGAAAGAACAATCATTTTATTGGCGGTAACAGCAGAGGAACAAGGTCTGTGGGGATCTGCATATTACGCTCAAAACCCAATTTATCCTGCAATAAAAACTGTAGCAAATATTAATATCGATGGTGTGAACCCGTTTGAAAAAACAAAAGATATCATCATTGTTGGGCAGGGTCAATCCGAGTTAGAAGAATACTTAAAGGAAGCAGCAGAAAAAGCAGGGCGCGTAATTTCATACGAAACGCATCCGGAAGCTGGATCTTACTATCGATCAGACCATTTTAATTTTGCCAAAGCAGGTATTCCTGCACTTTATACCTCTAACGGAGTAGATGTTATTGGAAAAGAACCTGGTTATGGTCAAAAAGCCGATGATGAATACACTGAGAAGCATTATCACCGCCCATCAGATGAATATGATCCGGCAAAATGGACCTTCGATGGTGGTATTGATGATATCAAACTACTTTTCCAGGTAGGTAAAAGACTGGCATTTGAAGAAAAAATGCCTCAATGGAAAGAAGGATCTGAATTTAAGGCGATTCGGGAAAAGAAATAGGACTTTAAAAACCATTTGATTTTTTGATATAACCTAAAAGATATGCGCAACACCCTATCCAAACAATAGTTAACTTAGCAGCCTTTATGAATAAAGATCTGCTAAGGAAACTTCTGGTATTCACCTTGCTTCTACTGCTCAGCAGCAATGGCTTTAGTCAGATGAAGCTGCTTAAAAAACTGTTTTCTAGTGATGTTGACACTGGTCGTTCCGGTAGTTTTCTTCCACTTCCGGTCATTGGGTACTCACAAGAAACTGGGGTAGAATTTGGTGCCTTAAGCCTTTATTCTTTTTACACCGACCGTAAAGATACCCTTACCCGCACGTCAAGAATTACGGGAATTGCCACTTTTACAAGCAAAAAACAAACAAATTTTATACTTAAATCAGATATCTGGTCGCCACAGAATAAGTATCACTATACCGGTGAGATCCGCTATAAAAATTTTCCATTTAACTTTTATGGTATAGGAAATTCAACCTTTGAGTCAAAATTAGACCCAATCACTCAGAAACTTTTTAAGCTGAATGGAGGAATTGAAAAACGATTTGGTAATACAAGGTATACGGGTTTAACTATTTCCTTTGAAAATTATCAGTTCAGCGATAAAGCTATCGGTGGTATTTTCAGTACTGATCCTTCCATTTTCGATAAAGACGGCGGAAAAGTATTTTATATCGGATTCACACAAATTATTGATAACAGAAACTCAAATACCTATACTACCAAAGGAACTTTTGCACGGATGAACTACTCTTATGCTCCAAATATTTTTGGGGGCGATAATTTTGTGGGCAGCCTTTTTAAAATAGACCTGCGAAATTTTCAATCGATCAGTAAAAAAACAGCACTTGCCTTCAATGCTCATTATCAATCGCTGAATGGTGAAAATTCTCCTTTTTACCTATTACCACAGCTTGGAGGCGATGAAATGATGAGAGGTTATTATTTAGGGCGTTACCGTGACGAAAATTTATTGGCCTTGCAATCTGAAATCCGTTTGAGATTCCACCCCCGCTTTGGAGTTGTAGGCTTTGCTGGTACAGGAACAGTCTTCGCGCGCAGAGATTTTAGTCTGAAAGATTTTAAACCCAACCTAGGGGGCGGATTTCGATACTTCTTTGATATTGAAAAGGGCTTAAGTATCAGAATGGATTACGGAATTGGAGAAAAGAATCCAGGAGAAAAAAGACAAAGCGGGTTTTATTTAAGTTTAGGAGAGTCTTTTTAATAAGGATAGAGAATTTTACTAATTTGCATACAGGAAAACCCTCCTTGATCAATAAATTTAGTTTATGCCAAAAATTTATAGTGTCTTACTACCTTTTACCCTCCTGTTTTTACTATCCTGTGCTAAAAAAGAAAAGAAAACTGAGGCTCAGCAACTCAACTATCTGGCAGAAAACTATGTTCGTCTTGGTCTGACCATCGGACAATACGATGCTGATTTTGTAGATGCCTATTATGGTCCAGATTCACTGAAACCAGCCATTTCTAAATCAAATATCTTTCCAAAAGACAGTCTGCTGAATCTGGTTACTGAACTAAGAAGTAGTTTAAAAAATAGTATCGAAAAACTAAACGATAGCAGTAAGGTCAGAGCCCGATGGATGTCACAGCAACTTTTGGCGTTTGATAGGCGTATCCGAATCTATTCAGGCGAATTCAAAACGTTTGATGAAGAATCTAAAGAACTGTTCGGCATTTCTGCCCCTGTTTATCCTGAAGAACATTATAAACTTTTGCTCGACACGCTGAATCAGCTATTGCCAGGCAAGGGGACTGTTCAGGATAGATTCCAAAATCTTGCTAACCGCTTCATCATTCCTGAAAATAAACTGGATACCATTTTTAAAACTACCATAGCCGAAGCAAGAAAAAGCACTAAAGCCTATTATAGTCTGCCTGAAACTGAAACATTCACGATAGAATATGTAAAGGATAAGCCCTGGAGTGGATATAATTGGTATAAAGGCAATTACACCAGCTTGATTCAGATCAATACCGATACCCGAATATTTATTGAAAGAGCCATAGATGTGGGGAGCCATGAAAGTTATCCGGGGCATCATGTTTATAATATGCTGTTGGAAAAAAATCTTTATCAGGATAAAGGCTGGGTTGAAATTTCGCTATATCCTTTGTTTAGTCCGCAGTCTTTTATAGCTGAAGGCAGCGCCAATTATGGTATCGACCTGGTATTCCCGGGCGATAAAAAGATCAGATTTGCAAAAGAGAAACTACTTCCTCTGGCGGGCCTTGATACCACATTTATTGGTATTTATTTTAAATCGTTAGCCATTAGGGGCAAACTTAACTATGCCAGAAATGAAGCGGCTAGAGGCATTGTCAATCAAACAATGAATGATCAACAGGCATTGGATTGGCTGATGAACTATTGTCTTTACAACCAAGAAACAGCCCTCAAATCAATCAGCTTTATTAAAAAATACAGAAGTTACGTGATCAATTATAATTACGGACAAGATCTTGTGAGGAACTATATTGAGTTAAATGAAAAAGATCCTAAAAAACGCTGGGAGGTATTTGGAAAATTACTAAGCAACCCGGTTTTACCCGAAAAACTCCTGATTAAATAATCACTGACTAATTAAAAATTTAGTCGGGAGTAATCGACGATTTTTCAATGAACCAATATTTATATATTTATAGCATAATTAAAAGTTTAATCATGAAGAAGTACATTTTATTTTTTATTCTAATCGGCTCTGTCATTACTCAAGCCGTTGGCCAGACGATCACGAATACAGGCCCAGAAGCAGCAGGATTCTCTGCCGAACATTTAAAGCGCATGGATATTGCAATGAATGATTGGGTAGAGAAAGGATACATGAATGGAGCAACAGCTTTGATTATCCGCGATGGAAAGGTTGCTTACCATAAGGCTATCGGTTTTAATGACCTCGATACAAAAGCACCTCTTCAGAAAGAAGGCATTTTCAGGATTGCCTCACAAACCAAGGCAATCACTAGCGTTGCAATTATGATGCTTTTTGATGAAGGAAAATTATTACTTACTGATCCAGTTTCAATGTATATTCCTTCGTTTAAAAAGCAAAATGTCTTGGTTAACTTTAATTCAAAAGACACAAGCTATACGACAGTTCCTGCAAAAAGAGAAGTCACTATAAAAGATCTTTTAACTCATACCTCAGGCCTTGGTTATGCGCAAATAGGCTCAAAAGAGGCCAATGCAATCTATGCAAAAAACAATATCACTGCAGGTTTGGGTGTAAAAGGCAGAACGTTACTTTCGGCGATGACCCAACTTGGCGAATTACCCTTGATGCACCAACCGGGCGAAAAATTCACCTATGGGTTGAATACCGACGTTTTGGGTTGTTTGGTTGAAATAATTTCTGGTGTAAGTCTAGATGAATTTTTTAAAACACGGATATTCGAGCCACTAGGCATGAAAGATACCTATTTCAATGTCCCTGCAAATAAAGCTAGTCGTTTAGTAAATCTATACACTGAAACACCTCAAGGAAAATTAGTGAAGGCAAATGCAGGAATGTTAAACAGTCTAGCAACTTCAAATTATCCGCTCGTTCCACATACCTATTACTCTGGCGGTGCCGGTTTAAGTTCTACCATTTATGACTATGGCATTTTTCTTCAAATGTTGTTGAATAATGGTGTTTACAACAACAAACGCTTATTAGGCCGCAATACCGTTAGAATGATGACAACTAATCAAATTGAAGGTATACCCTATTCAGGTGGAACCTTTGGACTGGGATTCGGAGTGGTTACTGATCAAAATAGCGGAAGTGCTCCCGCCCAGGTTGGCACATTTAATTGGGGAGGAGCCTTTGCAACCTCTTACTGGGTAGATCCAAAAGAAAAAATGGTTTACCTGTTTTTTAGACAATTGCAAGCAAGAACACATAATGAGGTAGTTGAAAAATTCAGAGCCTTAACTTATCAGGCCATCAAAGATTAATTACACGAAAAATTGGGGTGGGGTGAATAGTTTGACACATACAGTTTCTTTTTACTAATACATGATAAAATGATACCAATACTAATCCTCTGCTCTTCCATATTACTACTATTGCTACTTATAATGGTTGTAAAATTAAATGCCTTTACGGCATTGATTATCTCAACCTTGTTTGTAGGATTGTGTAATTCAATGGTATTATCAACTATTGTAAAGTCTATCAGTAATGGTATTGGGAGTACACTTGGGTCGACCTTATTAATTTTAGGTTTTGGCGTTTTATTCGGAAGTGTGCTTTCTGAAACTGGTGCCGCTCAAAGAATAAGTATTGGCCTAGTAAATTTATTTGGAGTCAAAAGAATAAAAATTGCAATGGCTTTAACTGGCTTTGTAGTAGGTATTGCCATGTTTTATAATGCAGGTTTTATCATATTAATACCCTTGGTATTTTCTGTGGCGCTAAATACTGGACAGCCTCTGGTTTATTTAGGCATTGCATTAACCAGTGCCCTTTCTGTAACCCATGGTTTTTTACCCCCGCATCCAGGACCAAGCACCATTGCTATTATTTTTAAAGCAGATATTGGGAAAACATTATGGTATGGAACCCTGGTATCTATTCCTGCAATAATCATGGCTGGAATAATTTTTCCTGAGTTTGTTAAAAAAATCAAAGCCAACCCACCTAAAGAAATTTTTAATATAAAACATTTTGAAGACAATGAAATGCCTGGGTTCAGTACCAGTGTTATCGTAGCACTAATACCGGTTATTTTGATGGGTTTTGCCACGGCAAGTATTTTATTATTGCCTGCAACATCCTCCATTACAAAAATTCTTCTATTTATTGGTGATCCCGGCATTGCCATGTTACTTGCCTTGTTGATAGCCATCTTTGTTTTAGGTATTGCTAGAGGAATAAAAATGAAAACGTTAATGGATAAATCAGCTTTATCCTTAAATGCCGTAACAACAATCCTCATGCTAATTGCAGCTGGTGGTGCATTTAAACAGATATTACTGGATAGTGGAACAGGTGATGCCATAGTTGGCTTTTTTAAAGACTCCACCTTATCGCCACTTTTACTCGGATGGCTAATTGCAACGCTACTAAGAATAGCAGTGGGCTCTGCAACAGTTGCAGGATTAACGGCAGCAGGAATTGTACAACCATTGATTGGCCCTATGCAAGTTAATCCTGAACTAATGGTACTTTCTATTGGTGCCGGTAGCTTAATGTGTTCTCATGTAAATGATACCGGGTTCTGGATTTTTAAAGAATATTTT
>Ga0222713_10002052_pt1 | contig 21774 bp, 24 predicted proteins | sample C33_649DmetaG_FD_165061 | JGI IMG/M metagenome (GOLD analysis project Ga0222713, IMG submission 165061) | Estuarine water microbial communities from San Francisco Bay, California, United States - C33_649D | ecosystem: Environmental > Aquatic > Marine > Unclassified | place: USA: California...
AAGCATTATCCACTAAAAAAGATTTTAATACTATTAAAGCTGTTTACGATACAGCGCTGAAAGATTATAGTAGACTAAATCAAACAGGTACATTGTTAAAGCAGACGGGGCTTGGAATAGCTGGCGGTATTGTTGATTTATTAACTACAAACCCATACAGCGTAAAAACAAGTTTGCTTAAGCGCTCTTTGCTCGATCCTATATATTCTGAGCAAAAAGCCGCAAGTAAGGAACTAGAGTCTTACCAGCAAAATTTGCAGATCAAAGATATAAAGAGTATGAAGGATCTTGGAAGATGGGGAGCCGGTGTACTAACGCAGATGCCTTCTTCTATAGCTATGGCTGTAACTGGGGAAGCCGCCCTGCCTTTATTTTTCCTTAGTGGTTATGGATCAAAGCAATATGAAATAGCTAGCGCTCAAGAGGAGGCTTTAGGTAGGCTGCAATATTATACCGAGCAACTTGACAATGGATTGGTTGCACAGGAGGATATGGCAGATGTCCAAAAACAAATTGCATCGGACAAAAAAACATTGAGTATATCTGAGGGCCAAAAATTGACTTCTCAATTATTAGCGGGAACAGCAGAGGTGCTTTTTGAGAAATATGGTACTTTAGGAATTATAAAAGAGACCGACAATATATTAAGATCAATTCCACCTCAAGAAATAAAACGCCAATTAAAAGTTATTGGTAAAGAGATGGGTAAATCTGCCGGTGTGGAAGCTTGGACAGAAGGCTTAACCCAATTAGCTAATAATTTTGGTGATATTCATTTATTAGGTCAAGACAAAAATTATTTTGATGGCGTTCCTGATTCCATGGCAGGGGGCGCTTTTATGGGGCCCGGGTTTTCCGCAATGGGTGGTAGTGCTACTTTAGGTAACAATATAACAAAAGCGGTTGTTGGAGAACTTGCTTCTAAGGAAGAATTCAAGGCAAGAAATAGAAAACTAGCAGAAATAAAAAAATTAACAGGATTAACCGATATTACTGGGTTAACAAAAGCAGAACTTAACGATCTCGCTTTACAACCACCTATTAAGAAAGCTGTTGAAGAATTAATTGACCAGATTGATGGAGAAGATCTTCGTATACTTGATAGATTAGGAAAAGATTTTTCTATGGAGGATGCTAAGAAAGTAGGAGATCTTAATCAAAAATTAAGAAAAATAACGAAAGATTGGAACGAAGCCAGCAAAACAGTAGGTATAGAAGATGCCCAATTAAAATCATTAAAGGATTATTATCAAAAACAATATAATGAGGCCTTTAATGAAAGAGAAACGATGCTAACAGATACCCCATTAGCTGGTAAGAACAAGAAAGACAATGCCCTGAAAAGAATCACTTTTGAAGCAACTGCTGGTTCTACATTATATAATTACAGATTAACCAGAAAAACCTATCTTGAAAAGTTAAATGCTTTTGAAGAATTGTCTAGTGATGATAAACAGAAATACAAAGATCTCGCATTAGCTGAGATTAATCTTAATGATCCACAAACTACATTATCCGATAAAGAAATAAATAGTAAGGCTAGAGAATTATATGCAGGAGAGGAGATAAATAAGCAATTAGACAGAGACATTCAAGCGGCTAATGATTTTTCAAGCGAGTCTGGATTAAATGTAAAAGTTGAAGCTATAAATAGCGAAAAACAATTATTAGAAAAATACGGAAATACTTTAACAGCCTCTCAATTAAAAGCAATTAAAGATGGAGAGATTAATGCTTTTAATATAGACGACACTACATTAGCGGTGTACAAACCTAATGCTATTAAAAATGGACATACAAGCTCTGGATCCCACGAGGTACTACATACTGTATTGTCAAAAGCTTTTAAAGGCAACCAGGAAGAGGCTAATAAAAACGGCATAAAATTATTAGAGTATTTAAAAACAGCTCAACCAGATCTTTATGCAGCTGTGGAAGAGCGTATGAGGGCTTATGATACTACCGACGACGCTTACGGTGAGGAAGTATTTAATGCCCTATCCGACTCTTTTAGCGATGGAAAAGTTCCAAATGAAAACGTATTTGGGCAAATATCAAAAGCTATTAATAAAATAACTAAGGGAGCTTTTGGAGCATCGTCCACTTTTGATATTAATAATATCAATACCGATTCTGGCAGGGCTTTATTTGATACTGTAAAAGCGTATCATCAAAAGGCAAGTGCAAAGAAAACAAAAACCGGTCAAAATATAAGATTTATTTATTCTGACACAGAGGACAAATCAGCAGAAGAACCTACTATCACTGGTTTTAGGGCGTCAAAAACAAAAGTAGCCGAGATTCAAAAGAAAATAGACAATCTTGAAGACCAATTAGACAACGGTGAAATTGATTATGATGACTATGAAGATCGCCTTAAAATATTTGAAAAAGAATTAGCCAAAGCTAAAGCCACCCCAGAAGAAGCTCCAAAGCCAGAAGCTAAAAAAGTTGAAATAACGGATGAAGAGGCAGATAAGGAAATAGTAAAAAATGAAAGAGGATCCGTATCATCTGATAAAGTTCAAAAGATATACGATGAAAAAGGATTGAATGGGGCACAAGACATTATAGATCTATTTAAACCTATCACTAAGAAATTAGTAAATAGAAGAATGGATGCCCCAGGATTTGATAGAGAATTACTAACTGATGAAATAGAAACCGGTACAGGTGGTATTTTAGACTTAATAACAAAATACAAGCCGGATAGCGGGGTGCCATTGGCCGCTTTCATTAATAAATATTTACCAGTTAGGGCTATTGCGGCATCAAGAAGAGTACTAGATAAGGACTTTAGTAAAGATGTAACAGAGGAAAAAGGTTTAATGGCTGAAGAAACTGTTTCTGAGGCAAAAGAAAAACCAAAATATAAGAATGTATTAGAATCAAATGTTTTTGAGCCAGAGGTCTTAAAAACGCTTTCTGACAAGATAATTACTGTGACTAGAACATTGAAGAATAGAATCGATGCTCCAATCACATTAAATAGGACCGTTACTCCTTTGATTAGTGAAATAAGAGATGAGGTTGGCAGGTTATTGGATATTGATGTTAAAACTGCAATGGGTGGTAAAAAAGACGATCAACTTAAAAAATGGTTGTTAAAAAACAAACGATACGTTCTGGAGAACATGACCACGACATGGTTAATGGGTAAAGACGGCGTTGGAGGTATGCCACAAGCAATACAAAAACAAATTGATGGTAAATGGGTTAGTTATCCTGATTGGGTTGGCAAAAAGATAGATAGAGAAAAAACAACTACTGATCAAGCGGGGAGAACTTCCGGAGCAGAACTAGTTAGACGTTTGCCTAATGTAAACAATAATGTTTCTAATGAAGTCTATTTAGCACAAGTGTTAGAACCTAGTGGTAATCCAATTAGAGGTAGAAAGGAATCATTAGCAAAAGCAGTTGCTGAGGAATCCGCATTTGACATTATTAATAATGATCTTGAAAATGAAGGGCCTATATTTGAAGCTTTATCAACAAATCAGCAAAGATTAGGATATGAATTAACTAATGCCTTTGCCGTTGAAATTGCTAGACAATCTGAAAGAGGTAATATTAAATTTTCTAAAACAAACATTAATGCGGTAGATAAAATTGGTGCGGAATTTTATAATTTTTATAAAGATTTAAGCGCTGATAATAAAGCTTTGGTATTTAAATATTTAGATAATAGAGAATTTAAAGGTATTGACAACAATATAAAAGCTGAATTAGATGATATATTAACAAGATGGGAAGCTGCTTATAATGACAATTCCGATAAGATATTAAATAAACTTAATGTAAAAAGAAAAAGGGAATTAAAAGAGGAATACCCAGAAATAGAAAGTTTTAACAAATATTTTGCAAAAGAAAAAGAAGACCTTAAAGTTTCAAAAACAGCTGCATTAGGATTGTCCAATACAGGATTAAACTTTATAAAAAGTAACAAAGAAGAAATAAGCGAAATACAAAATTATGCCTTTAATAATATAAAAAAAGAGGTTAATAATGCTAAAACAAATAAAGAAAAAACAGAACTTGTAGATAATTTTTTAAGAACCTATAGAGCGGTATTTACAGGTGGAGAAAAAGGAATGTGGTTTGTCGGCAGTAATGGGGAATTATTAAAAAAATTAGAAAGTGAAATTGATGGCTTTAAAAACTTAGGCTATAAAATAAAACAAATTGGTAAAAATGGTATAATTGTTGATAAAAATGGCGTCAATCCAACATACGTCGAAGAACAGTCAACAAAAACATCTGATATAAAAAATATAATAGAAAATGGAGCAGATAGTTTAAATGAAAATAGAGCTATTCAAAGCGTAACTTCATTAAATACTATAATTACTTTTGCAGAAGCTATTAAGAATTCTAATATGTCGCCAAAAGCAAAAGCAATTGCAATTATACTTATGAGGACCAGCACATACTCTCCTTTAAGAACATTAGCAAAAGTGGATTCTATAATATTAGATAAAAATAAAAAAAATACGGAAGATTATACCTGGGAACATGTTATCCCTGTAGATGAACTTGTTAGGAATATTATGTCTTATGCATTAGATTTGCCTTTTGCGGACAAACCTGTAACAACAAAGAGTAGGCTGGAGGCATTATTAGGAGAGAGTAAAATATCTCTTTTACCTAAAAATATTAATAATATATTAAATACTTTACTTAAAAGCCAAATGCCTTCTGATTGGAATATAGGTGAAGACATATATAAAGCCAGGTATTTTAATGAAAAAGTATTAGATATATTAAAGATTAATGGCATCGACCTAAGGCCGTCTGATTTAACAACCTTAAATAGCAGTGGAAACGCAGTTCCGGAAATTGATTTTGAATCAAGAAAAGCTGCATTAAATATTAGCAATAGTCAAGAAGCAACTATAAAGTCTTTAAAACCATCTAAATCCGTAAAAGGGATTTCTGTTTTTGATTTTGATGATACAGTTGGGTTAACTAAAGGTAGTGTGCTATACACAATGCCAGATGGTTCTAAAGGTAAATTAAACGCGGAAGAGTTCGCTAAAAATGGATCTAATCTATTAGCAGAAGGAGCAGAATTTGATTTTTCTGAGTTCAGTAAAGTTGTTGATGGTAAACCAGGGCCTATGGTTGAGAAGATGAAAAAGATGATTAGCAAGTTTGGGCCAGAGAATTTCTTTATTCTTACTGCTCGTCCTGCTAATGCCGCGGAACCAATCCATGAATTTCTTACTTCAATAGGGATTGATATACCATTAGAAAATATTACAGGATTAGGCAATAGTGCTGCACAAGCAAAAGCAGATTGGATGGTTGCTAAAGCCGCTGAAGGATACAATGATTTTTACTTTGCAGATGATGCACCACAGAATGTTAAAGCAGTACAAGATGCATTAGACGTTCTTGACGTTAAATCAAAGATACAGCAAGCTAAACTTAAATTTAGTAAAACTATGTCCACTCGATTTAATGAAATTATCGAAGAGAACAAAGGTGTGGAAAGTTACAAAGTATTCTCAGATATTACGGCCAGAAGAAGAGGTTTAAAGAAAAACAGATTTGATTTTTATGTCCCGCCATCGGCAGCTGATTTTGAGTTATTGCTTTATAAGTTTATGGGTAAAGGAACATTAGGGGAAGAACAGAAAAAATTCTTTGATGATGCTTTATTGAAACCATATATAAACGGTGTGAATCTAATGGACGCTGTTAGGCAGTCTATAAAAAGGGAATACAAAACATTGTTAAAATCATTTCCTGAGATCAAAAAAGAACTTGAGAAGTTAACGCCAAACAAAGACTTTACGTACGATCAGGCAATCCGCGTTGCTATCTGGAATCAGTTTGGTATTGAAATACCTGGATTGTCACAAAGAGATCAAATATACTTATCTGATCTTGTTAATAATGATCCAGACTTAGCTGCATTTAAAGACGGATTAATTGTTATGGGTAGACAAAAAGACGGGTGGTTACCGCCGGGTACTTACTGGGATGCGGATACAATTGTTTCGGATTTATACAATATAACGGAAGGATCTGGTAGAAAGAAATTCTTGGGTGAGTTTATTGAAAATACTGAGGAATTATTTGGTACTTGGTCTGAAGGTAGATTGGTTGGCCCTAACATGAATAAGATTGAAGCTGTTTACGGAACTAACGTAAGGGAGGCGTTGGAAGATTCTATATATAGAATGATCAATGGCAAAAACCGAAGTTATGGACAAGATAAAGAAACTACGGCTTGGAATAGTTGGGTAAATGGATCTACGGGATCAATCATGTTCTTGAACACTCGTTCTGCTGCATTACAGATGTTAGGCGCTGTTAACTTCTTAAACTGGAGAGATAATAACCCTTACAATGCTGGTAAAGCATTCTTGAACCAACCACAATATTGGAAAGACTTTGCTCGTATATGGAATTCTGATAAATTAAAAGAAAGACGTGGTGGATTAAGAGAAGACGTTGCGTCAGCTGAGATTGCTAATGCTGCTGCTGGTAGTAAAAACAAAGTTGTTGCAGTAACATCTTATCTATTAAAGATAGGTTATACGCCAACACAAATTGCAGATAGTTTCGCTATTGCTTCTGGAGGTGCTCCATTTTATAGGAACAGAATTAAATCTTATTTAAAAGAAGGATTAACTGAACAAGAAGCAGAAGCAAAAGCATGGCAAGACTTTTCAAAAATATCAGATGAAACACAACAATCTGGAGATCCAAAAGATATATCAAAACAACAGTCTAGTGCTGCTGGTAGAATACTATTAGTTTTCCAAAACTTTACAATGCAGCAGTCTCGTATTGTTAAGAAAGCTGTTTTAGACCTTAAGAATGGTAGAGGTGATGCTAAAACAAATATAGCTAAGATAGCTTATTATTTAGCAGTACAAAACATTATGTTCTCCACATTGCAACAAGGTTTATTTGCGGCATTCTTTGATGATGATGACGAAGAAGATAAAAAGAAGAAAACAAAAAGCGAAGCGGCTTATGATGTTGCGAATGGTGTTCTAGATAGTATACTAAGGGGAACCGGATTTATTGGAGGTATTGCAGCAACGTTAAAGAATACGATTGTTAAATACATGGAAGAGGCTGAGAAGAAACAAAAAGCAGAATACGCTAAAGTTGTTCTTGAGTTTGCAAATATGTCTCCACCTATTGGATCTAAATTAAGAAAAACATACAGTGCATTACAACAAACTAAGTATGATAAAGATCTAATAAAAGAAAGAGGTTGGGGAGTAATGCAAGATGGTAGAGTTCATCTAGGTCCTATGTATTCAGTTTCTGGTAAATTAGTTGAGGTTGGAACAAACTTCCCAATGGACCGTCTTGTTAATAAGGTTGAGAATATATCACAAGCATTTAATTCTGATAATACTGCAGTTCAAAGAATAGCTACAGGTTTAGGATACTCTCCTTGGACAGTTGGTATTGAAGGAACAAAAGGTGATCTAAAAATAAAAACAGAAGCTAAAGAAAGACGTAAAGAAGAGGGCATAATAAAAGCCAAACAAACACGTAAAGAGAATGCAGAAAGATTAAAGGATAGTATCAAAGGACTATCTCCAGAGGAACAGAGATCTTATAGAAGAGGTAAAGCTTTAGAGAGGAGAGAAAAAAGAGTACAAAAAGCCTCAGAGAAGCGAGAAGAAAGACGTAAGAAAATAGAAATGTTCAGAAAGTTAAACGCAAACAAATAATAATAGGCACCATACCTAAAGTTGCGTAAAAAAGAAAGGGGACCACATTAGTGAATCCCCTTTTTTTATTATTCTTTAGTTTCTTCAGGCTCTGGTGGCCTTGCCTTTTCAGTCACAATTTTAATTGCTTCTTCATATCCAGGCATTTCCTTCATAACTTGGTATGTTCCGACGGCCATTGTCTTGGTATTTTCAATCTCACCTAAGATAAATTGAGCAATCCTAGACAATGACTCGATCTTATTTTGCATTTCTATTAATTTACTTTCTTTCATTTTTTTATTTTATAAAACATTACAAACACTATTCTATTGTCTACAAACTCGTTGGGGTATTTACTATGGAAGTAATTACATGGATAAGATATTAACCTATTCTTTTTATGCCCAATAACAGACTTTAAATCCCATAGATCTAAATCATTAGCATCTTCATTTAATAATCTATTTTGTTCATCAAAAGTAATATTCTTAAAATGATCGCCATGCTTCTTGTGTTCCCAGAAAGCTGTACCATTCAATCCTTCTTGTTTAGAATCTGAAACAAACAATACGCAAGCTCTATCAGGATATTCGCCTTCTATTATAGAATCATTATGTATACGCCAATCATTATCTTGGCCTTCTTTGGCTTCTCTTAGGAAACCAATTATAGGCTCAACCCTATTGTGCTCTAAATCTTCAATCTCAAATTTTATAATATCCATTATTGGCTTAGGGACTTCCTTAACCCAAAAGGATTTTCCAGGAGTTTTTATTTCCTGGAATTTATCCTTGTTGGTTCTCAATAATTCAATTAAACTATAATCTAAGAAATCATCTTTTATATAAATCATACTACCTCACAATTACCACCTCCACAAGCTGCAGAGTCTCCAAAGTTTGTATTGTCTTGTATCTCAATTACTTTAGATAAATCAACATTCTTTAATGTAGTCATCATCTCTTCGTATTGTTCTTTTGTACAATCTTCAAATGGAGTTTGTTTGTATGTTCCACCATTGTAAGGCAATACAGATAAACCATTATAGTATTCTTTATTTGCCCACATCCATTCACCAACGATTTTCCATTCATCATCTCTTACAGAAACTGTACACGATACATTATGGGTATTGCTACCTTTTTCATGACCAGTCTTAACCCAATCCTTAGAAATTAATTTAACTCTTTCTAATAGATCTAATGTTGATTCATGTCTTGTTATAGCGCCATTAGGAGCCTTCTGAGGCACAGAAATGACTGCTTGTAACGTTGGATTAAAATATTCATCTTCAATCAATTCTGGATGATTTATTGCAAGATATGAATAGATGGCTTCATTCTTGCCTAATCTCATTCTTCGAATATAATAGTCATTGTGCCAAGCGTGAATGCCACTAGAGGTACCAAGTACGAGAGAAGTAGTGCCAGCTGGTTTAACAGCGGTAGTTCTTGCAGCTCTGTTAATGTTGAGGGCAGCAGAAATAACGCTGTTGGTTTCTTTAACAATTCTAGAAGCTTCTTCATAATTTAAATTTAAGTTAGACTTTGATGCGATACCAGTCATTGATACTCCAAGCAACGCATCCTTTTCTGTATTCTTTCTCCATATATCACGAAGATAATGAAAGTCTGAATACGATGCTTGTAATGTTCCTATGAATGCCGCAGCAGAAGATCTAGCGTTAAAATCCTCTTGATCCTCAATATCAGCCATGTTAATCTCGGTAAGATTACAAAACTGGTATGGTCTTAGAGCAATCTCACAGCAAGGATTAGTTCCCCAATCTTTATCATTGGTTAAGTATATACCAGGTTCTCCGGAGCCAGAAGCTTCAATACGTTCCCATACTTTATCAAATGTTTTCTTGTCAATCTTATGGCGTAGTAAAACAACTGAATTATTTGCTCTACCTCTTTGTGGATTATCTTCCCACCAATTACCGGCTTTACAATTTAACATTGCATCGGAGTCAAGATCAAACAAGCTGATCATTGCAGCACGTCTAATCCCGCCGGCTAAAACGGCATCGGCAATATGACATTGAATATCATGGCACTCAATATCTGTTAATTTAGATCTGTCTTCTTTTTGACGAAGCACCGCCTCAATCTTTACTAAAGCAATTCTAAGTGGTTCAGGACCAGGCGCTTTACCACCAGCCGTGATTAGCAATGCCCCTTTAGGTCGAATATCAGAAAGATCAAATTCAATATGTGATGTTAACTCGCCGGTGTAAGATTTGAATAAAGCTTTGACAGCGTCTGCCCAACCAATTATACTGTCCTGAACCACATACTTTTTCTTGCGATTGTAATTAGGTTTTCTAATCTCAGGAAGCTTTTCAATGTGGTGGTTTTGGACCGAATAACCCACTCCAGTCCCTCCAAGAAGTAAAAACATAGTCTCAGAAAAACTATGAATACTATCAACAGGTAGGAAAGCACAGTTATAAACGCGAGCATTATTAAGCTCAATAGCTTTACCGCCAAACTGTAGGCTTCGCATCGAAGGTAAAACTTTTTTAGTAAATACAAAATTTTTGTAGACTTGTTCAATTGACTCTTTCATTTGAGGGAACTTAGCAATATGCATCTCCATATTTCTTGTAACTAGCTCGTCCCAGGTTTCTCTTCTTTCTTTTTCCGGTAAATATTTAGCATACTTTGTGTATACTGTAATGTCACTTAATATTTGCTTATCTAAGCTTAAACTCATATTTATATTGTTATTCTGTTACTAATTCATAAGTTAATTCAAAAATATCCGGTTTACATGGGTAATATTCCCCGCGTACGCCCCTAATAATATAGTCCCCAATAGAAGCGGTCATTTCTCCTTCTAACGTTGGTATTTTAATATATTGTTTATCATTAGAATCGTATGAAACAATAAAATGTGATACTTCACTAAGCGAAAATATATCTAAGGATCTAAAGTTTCCATCATATTGAACTGCTTTAACTACTACTGGTTTTTTTCTATATTGTGCCATATTAATTATCTATTTCTAATGCAAAATCAATAAACGGTAGATACAAAACATGCGTTTTAAAATCAACCTCCTCATAAGTTCTAATACCAAACAATATTCCGGGATATATACCTATAGAGAACGTCCATGATTTTACTTGTTTATTATCAAAAGGATCTGGCTCATTATCAACCGGTGGTTTTGGTGGTGTAACAATTGGATACTTTGGCTTTGGTTCCACAGGCGGTTTAGGAGGCGTACTTATCGGTGGCCTTTCAGTTTGCTTTTTCTTTGTACTCATAATTAATAATTGTTATTGGTTATATTTAATTCTTCTTGTTTCTTTAGTATATCCTTATACCTTATTCTGCCTTTGATTTCAAATGACCATTTAATCCATTTATCAAGCTGTCTTTCGGCATATTTTTTTCTTGCTAACCTTTTCTCTTCTCGAGAATTAGTCTCACGGTTTTTAAGCATTGATCTTGATTTTGCGGTTTATATAATGTTCTTTTGTCATTCATTAAGTGCATTAGATATTTAAACATTTTCCATCGCAAAGGAAACGATTCATTAGCCCTGCCTTTTGTTTCAATTATAAAGTCTTCACCAATAAAATCTGGCGTATACTTTATATTAAGGACTTTCTTGCTCCCTCGGTTTATAAAATCTCCTTTGCCATTCGATTGTCGTTCATAACATTCATTATTAAAATTAAAGCTTGGTAGTAATTCAAATGACTCATCTGCATATCTAAAGTCTATCTTAGCATCTTTTAAAGACTTATACATAAACTTTTCAAGGCCAGAAGCAAAGGTAATGCCATTATACATTACCTTCTTTGCAACTACTGGACCTTTTTTTTTGGATCGCTTAATCATCTATTTCAATTGTGTAGAATGAATTACAACCAGGACCAAGTCTCTCTTTCAAACGTGTTTTCTTTTTTTTTACTTTAACTTCAAAAGCATCTATAACATCAATATCCTTAACAGATTTTAGTCTTTCTTTTTCTTGACTCAAGGTAGTTATTTCTTCTTTTAACCGTTGCAAATACAAAGTAGCATCCATTAGTTCTTCTTGTAGATGATTAAGCCAAACAAATACATCGGATTGATCATCACGCATGGTCTTGCCATATTTTGCAAAGCCAACGTCAGATCTATCTACAAACTTGTTTACTACAGATTGTACAACCGGATCTCTAAATTCAATTTCTTGTTTTGTCATATTATAAAGTTGTTTGAATGTGATTAGTTAATGATGGGGTTGTGCCTGTGTCGGATTTAACGAAGGTTCCATTGACCATTGACCCTTGTCGTGATTTAATAACATCATAAGCTGATACAACACAGTCTTCTACTTTTAATCCTTCTAAGGCTGCTAGATTAGTTAATACGACCATCATATCACCAATAGCATCAATTAATTCTGCTCTGTTATTCTTAAGGATTGCTCGAGCTAATTCACCGGACTCTTCACATAGTTTTACATATTGTGTTTTAGAATCGCCTCTTTCATATATGCCACGGTCGTTAGCCCATTGTCTAATTAAATCATACACATTGTTTGGGTCAAAAGTTAAGTGGTTATTAGCGGTTGGATTTGCATTCCCTTTTTTAGCCTCTTCCACGGCTTCAAACAATGCTTTATTATACACATAACAGGACGTAGTTCGGTACATTGACTCTCGAACATTATCCATTATTATTCTAACTAATTCAGGGTTCATAATATATTTGCCATAACTTGTTTCAAATGTATGGCCTAAGTTATCCATTAAATAACCCTTTAATTTGTTTACAGGAACATTAAATGTTGTAGTTTGGTCTGTTACGTTAGTGTACATAGTTTTATTTGATTTAAATTTATTAATAGGACTTTTTATTGCTTTATCATAAGACGTAAAATCTTTTTTGTATTTAAAGAATTCTTGCCATTGGTGTTCTTTATTCTCTATAAATTCTTTGTCATAAGATGATTCTAATATTTGAAATTCGCCAGGTTTGTATCCTTGACATTTAATTACCCTGTTATTAATATCACGCGTCATTCCAATTTTTTTGCCTGGAATATGATAAATATAGTATAAATTCTTAGTTTTTTCCATATTTTTTTTATTTATACAGCAACTGGAGCCGAAATTACTGGTCCGTGCTTATAATCCTTAATTGTTAATACACCGTTATTATACTCATAATCTGGCAAATCAAACGTATCTTGTACTAAATATTGAACAACAGCACGGGAACTTGTTTTATAAACGTGAGCGTCTACAATTTGAACATCTAATTGACTTGCTTTATAGCCGGTTTTTTCAGCTACATATAAGAGTATTTGCGAAAACAAAGCCATATCATAAGGTATACCCAAGAATAAATCGCCGGATCTTTGCACAACAAACATATTTAAATGTCCCTCTATTACAAAGAATTGAAAATATAAATAGCATGGAGGCAATCGCATTTGATCAATCTGAGCAGGGTTCCATAAACTTATAATGTGTCTACGGCTGTCTGGATCAGCTATTAAATTCTTTATAAGTATTTGCATCTGATCAATATTTTGATCATTAAAATTGCGCATTTGATGTCCATATACAGGGCCAAGGTCTCCATTCTCATCTGCCCAATCATCCCATATCTTTACACCGGCATCTCTGAATCTTTGTATATTGGTTTCACCATTTATGAACCATTCAAATTCAGTTTTAAATGTTTTTTCAAACATCTTTCTACCAGTGAGTAATGGAAAGCCATCGTTTAAATTAATACTCAAACTTGCGTTGAATATAGAATAACATCCGACGCCTGTTCTGTCGTGACGTTCAGTTCCAAATGCAATGCAATGTTCAAGTATATTTTGGTATTGTGGTTCGTAACTGGTTACTGCCTGTTTATTTAGTATTAGCATATTTATCGTAATAGTATGTATAAAATTTATATAATTGTTTCCAGATTTCTACTTTCTTATAAGCCTCAGGACTTATATTTATTTTCTTGTTTATCTCTATTAATAAATGCCATGTTGAACTATTTGCGGGTTTTGGCGTTATGTATATACCGTTGTTTATGCACCATGAATAGGCTAGTTGTTCTTTTTTTGTAGCAACATAAAAACCCATGTCTACATCATTCTTTTTTTTGTAACCGCTACCCATCTAGAGTTCCCAAGGTAATTTATCCTTGTCATTTATCATTGGACTGTGTGGTATAAAACAACCAGATGCTTTGTCCCATTTAAAATGGCATTCAGCACCATTTTCCCCTAAGTTCTGAAACTTACATTTAAGTACTTTAACTTTAACAGTATTGTCTTCATAGTTTCTATGAACTAATAATCCATGATAGGATGCATCATACCATTCTCCACCACCTTTGATGTTGTACATAGTAGGCTCTTCAATCTTACCATCTTTGTCTTTGTACATTTTTGTGGGGTGTGCAACAATCATAACAAGCACATCGTATTTTTTAGCAAATATCTCAATTTTAGTAAGATATTCTAACGTGTAAGCATTGACATCAGCAGACTCAGCATTATTGTCTCTAACCTTGTTAAATGGATCTATAACAAGACATTTGATACCTTTACGCTTTACTAGCTCAGCCCCTTTCTTTAATACAGATTCTAACGTATAACGTTCCATGTCAATAAAGAAATAATTATCATTAACATGATCCGCTACTTGGTTCCACTTATCAGATTTAATATCATCAACAGTTGGCATGCCTTGCCATGTTTTACGCATTAATTTATGAGCATGCAAATATGTCGGTGTATTCTCTGGTGACGCATAAGCTGTTTTCCAACCGTACTTTTCATTGTAGCCTACCACCATTTGATCCACAAAATCAGATTTACCAGAAGATGGAATACCGGTAACAGTAATGAATTGACCAGTGTACGTAGAAAAAATGCTATCAAAATTATCCAAGCCAACTTGGAAGCCAGGTTTGAAGCCGTTTCTAACAAAGTCTGTAATTTCATCTTCTATATCTTTAAAGGTTGTTACATTTTCTAATGGTACAGGTTTTGATCTTGAAATTCTCTGTGACAATGCTTCCTTGCCGTATTTAAGTAAATACTCATTCGCATCCTTACAATCTTCAAACGATGCCAAATAACAAACTTCCGCCCCCAATCGTCTAACCAACTCAGTCTGTAATGCCTGGCCAGCTGCATCTGAATCAACCGCGATAATGATTCTTGACTTATCATCAAAGTAATCAATACAGTTATCTAAGTATTCTAGATTATTAGTTCCTAATGTTGCACCGTTTGGTACAGAGATTGCATTAGTAATTCCTGCTTCATGTAATGCTAGAACATCCATTTCGCCTTCTACAATAACGCAATATTCAAATCCTACAATACTATTAATATTATAAAAGATCTTTTCAGCTCCTTTGTATAATTTAAAGTTTTTACGGCCGTCGCGATATTTAACGTTTATTAATTGGTCGCCGATGAAATAATTAAAGTGTATAGCATTTTCGGCCTTACCGGTTTGAGGCATGAATTCTTGTCCATCAGTTACTTGTAGTTCATATAATGTTTCTTTTGAAATACCTCGTTCATTAAACCATTTTATAATTGGTTCGCTGATTTGCATTTCTTCAACCTCAACTTTTTGTGGCGGTCTCTCATAAACCTTTTCACTTTTACCTTTTCTTTTGTATGTATGCAGTTGAAATGTTTTATTACAATTGTGACAGGTACCAATACCTCGTTCCCAATCGTAAGAAGCACATTTTGCTTTTTCATTTTTAGGTTTTCTGTCTGATGAACATATAGGGCATACACCTTGTGTCTTACCTTCTTCCAATTTGTATTGGTTAAAGGTATCAATTAGAAAACCATTAATTTCAGTTGTCTCTATAATCATAGGAATTTGTTAAGGATTTTTTATTACGTATATATTATCAATAAGCCATCGTGTTTTGATTGTAAGGCCCATTGCTTTTTATAGTTAGAAAAACCCCAATTAATGGGGTCTTTCATACTACATAAGGCTGTCTAGATGAGTGTTCTGCTTATAAAGCTGTCCAAACGTAATCCTGCCTTATACATTAAAATTAGAATGGCAAATCATCTTGGGCTACAGGAGCCGGTGCTCTTTGTGGGGTAGGAGCAGATTGTCCATCAGTTCTTGGCGCAGCATCAACATTTTGGCCGTTAGTCCATACAACTTTTACATTACCAAGATATACTTTAGCTGCTTTTGATTCTCTTTCTTCTTTTGATTGTTCAACCTGTATTGGTCCTTGATTGCCAAACTGATCTACTTCATCGTTTAACGTTATAGTTATGGGAAGGTACTTGCCTTTCTTGCCATCTATAATCTTGTGTTTAGGAATTTCATTTAAATTGATACTTGCTTTAATAATTGAAGCCATTTAATTAAGGGTTTTAGTTAATAATTTTGTTATTTATTTATTTATTGTAATTTGATCCAGTCTTCTGCTAATATATCTGTCTGAGATGCTAACCAAGGAACTACGTTACCTTGAGCTGTCTTCATTGCAATATACGCGCCGTATTCTACATTGCCATTTGCGTCAGCAATAGATTTACCTACTTCTGTTGTTGCTGGATAAGCATTTGCTGGAACATAATATAAAAACATTCCTTTACCATTCCAACCTTCTCTTGCTACTTTTTGTTTATGCTGTAGCCATTTTAATGCTTGTCCAAAATCGGGTGTTGTTGATTCCATGTTTAATTTAATTAAAAGTTTTAGTTAATATTTATTTTTTTTATTTTATATAATTTAATCCATTTATTCCTAATACAGATTGAAACATTGCCTCATGATGAGCAGCTATGCCCCTGTCCATAGAATGAAATAAAACCTGCATATTATCTGTATTTTTACCTGCTGTATTCCTATGCCCCGATTCCCTGTTGTATAGATCATTCGTTATTCCACAATAATGTTCTTCAGGTAAATAATATACAAAGTATCCTCCAGAACGTCTTAATGTAATTGAAGCTTTTCTTTTATAACTTTTGTTATATTTACGCTGATTGTAATTATGTTTCTCTTTTTTTATAGGATCAAAAGAAGTTTCTTTTACATGCTCTTTATTTAATTCATACCAAGCTTTATTTATTTCTTTGTTTTTATCAGCATTTTTTAATTTCCATTCTTTATGCCTTTTATTAAGCTTTTCTTTATTTTTTAAATAATATTGTTTTGAATATTCTTTTCTTTCTTTTGTCGTCATAATTACAATGTTCGGTTCACAAGAAACTGTTTGGGATCAAATCCCTCGGTCTCATAAAATAATTTGTAAGCATCCACTGCTCGTGACACTTTGTCTTCTCCATTTCTTAAAAATGTATCAGAACAATCAAATATACCTATCTGATTTGTGCCTTTATCTACCGCTATAAATATTAAGTCATAACCAAATAATTTCTTATATATATAGGACTGACTGTCATAATTATATTTCTTTGCTGAATAAGGGAAGGCTGATATATCAGATGTTGTTTTTAAATCTATTATCAACTTCTGATCGTGGTTAATCACATCGGCCTTACCCTTCCACATTGCACCAAATATTTCAGCAATACCTGGTGATTCGTATTCTATATTCAAACCCCTTATAAGGTCTCTGCAAATATCATTCTCTAATACTGCATCCCGCATTCTTTCTATCTTATCAACCTCATGTTGTAACAAACATATTTCGCCACCGGATAATTCTTTATACTTATTAGTATTCCTAGTTGTAGCTTCTATGACTTTGTATTTCTCTAGTTTTTCAGGTTCTAATATTAAAGTATGAAAGTAACCACCAATAGCAAAATTAATATTTGGAGGCTGAGGTTCTCTAAGCAACAATGGATTAGTTAATAATGTCTCTATATTAGAGTTGCTTAAATATTGTTTACCAAATGAACCATAATAATCTTCATCGTTCCTTAGCCTTGCTAATATCTTCTCTTTATTTGTCATTTACAGTTTAGATAAAATTTCTGAGGCTTCTGGTGATAATTCATATTTCTTTTTGATTGTATCAATAGATCCACCAGTTGTTACGAATTGTAATGCTTTTTCAAATGCTGCATCTTTAACATCAAGCTTTAATTTTTCAGCAGGTTCAGCTTTACCATGATCTGGATCTTGTGTGTCGTCAATTAAGAATAGATTACCTAATGCATACTTCTTACCATAACTAGATGCTGATCCAAACTTCTGAGGCATCTGCATACCCTTTTGATCTAAGTCTATACCAACAATGGCTGTAGCACTTATTGAGGATAAACTATCGGATATTGTTGCTGTAGATTCTAGCATTGGGAATTCTAAAAAGTTGCTTTCCAATAGTCTCTCGTTAATTGTTACTGACACACCAAGTCTTAATAAGTACGGTTTAGTAGCTTCTAAAATGTCTTCTGCCGACCTAAAATTGTATTTGCCAAAAGAATTATACCTTGACTTTTTAGATTTAAACTCTGTTTGAATTATTGCTAACTTATCGTTAAGCAAAAAATCTCTTTCTAATAATTCTACTTCTTCTTTTTTTACTGCCATATATTTGATTTAATTGGTTTATGTTTATATTATTATAATTACGTATTTTGTCTCATATTTAGTATATTTTTGGGACGAATTTTGCCTATAACTTATAGGAAATCAAGAACTTGTGAGGAATCTACGTTGTCAATTAACTTCTGAATTGCTTGCTTTTTTATCTCTGAAATTCTTACATAAGCACTTGCCCCCTCGATACCTAACTTGTCTGCAATTTCATTTGCTGAATGCTTATCACAATCTAATCCATAACTTAAACGTAATACTTCAAACTCACGATTATCTAAATGCTTCTTAAGTAAACTTGTTAGGTAGACATTCATTAAATCCACATTGTAAATCTCTGATTGATCTGGTATTTGATACAGCATGTTATCTTCATCATCATCGTTTATTTGTTCGTCGATGCTTAAGAATATTGAATTAAAAAACATTGCAACTAGCCTATGGTCTTTACTGTTGTCATTACGTATTTCATTAAGTTTATGTTCTGGTATTTTAATAGAACCTCTATTAATATCGATTGCTCGTCTAATAGATCCTTTAATACGCTTTGATAAAAAAGATTTTAATGTGCTTTCTTTGTGGCTACTATCTTTAATAGTTTCCCATTCTATTTTATCGATTGCTTGTACAAGCCCTATAGATCCGTATTGGATTAAATCTGTAATATCTAATACACCACAGGCTTCTGTAGTTGTGGAAAACTTCTTTGCAATATTTTCTACTAATGGGAGGAACCTTGCGACAAGATTATTTCTAGAATACAAATGAAATTCATCAGAGTTATTATCTTTATTAACTTGCTTTATATCTTCTTTGTATCTTATGTAGTTTGGTATGTTATAACTTTTCATAATTCTTGTTCTTCTTTATAAATTAGTAATAATAATTGTATATTGTCAAAATCATAAGGTCTACCTTTTAATATGCAAGCCCTAATCCAATAAGCAAATCCAATAGCAAAATTATCAGCTATATCTGTAGCAATTTTAACATCTACCTCTGTCTTCTCGTCGGATAGATGACCAGTTAAGTAATGTCTAAACTTTTCTTTTAGTGTCATAATCATTTTTCTTTTTTATAGATTTCTAATAGTTCGCTCATTTTATATTTACTAACATTACCGTCAATAGTATATGTTTCTCCAATTTCTGTACTGTCAAAAAAATCTATTCTTTTTTTAATACACCACTCTGAAAATCCAATAGCAAACTCATCTTGTTGTTGTAGCAATGAATCAATCACTTCGCCCAAAACTTTTATTTGAATTTGTGGATTATCATTTTCTTTAAGCCATATATCTATCATTTCTCCGAATTCTTCTTCTTTCATAAGCTTTGATTTAATAGTTCTTTTTCTTTTTTTAGTTCGTTACTCATATTACGATGTATTGTTCTTGTTGTGCATCCGAAATGTTCCGCTAATTTGCCGATTGTTATTTTTTGATTAAGATCGTGAATGTATAGCATTGCATCGTAAATGTCGGACTCATTAACTCGTTTGGTTTTACCAATCATCTTACCAACAATGGATAGCTTCTCGTTTAATGTTAACTTACAATTGTCTTTGAATATGATCTTACGCTGCTTGTTATATGGTGGTTCTTCTAAATCCTTTAAGGACACATCGTACATCATGCTTTGCAGTAATTGCTCACTAACATTGAATGTTACGAATCCATTCTTAATATCACACACATGCCTCACGACTGTTTCAAACTCATTCTGGTCCATATTAGGATTAAGATACCATAATACATACAGATGCCATTTTAATGACTTATATGTTGGTATTTTAGCTTTGCTTCTGAATAGCTCGTAACATTCATTTGTGCCTTGCTCGTAAAAATAACCCCATTCAAATACCTCTGATGGTTTATCATTTATTGGTCCTCTTCTATATATCACTTTTCTTTTATTTAAGAATTCTAGATTGCGATCGTGTGACATTAGCTCGTTACTTTTTTATATTAATTAACTAACGTCACATTATTGTACGCTAGTCCTTATATTTTTTTAATTGTTCTTTTACTGCGTCTATTTTTTCTTGTAATTTAATTAACTCTTCATATTTTTCTTCTGCTATTAATTCTTGTTTCTCAATATTTAAGGCTACTAATCTTTGTGTAAATATTTCTTTGTTATTAGGATTAGGAGTAAAGGTTGCATGCCAATCCCCTGTAGCGGGATCATATACCAACCAGCTACTGTCTATATCCATACTATCTAAATGTTCTTGCTCTTTTTCTAAAAACTTCTGGAATATTAATTCCGCAATCCTTTCAATTTCTTCTTCGCTCATATTAATTATTTTTATATTAATATTATCAATTTGTTATCGTGTTTTGTTTGTATATATTATTTAATAATGGTATTTTGGCAAACGTTTTTTGTTAATTTTTTAAAATCTTTTATATGACCTCTTGCTGCGTATAAAGTGTAAAATACACAATATTCTTGCTGGTAGTAATCGTTGTACCACAAATAATAACTTTCACGATCTATACCTCTCCAATATCTTTTTTCATATACTTGAGGAACAAACTTCCCGTTAATTTCCTTAACTCTGTATTTTTTAAAAAAATTTATCATCTTATTTCTTTTTATATTGTTCAAAATTATCTTTAAAATATTCTTCTGCGACTAACCATTGGTCAAAATGATTTTTAGGATTTCTTGCAATCATATCGCCAATTTTAGGAGAATTATTTAATAAATCTGCATCAGAAATACTGACTTTTATTGGGTGTTTCCAATCTCCTAAATCTGATGGTATTATAATAGCACCTACATTGTGAAATTCTGTAATATCGCTTTGTATTACTTCTCGCATTTCTGCAATTTCTGTTCTTTTAAATTTTTTAAATTCTTTCATAATATTATTTTTTAAATGTTTTGTTTGTGATTTTTATATCTTAAATTCTATGAATGATAAATTACCTCTAATGTCGTTAGTGTTACACAAATAAGGAAGTTTCCACCCATCAAATACTAAACATTTATTAACCCACTTTGGAAATAAAACAAATCGTAAATAAAACTTTGGTTTCATCTTATTTGTTTTTAAATTGTTCAAATAAACTCTTAACTCCTCTTGTGTGCGTTAATAGACTATGTTTAAATATAAACTCTCCAAATGCTATCATTTCTTCCTCGCTATAACTTCTTTCTTGTTGCCATTTAGCACCTTCAATAAAATCTAATTTTATTTGTTGAGTATATTCAACTCTATGACTTCTTCCTGATTTTATAATATTTATTTTATAATTTTCAGCAACTTCTTCAAGTGTTTCTTGTATAGATTCTTCTTTTGGAATGATGATTTTGTAATCCCCATATTCAGTAACTACACCTCCTAAATGATTTCCAACTTCTCTTTCATCTCTATCAACCTCAACAAACTCACAACTTGGATTCTTCACAAACCACTCAAGAAACTCATCATCAATAGCTTGTACACCATCTTTGATAAGTTCTTTGTTATCTGTTAGAATGATTTTAAAATCAAATTCATTTTCAACATAATCTTTTCCAATTACATTAATTGTATTAGTGTCTGTTTCAAAA
>Ga0222713_10002054_pt1 | contig 21767 bp, 30 predicted proteins | sample C33_649DmetaG_FD_165061 | JGI IMG/M metagenome (GOLD analysis project Ga0222713, IMG submission 165061) | Estuarine water microbial communities from San Francisco Bay, California, United States - C33_649D | ecosystem: Environmental > Aquatic > Marine > Unclassified | place: USA: California...
ACCAAGAGTATTTTGAGAAGATTTAGTGCTTTAATCATTCGTTTTAGGTCATTGTCGCTAAAATCTAGTCTAACTGTATCTTGATAATCTTTTTTCATATTGCCTCCTATTAAGTAGTTTGTGTTTTAATCAGTTTGCTCAAGGGCTTCGGTGATGATAGCCCCGCCTTAACCCATGTAGTGTGACACCCACCTTACTACTGTGACAAGATTACCTGCCTTATCGATATGGTAAGTTTGTTCGTTGAGGTCAACCTGAATGAGTCCTTGGTAAGATGAACCTATTTGGTCATACTCAAATGGAACTATTACATTATTCGCCTTATCGACTAAACCCCACTTGCCGTTGAGTTGGACTCGGACGCCATCTCGATTAACGTAACTTGCATTTTCATATTTTATTGGAATTACGACCTCGCAAGTCTCGTCGATATAACCATACTTGCCGTCGAGTTTAACCAATGCGAGTCCTTCGTTGAATTGGTGGAGTAGGTCGTACTTTGGCTCAATCAATTCCTTGCCATTCTTATTTACCAAGCCCCACTTACCATTTCGTTTCACTGTGCGGAAACCTTCTTTTTGATTTGGTCCTACCCAGTCGTAACCACGTTTCACTTTCAGCATTTCAGTAAACTTGCTCATTGTATTGCCTCCTATAAGTTAGTTTGTGTTTTAATCAGTTTGCTCAAAGGTGAGAGCCCTTAGATAATCTCTCCGGTAGAGGCACTCACGTATCGGGCTGTTGGATTAAACTTCTTGCGTTTAATCGGAGCACCATCCTCATCTAACTCAACCATGGACATTTTGGTTTTTAGCGTGTAGGGTAGGTCTGCTCCTAGTTTTTGGTAATCATGAGCAAAAGCGAAGCCTTCGTCATAATCTCCAAGGTTTTCACTTCCCCTATCCCTGAAGTCTTTAGCCAAGGCTTTAGCCTCTTGTGAAGTGTGAGCCTCTACAATTTTGAAACCGACTCGGTATCCCTTGTATTCCTCGACAACGTGCACTAAAAACTTTCGTTTGTTATTCATACTTCCTCCATTAAGTAGTTTGTAAGTAGTTTGTGTTTTAATCAGTTTGCTCAAAGGGTTATTAAGATGACATTCTCCAAGTTCCGTTATATCCAATCTTAGAAAAGGTTTTAGGACTGCTATCCTTAGACGTAAACCTATGGTTAAGTCCGGTTATTCCTTCAATTATAGCGTTCAATCTCGAATGCGTGGTTCTGGTAGCCCAGCCACCATTTTCTAATTGCATTTTCCAGCCAGTTCCGTTTTTATGTTCGCTGAATGACAATCTTGCTATGATATTTCCATGCAGAGCAACGTCAATTTCAATTTTATAGGTTCCGGGTTCGGGAGGATAACATAGAAACGTGCTTACTCTTGTATTGCCTTTCACCCAAAATGTATTATGGTTAGTCATTCCTGAAAGAATTGCCCCAATCATTTCTTGTTCTATTTTTCTCATTGTATTGCCTCCATTAGGTAGTTTGTGTTTTAATCAGTTTGCTCAAAGGGTTATTGATTTCCGTGGAAAAGTTCTTCAAGGTCGAGTAGAGCCCGGTAGAGTTTTTCCCTGGTAGCCTTGCCCCCTGAGAGGTAGTCCGTCCCGGTAGTTTCACTTGCGATTTCTAGCATTCGTCGATTTGTTGCGACTCTTGTCACTCGGAGTCCGGTGCTTAGGTAGGTACGGATAGCCACCATATTCATTCGTGCCCTGAGTTGAGAGATTTTTTCAGGTGTATCAAAGACTTGCATATTTCCTCCATTAGGTAGTTTGTGTTTTAATTAGTTTGCTCAAAGGTTTAGTTAAATTATTCGTAGCCACCCGGTTTTGTTGTTAAGTTTGACAAGGGCTCTACCTCCCCGAAAGTCAAATATATCCTCATAGCGAGGTCCAACCACTTCGTTGCCACTATTGTCGACGAAGCCCCATTTCCCATTAAGTTCCACTTTCGTGAGGTTTTCAGAGAAGAGTTCTACTGAGTCGTATCGTTGTTTCAGCATTTCGGTAAACTTGCTCATTGTGTTGTCTCCATTAGGTAGTTTGTGTTTTAATTAGTTTGCTCAAAGTGGTAATCGGGGGCTTCGGTGATGACAGCCCCCCCCCTACCACGGAGTTATTACTTAACCTCGCAGATGTGCTTAATCCCTACGATTTTGCTTTTGCCGGTTTTTCCTGAGAGGGTCTCAGCCCATTCCCAATTCAATCCCCCGGTGTTATCTTTCTCAAATCTCTTGGCTACTTTCATAATTTCAGCCATATCGTTCGTCTTGGTATCTACCCAAAAGGTAGCCTCTTCGATATGGTATTCAATTCGTTCACGTTGTATTGTTACTTTTGATTGATGCATTGTGTTGCCTCCTGATAGGTAGATTGTGTTTTAATTAGTTTGCTCAAACCACGAAGTTTAACTGACTTCGTAACCTGACTCTATTTCGTTCAGCAAAGCCTCGGCTCGGTAGTACATTACCGCTAATTTGAACTCTGCCCAGGTAATTCCATCTGACGCACTTGTAGAGCGAAGACCCCAAGGTAGGTTTTGCCATACTTCAAAAGCCATATTGCTTATTCTTGAGGGGTCATTCTCTTTCGTTAGGGTTACGCCTAACGCCTTTGCTATTGTTTGTAGCATATCTTTTTGGTTCATATTACTTCCTCCATTAAGTAGTTTGTGTTTTAATTAGTTTGCTCAAAGGTGTTGTTACCAATTTTTCAAGTCTTTCGAGGGAGTGCCACAGATGGTAGCGAATAGCCCCCAGGTCAATAGTGAAACCAAGGTTAGTAACCCCATTCCAACTTGACGTTCAATAGTATCAAGTGGTCTCGGAAAGATTAAGATTGTGGCTAGTGATAAAGTAGCCCCGAAACCTGTGTAAAGAAGCAAGAATGCTTTTTTCATATTGTCTCCATTAGGTAGATTGTGTTTTAATTAGTTTGCTCAAAGGTGACCGCCCCATGTGTGGTATTTCTACCACACTAGCGACGTGAGTAAGCCATTTCGTAGAAAGTGGGTTCCGGTCGCAAGTCGACGGGTCGAATGACGGGTTTGACTTGGACGGGTCCCTTGGTGACCTTGGGCTTGGGCAAAGCCTTGGGCTTGAGGACCAATTTTGGTACGTGAGCCTTTGGCGTACGTGCCTTGCGTTCAGTCGCCGGACGATTATGTTTCAAGAGGGACTTGAGATAATGAGCCTCGGACTTGTAGGTAACTGTTCTCAGTTTCATACCTACGAATACCTTGGTTTTCGAAGTGGTCAGAGAGAGTTTGTTACTGATTCTCTCAGAGCCGTAGCCGTATGCTTTGATTCCTTTAGTGTAGATTGTTCGGTACTCAGGTACATTACGTTTGATTGTAAACATTGTGCCTCCGTTTGGTAGATTGTGTTTTAATTAGTTTGCTCAAAGTTCTCTTATTCGTTAGGCGGTGTTGCTTATCAGACGATTGAGGTGCTTGGTTTTCGCTGTCTCAATTCATCACAGATTTTCAAGGGTCTCAGGGGTAACGCCGAAACGTTACAAGAGGTAGGTTGTGTTTTAATTAGTTTGCTCAAAGTCAAGTGGTGTCCTGATGTGTAGTAAAAAGACAACGTAGCCTTTTTACCACATGTGGGATAATTACCACACTCGTTTAATTTTCGCTTGACACGAAAAAAAAGCGAAAGGGGGGGTAGGTGGGACCCGGTGCGAAACCCCCCCGGGGTAGAAGGCCTCAATCTCTTTTTTACGAGCTAAAACAGGTCTAAATGTTGACACTAGGGCAGTTAAGAGCTGTATAACATATAATGTCAAGCTCGCCAGTGCTTTAATTGCCCTAAGCTGGGTAGGTAGACTCTCCCCTTCCTACGGGGAGAAACTACTTATTACCCTATAGCAGTAATAGATAGAATGCTACAAGCCTACTTCCTGCCTCTGGTTGCTCGGTTGGCAGATGTAATTCTCAGCTTGCTCTCATACAACGGTGCATCAACGACCTAGCAATTAGCCGTTAATGTTGTGGGTTTCCCCTGTTCAATCTTCAGATACTCAAATGTCTCATGCATACGCACTTAGCCCTAGACTGCTCGCGGGACCGTAGTTCCTTCTCGGCGCTCTCTACAGATGGGGTATACCCCGAGCCTCTCGACCTTGTAGAGCGAAGACCCCAAGGCAGGCAACTATGTTGGACACGTCCTGACTCGGCTGCGGTGACAATCTTTCGAACTAGCCTATTTGGTATCACCAGGAAATCCGTTAAAAAAAACCGGCTCCAAATTCATACTACCATAATTTTTTAGGAAAAATTTTACGAAATAATAGTTGACACATCGAAGTATAATAGTAAGTATTGTTATGAAGACACTTAAGTCTTGGGGGGTGCTGTGAAAATATTTTTTACACAAAAACAATTTGAGGAAGCGGCTAAAGAGTTGCTTTTTGATGAGATTGTTGAGATTGAGATTCTTAAGGCAGAGCGAAATCAAGCCAAGAGAGAGCTTCAGGAATACAGAGACAAACATGTTTCTGCTATTGTCAAGAAGCGTGTAACCGGAAAAGCGAAATTAAAGCGAAAGAAATAACGTGACGGTTATCGCTGCAATAAAAGATTCCGAGCACATCTACTACGGGTCAGACTCCAGAGTGACCTACGATAGTGGTCCGGCTTATGACATCTGCAACAAATGGCGCGAGGTGCAGAGTAAGCACTTTGATGAGCCTATAATGTTTGGCGCTGCAGGCTCAAGCAGGCTGGACAATATCATAGTGTCAAGCTCAAAAATTTTGGAGACTTGTGTGACTCCTTTTGAGATAGCGGATGTTCTTAAGCGAGCGGTAATTGCGGATTCTTGGAGAGATGCCAAGGGAGACGACGGAGACCCGCAAGATTACTCCGTAGAGATTGTTATGATATTTAATAAAAATATATTTAGAATATCCAGTGACTTCTCCGTGACGGCTATTCCTGATTTCACATTAGTCGCGGTGGGTACAGGTGAACCTTATGCTCTCGGTGCTGCGTATGCGGCCAGAGCTAAGACCTGCAAGGAGCAAGTAAAGACCGCCGTGCAAGCAGCCATCAAGTACGACCCGAACTGCGGTGGCAAAGTGCAGCTTGGAGATATCGAACTATGAGAAGTAAGAAGGCGGTTGATTATTCACAATGCAAAGCGCCCAGGCTCGACTGTAAACACTGTGGCAAGGAGATGAAGCTGACCGATTTTTCAGACAGCACGTTAAGACTTCGCGGGCCTTACCACGCCACATATTTGTATCGATGCGAATGCTTTCCTGATGAAGTGCAAGTGCTACCCATTCAAAGATACCCAAAGATAGGAGAATACGTTTAATGTCACAACTACCACAACCAAAACTAACCTTTAAGCACGATGTCAATGGTGGCCTACAAAGGGTCAGCGTTTACGACTCAAAGGGCAACGTGATTCTTGAGCACTCGGACAAGACATTCGAGGGCGCGATGAATGGCATGCAAATTGTTCTAAAAAATTATATTCTTGCACTGCTTGCCAAGAAAGACAACGTGTATATGCGGGGCCTGTTTAAACCCTGCGACAAGAAGGGCGACGGGCGACTTCCCATCCCAGATTCCCTGTGGGAAAAGATTACGATGAACGACTTTCTTATGGGTCACATTGGCGCTATTACTCAGGCTGAGATGGCTCGCATCCGAGGGGTCTCCAGACAGGCCATTAATCAGGCTGTTAACAAGGGAGACATCGAGGTGTTTGTTTGGAAGAACGAAAAGTATATACCATTTGATACGGTGGCCGTGACGCCTCAGATGTTCGACTTGTACGGTGAACCGATGGTGACTTACTATTCTCCATCCGACAAACAAAAGAAGCCGCGAAGGCGCTTTAAAAAGGAGCTCTAATGGAGCAAAATAACGAAATAGATAAAGCTGTCAAGGCTCTCGCTGATGCGGCGGCTACGATAGACAAGCATGATGTTTTGTTTTTAGTCACCGTTAAGGATGACGAGAACGAAGACAGTAATGTTAACATCTGTGGTTTTACCAGCAACCGAATGGCCCCGCTGGAGTTAATGGGCCTCTCTAAGTTATTCGATAAATTTTTAAACGATTACATTGAAAACATAAAAGAGAAAAATGATATGTCTCAAATACTGGATGAGTTAAAGAGACAATTGCTCGATAGAAAAAAAGAAGAGGAAGACGATGAGTTCTAACGAAAAGCACTGGGCCCTTTTGAACCGTCAAGGATTTGACGGAATCATCGAGTATCTCGAATATGCCGTCAGCAAATTTCCACAAAAAGAAGAGATGAATAAATATGAATTATCAGAACACCTCAAGATACACGCACATCTTTTTGTTTGCATCAAAACCCTCTTGCTGCACAGCGACCCTGAATACAGGAAGCGAGTGGAGCCTACCCTTCAACGCTCGTCAAATGACGACGATAACTTTCATATCTATTAAGGATTAACATGAGCCAACCACAAGCAACTGAAGATTGGAGCCCTAGAGAACCAGAGGTGCAAGGCGGCTTTGGCGTTTCAATGACCCAAGAACAATTCGATGTTGTGTTGAAACACATCAATAAGGCGACTGAGGAAACCTCAAGACGAGAAGCAGCTGTGGCACAATCATTAGAGGACCTCAAGCGAGTTGAGGTTGTTAGGACCTACGCTCAATTTGTAAAAGATATTACGACCAGCATACAAACTTTATCCATGATGCCCGATACCGAAGATACAAGAAGTGAATTGCTAAAAACACTAAGCAATGCAACGTCAGCCTTTAGCGCTGGAGGAGCTTTATCAATCCATGAGGACAAAAAAGAACTGGAGACCAAAAAAGCACTATACCTTCAAACTGACTCCGGAACAACTGAGCCACCTGAGAACTCTTCAGTATAGGTCTAGGTGGGCTAGAACATTTCACGATAGGACTAAAAAATTGAGCCAACTTAATTCTTACAAGGGAACACTAGACAGAATGCGTAGAGACGCAGCAACCGAAGTGTGGACCATCAATGGTGTTGAGCACTCACGCCCAGATTTAATGTTTAGAATTACAGACTGGGTAGCGGAAGGTAACTCACTTAAGATGTTTTGTGACCAGCCCGGGGCTCCCAGCGTGGGCACAATCTACAAATGGTTTAAGAATTACCCAGAATTTGAGAGAGATTTCAGAGCCTCAGAGGAAGCCGGTGCTCATATCATGGCTGATAAGGCACTTTTGGAGGTATTGCACACCAATGAAAGAGAAGATGTTCCCATTGTTAAGCTAAAATATGACGCTTTGACCCGTAGAGCAGCTCAAATGAGCCAAAAATTCCAAGATAAACAGGTCTTCAGACAGGAAGAAGACGTAAAATCAGTGTCTGATGACGAGTTGAAGCGCCGAAGAGATGAATTAATGGCCAGAGTAAAGGAAGAATTGCGTTCCGAGGGCTGGCAAGAGCCCGCTAAAGAGATAACCGTACAAGCCGAAGAGGAAAAAAATGAAGAATAAACAAAAAGGGGGTCCGAAGACCCCTCTTTTGCAACCGAAAAAGCTGAAATTAGCCTTGGCTGACTTCTGCTTTGTAGCCCTCGGTAGGATGAGCAAAGCCCTTCTTACCTTTAGGCATATCGGTCTTGGCGGATTCTTGCGAAAATTCTTCGCGAGTTTCTTTTGCACCAAATTTTTTCATAATATGTACCTCTAAGGTTGTGAGTGCCATTCAAAACCCAAATTAATTGTAACACGGAGAAAAATTGACAAGTTTAAATGAACTTCAAAGATTAGAAGAAGAGTTATTAAGGCGAGAACGGGAAAATAAGCTTAAAAACTTCAAGCCTTACCCTAAACAACTGTCTTTTATGAATGATGGGCACAAGATTGTGGCTCTTTTTGGGGGTAATCAGTCCGGAAAGACCACCGTTGGGTCTGCTTTTGTGGCTTATCACCTAACGGGAGAGTACCCATCTTGGTATAAAGGCATAAAATTCGACAGACCCGTAACCATCTGGGTAGCTGGCGAATCCTCAACCCGCGTGCGAGATACCCTGCAAGAAAAGCTGTTTGGACAGCTTGGAGAGTGGGGAACGGGGCTTATTCCCAAGCAAAACATGGTTGGAGACCCAATTCGCAAGGGTGGTATCCCTGGTGCTATTGATATTGCTAGGGTTAGGCATAAATCTGGGGGAACCAGCATTATTCAGTTCTTCTCTTATGACCAAGGCCGAGAGAAGTTTCAGGGTTCAACCGTTGATTTAGTGTGGTGTGACGAGGAACCGCCTGAAGATATTTACAAAGAAGCCAAAATGAGGACGATTGCGGCCTCTGGATATGTTTTCCTGACCTTTACCCCGCTGAAAGGTATAACGCCCCTCTGTGACGAAATAATGACGAATTCGGAGGATATGTACGGAGTTCACTTCCTGACTTGGGACGACGTTACACATTTGACCGAAGAAGATAAAAAATTACAGATAGCGGGCCTCGGTCCACACGAAATAGAAAGCCGTAAATTTGGAAGACCGACTATTGGTTCAGGCAAGGTTTATCAGTTCGACGAAGAGGATTATGTCATAACCGATTTTTCGGTCAACCCAAAGTGGAAAACTATTGGCGGATTGGACGTTGGTATATCGCATCCGACCTGCGCCGTTAAGCTCTCAATCGATGAAGAATCGGGTGTTGGTTACATCCATAAAGAATACAAAGTATCTGGAGAAACATCCATTTATCACGCGTACAAACTAAGGGATTGGCCCTGCAGGTTTGCTATCGACCCAAATTCAAGACAACGCTCGATTGCGAGTGGAGACTCGCCTTACAAAATGTTCCAAGACATCATGGGCGACGATAGATTAATTTTGGCGGATAACCGAGTCAATTATGGAATATCTTTGATACGAGCCAAGATAGCTTCCGAACAACTCTACATCTTTGAATCCTGCGTAGAAACGCTGAAAGAGATGCGTTTGTATAGGTTTAAAGAAAACGGAGATATCCACAAAGTTGATGATGATTTGATGGATGCGATGAGATATGCCGTGACGGGTTGGGATAAAGCAGTTGCTATTACCGAACTTCACAGGCAACATGAGGTAAAATATGAATGGAAGCCTGTTAATAAACGAGTAGGTTACTAGGAGATTATAATGACAATGGAATTCGGCGACATTCAAGGTCAGCCACCCAGCGCTACATCGGGATTAGCCAAACTAGTTCAAGACCGTTTTACTTGGTGTAGAAACCTGCGTTTCTTGCAACAAGAAAAATGGTTAGCCGCAAAGATGAATTTTGACGGTATCGATTATTACGGTTCTGATGAATCCGCAAATCAATCGGGTATCTTTTTAAATTTTACACAAATGAAAACAATGTCTGCGTATTCGCAGATTATGAACGTAATGTCTGGAGTGGACGGTTATCCATTTAGTATTAGGCCAACCCCAATCCCGGAAATTGTTAAATTAGGTTTTAAATCAACCGGAGAGGCAGAGAAACATCCCCGTCTTCCAGAAGATTTAAAAATGAGAATCATGGCTTCGAATATTTCTTGCGACGGCATGAGAGTAAAAATAAAAGATGATTTAGAAGAAACACATTGGGAAGAGAAGTTTGCAAGAGGGGTTCTTGATTTAGTTGTTCTTGGAACAATGGTTATCAAGGGACCCTTTGCTGCCCCACCGAATCCTAAAAAATGGATGCTCGTTGATGAAGAAGAAAAAGAAGGAATGCTCTCTTCAATTAAGGGCGCAATCGGAATGTCTAAGTCAGTCAAAAAAGTATTTAAACTTGTCTCGACTGAATCAGACGCAAGACCTGATTTGGAAGTTGTTTCTCCATTCGAATTCTATCCGGACCCCGCAGCAGTGAATATTAAAGAAGCCATGTGGGCTATCCATAGACATGTGATGAACAAACATGAATTACTTAACCTTGCTGAAGTGGAAGGTTTTAATTCTGAGGAAATCAAAAAAGCTGTAGAAGCAAATCCAAAAGGTAACTGGACAGCTGAGACTTGGGAAAGCCGAGTCTTCGCTTTAAATCAAAGACAGACTCCGATGGCTAGGGGCGACAGGTATGTTGTTCTTGAGCACTGGGGTTATTTCGGAGGCAGAGAACTTGAAAACGCTGGTGTAGAAATGCCAGAGGGCCACGACAAAAACAAGCAATATATGACTTGCATCTGGACCGTTGGAGAGTATTGCATCAAGGTTTCTCTAAGCTCGCTCGAAAGTCCCTATATTCCGTTTATGGTCTGTCCATACGAAAAGATTCTCTACAGCATTTGGGGTCGCGGTGTTCCCGAAAAGATGCGTGACCCACAGGATATTGTTAATGCCGCCGCTCGCGCGATGGTAGACAATATGGGTATCGCTGCAGGACCTCAAGTCATTTACGACACAAGTCGAATGATTAATGGCTTTAAGTTTGAAGGTATCAAACCCTGGGGCGTGTGGCCTCTCAAGACGCTGGAGGGAATCCAATCCCCACCGGTTACATTCGTTCCTGTTCCCAGCATTCTTGGAGACCTAAAAGTTCTGCAAGACAATTTTAAATTGTTTATTCAGGAAGTTACTTCGATGCCGGATATGGCCGGAGGCTTTGCTGGCTCCGCTACTGGTCAACACAACAGAACTGCTTCTGGCATGGGCATGTTATTTAACGCTGCCAATAATTACATTAAAGGCGTTCTTTTCAATATCGATAACAATATTACAAAGCCTATGGTCAGAAGAATGTACGATTGGAATATGCAATTCTCTTCCGACATGTCTATCAAGGGAGATTTTAGTATTGAAGCCGGCGGAGTCTCTAGGCTTATGGCTCTTGAAGGCAAGGCGTCTAGTGTTGCAGAACTGATTCAGCTCATGCAAGACCCAGACTACAAGCCGTACATTAACAAGGAAGCTATTCTCAAAGAATGGATTAGGACGCGCGGATTCGACGCTACGGACATCATCAATTCAGATGGACAGGCTGAGCAAATCAAACAACAAATGGCGCAACAAGCAGCTGCTATGGCTCAAGCTCAAAACGTTCCAACTCTTAGAGCCGAGATGTCAAGACCAGATGCGTTGCTTGAAATGTTGCAAAATACGGATAAGGATAGCCCAATTTATCCTGCCATCTACGAACAGGTAGCCTTGTCTCAAGACGCAATGAATCCATCGATGAAAGCCGCTTTAGATTTAATGAAGATGCAATTATTATCTTCAATCGAACCTGATAAACAAGCCGCTTTAAATGAACTTGCTACCAAGTCTGCTCCGGACCAAATGGACCATCAACAAGCAGCTGGATATCCTATGACTGCACCTCAACAACAAGGTGAACAACAAGAGGGTGGCGAACCACAGGATGAAATACAAATGGCTTTAAACGATATTTTTCAAGATGAAAATGGACAAAATCCGTCTTGACACTAAATTTTATTAATTTCACTTTATGTTAGTTTTAGCTTAGGATACTGTTTGACAAACGAACTGGATTTAAGAAAAAAACAATTGGAGGAAATCAAGCCAGTGGTGAATTCACCTTACTGGAAATCCCTACAGGACTTGATTAGCTCTTTGATAGAAGAAAAAAGAGACTCTCTTGAGAGAGTCAAATCATTCGAAGAAGTGCTTAAAATCCGTGGCTTTATAGAAGCCATGAGAGAAATAAGCGAACTAGACGAAGCTATTAAAAGATTTGATGAAGTCACCAACCCGCAATCCCGCGGACGTGATTCAAATTTATACGACCAAGCCAAATAAGGCCGTCGAGGAGAAGGTATGCCAAGTAGAAGTGAACAAATCCGTGCTAACGCACAAAAGGCTGACGAGCTTGTAAAGCAGCTAGCAGCAGAAGGGTCTTTGATGCCAGAATCTGGCTCTAAGAATTCGGTCTTTACGAACGAATTGCCTGACCCCAACGCTCCGACCACTGCAATGCAAAGTGAACCAGTCTCGCAAGAAACAGAACCCGTTGTTGAGTCGGTGGAAAACAATCTGAGTGCCAACGAGACCTCTCCAGCCAGCGAAACAAAAGATTCTGATTCTGCCTCTTTCGAACACAGATATAAGTCTGCTGTAAAAGCAATGAATGAAGCCCAGCGCAAAGCCGCTGAACGCGAAAAGGAAATTGCTAGAATAGAAAGAGAAAAGGAAGAGTTACTACTTCAACTACAACGTACCCCAAGTAACTACCCAGCTCAGCCGCTAGAAGACACTAGTGTAACGAATCTGGACCAAGCCCTTAGCGAATGGGAAATGGAACTTCCCGACACTACTAGAATAGTGAAAACCGCTACCGAGGCCGTCAGAAAAGATTTGAGCCGAATGTTCCAAGAAAAACTTTCAACTGTTGAGCAACAGCTCGAAGAACAGAAAAGAGAAAAAGAACTCATTAAGATGCAAGAGATTGTCAGATTGCGGGATGAAAGAGTTAAAAAAGTTCATCCAGATTATGACGAGATTAGATTCTCTGATGATTTTAAATCTTGGATTTACGGTGATGCCCCTAGCATTTACAAAGCTGTCTATGAAGGAACTGTGTCTTTTGACGACAAAGACGCTTCCAAGGTCATAGAAGACTTTAAGCTTTTCAGAGGGCCAGCTGGAAAATCAACGTCACCAAAACCCAAACCCGGAGCTGCAGAAGTATCGGTTAAAACTCAATCTGCGGTATCACCAGATATGGGATTAAGTAATAATGAAGAAACATTCACTGCCGAAGACCTTGCTAATCTGCCCTATGTAATTAACCGAATCAAGGACCCAAAAGAAAGAAAAGCCTTGATGGATAGAGCCGATAAGTACATGTCCAAGCAACTTTCAAAATAATTTTTGTTTTAAAGGATTTATCAAATGGCAACCTATAATTTACAAACAGGTGCTGATGGTTACTTTCAAAAACTCTCTACTGAATTTACCGTTTTGCAAAAAACCGTAGATTTTGCTAAAGCCACTGGCTCTGCCTCTGGCGATACCGGAGATGTTCTTCAAGTAATCTCTCTTCCTGCCAACTTTTACGTTCATGGCGTCATTGTCAAAGTGACGACTGCTTCTACCACTGCATCTTCCGTTGTTGAAGTTGGAGATGGAACCGACCCCAATGGTTGGTTGACCACTTCTGCTGCGACTATGGACAGCACTGGCGTTAAAGCCGCTGATGGTGCTTATGTTTCTGCTAACGGCAAATTCTATGCTTCTGCTGACAGCATTGACATCACTCTTGGCGCAACTGAACCCGAAAACGGTATCTGCGAAGTTATCGTTGTCGGTTTTCAATGCTAATTTTTTTTAACTAACTAATTTAAAGGATTTATACAATGCCAAATCAAGTTTCACGCTCAGGTGCGAACCTTTCGGCTGGCGCATTTATTCCTCAGATTTACTCCGCTAAATTGCAGGATAAATTCTATGCCGCCTCTGTTGTTCCCGCCATTGCCAACCATAACTGGGAAGGCGAAATCATGGCTTTCGGTGATACCGTCAACATTCGTAAGGTTCCTACCGTTACGATTTCTGACTACTCCGTAAACAGCCCCATCAACTATCAAGACGTTTCTGATGAGCTCATTCAATTGAACATCAACCAAGCTAAATACTATGCTTTCAAAGTTGATTACATTGATGACTACCAGTCAGATATCGCATTGATTGATACCATCACCCAAGACGCTTCCATGCAAATGGCCGTCAAGGTTGACCAATCGGTTCTTCAATCAATCTATTCCGATGTCGCTACTGCCAACACGATTGGTGGAAGCTCCACCGGTATCGTCCCCACCATTGGTGATGCTACCTACGGAATCGACCTTTCTGGTCTCTGGAACACAAGTGCTGCAACCGGTGGTAACTCTTTATTGTTAACCCCCTTAATGCAAGCTGGTCAAGTTCTTGATACCAACAATGTGCCCCGCGACGGTCAACGTTTTGCTGTTGTCACGCCGGAATATGCTCGTTACCTGAAACAATCAGACCTCAAGTCTGTTTTAATCACCGGTGACAGCGAATCTCCGCTACGCAACGGTTACGTTGGTGAAATCGACGGAATGAAACTATATGTTTCGACTAACCTCTTGAATGCTGCTAGCAGCACCTCAACAGCTTGGTCACGCATGTACGTTGGTCACATGTCGGCTTTGACTTTCGCAAGTCAATTCATCAAGCACGAAATGCTGCCCTTGCAGAACACTTTCGGATACGGAATTAAAGGACTTCAAGTCTACGGATTTAAAGTCGTTAAGCCCGAATCCTTAGTGCTTATCAACGCTTATTAATCTTTTGTTAATAAGTTCTCAAACGCAGTAGGAGAGGGGGGAGTTTAGGCTCCCCCTTATCTCTTTACCCCTAATGGAGAATCAAATGTCAAGACAATTAGTTAGCATCACCAACACAGTAACTGGCTCTGTATTTAAAGGGCAAGATTTAAAGAACAACCATCTCATCAAACACGCCGAATTGAACCCGGAAACGTTTCAATTCAACTACGAAGATGTAAAAGAAGAAGCTTCTGCCCCCATGTATACGATTAACAAGTTGATGGGCAAAAGCGTAAAAGAACTGCTTAAAATAGCAGGTGATAACAATATGCAGTTTCAACTGCCTCCTTCACACATGTCCAAGGCCGAAATAGCGGGTGCTATTATGGAGTTTATGAAAGGCAAGTAATAAGGAGTTTTAATGTCTTCGACTTACACTGTAAGGTCTATACTCGGAAAAACTAGGTTACACCGACCCGACCTTCGGGAAGCGGAGATTGACTATCTTACTCAGGAAACCGTAAGGAAGATTTGCCGATTAACCATGTTGGCTCAAGAGAACCTTGAATATTACTTCAATGGTCCTATTGAGGCGTTTACACCCGTTCCTTCCAATGGAAACAAACTAAACCGAGTTCATCAGGTAAGATTTCAAGATTCCGTTATAGAAAAACCCACGGCTCCTACCGTGACACTAACGCCAAGTGCAACAGGATACGCTACTGGCAAAAGATTAATCTACACAATTGTAGCCGTTGGACCACAGGGTTGGGTTTCTAAGTATTCTGACTTAAGTACCGTAGTTACTACGAGCGGAAATCTTCAGACAATCATCACGATGCCAACTCCACCAAAGGCTCCCAACGGATTTTATAATTTTAATTTATACAAACAGGTTTTAAATTCTTCAGACGACAAAAGTATTAACGGAATTAGCATTGCAACTCAAGCCGTTATAACTTACAACTCTGCTCACGGCTACGTTGCGGGAGACTATATCACTCTATTCAATGTTGGTGGTATGACTGCTATAAACGGTAAGGTTTTAAGTGTCGTTTCTGTTACAAGTTCTGTTGGAAATTACACGGTAACTGTTGACTTGGATACAACCGATGCCGCCACATACGCAATCTACACCAGCGGCGGCACTTCATCAAAAATTAATATCTCAGGTTGGAACCGGTGCTCAACAAAGCTGACCTGCCAACAAGGACCGAATATCAGCGCTGTCGTTGATTCCAATAACAGCTTAGCCGGTACGGTTACTATATCTAACGTTGTATACACATACGTTAACTTTGAAACATCTACATCTGAGATTTCTGATGTCCCAACTGGAGATTTCAGAACCCTGGGAGAAGCAAATTACCAAGGCATCAAGAACTCTCTTCCGAAGCCAGACGCGGTATCCGGTACACCCAATCTTTGGGCTTATGACGCAGAAAACAATGAAGTTCATTTGTACCCGCCGCCATCTGTTATCACAAGAGAAGTTAGATTAACCTGTGTTGTGTCATATATTCCTGTCGGTGAAATCGATGAGATACCATTGTTACAGGAGTCTGAGGACGCTGTTATTTATGGAACTCTAGCGGAAGCCTACATGCTCCCCGGTCCTGGACAAAACTTGCAACTTGCAAAAAATTACGAAATTAAATTTAACTATGAAATGTCAAACCTGAAAGCCGTTGCTATTCAGGGCCAAAGCGGTAGGCTTACTGTTACCGCAAATCCACTGGGTGGAAGACGACGCAAGCCTTATGGCGCGTGGGGAAGCCCGTGGGATAATAGTTGGGGTTGGTAATGCCTGCTGTTGTACTTTCTAATTACACACTTGCGCAAGTTCGAGACGAAGTAAGAACGTTGATTGGGGATGCTCCTTCTCTGGCAACAGCTTTTTCTGATGCAAGCTGCAACGCTGCAATTAATTTTGCTGTGATGCATTACTTCAGGATTACGGGAAAATCCTATGTTGAGAATACATTAACCAAATCGGGAGATACATTCCCATTACCCAACTCCTATATCGAAGTTAACAGGGCTGGTTATACACCCGTTGGCGGGGCCAATACTTGGTTGCTACAAACAAACATTCAAGAAGAGACCAATAGAAACCCAGACTGGGAAACGCTTGTAGGAACCCCAAAACGATGGATGATGTTTAGTGGTAATAAAGTTAGACTCACTCCAAACCCACCAACTGGGACTTGTGTTATTGGTTATACCGAGGAACCAACGAACTTAAGCGCAGATAACGACCAAGTTGATTCTCGCATACCTGTTCCGCATCAAAGACATCTTAAATATGCTGCTGCTTATTGGCTACTACAAATAGATGGAGATACCCAAGACATGCAAACAGCAATGGCGTTTATTCAACAATTCACAGAACTAATTAAGGATGTATCATGAGTACCACTTTAAATGGATTTCGTTATATCGGAGATGTCGAGCCGGCAAACGGTTTTGCAGGTTATCAATGGTTTGATACCACGACGGGAGAGATAGCCGAATGGACAGGAACGAACGTATATCCAACTACTGGAGCAGGAACTTGGAGAAAAATATACGTTAACAACCTTGACGACGGTGGATTGCTTCCTCGCACAGGTGGAGCCGTGCAAGGGGCTATCACCGGTCCCGCAGGCTGGGCCGCTAGCGACAACTACAATTTCCCCACGTCGCTAAAAGTGTCTGGTCAAAACGTTGCCACCGTAGCCTATGTTAACCAACAGGTTGTTGCGTTTAATGATTTAATCTCATCTAAAATTTCTCAAGCGATATCCTCAGCTACGTCTTCTATTAATACAAATGCAAACGTAGCGAAGTATGGTGTTGGAGCATTGGGTAATGGGTATTTCGAACCAACAGCCGCAGCTCCCCAAACTACCGCACCAGATGCCTTTGCTCCCATTCCTTTACCAAAATATCCAGACGGAGGTTTGGCTGCAGAGTCTGAATGTGTATGGATTGGGGCTCCTGGAACGCAAGCCGCTGGCTTTAGCACAGAAAATGGAACAAATGCTTACAACTATTACACAAATGCAAAAATGTATTTCCAACAAACTGGAAACAGAATATATCAGGGATATTGGTATAACCAATATTTCGGAGCTGGCCCTGGACACAGAACCCTCCCCTATGTAGGTCTAGGGATGAACTGGTTGATATTCGGAATAAAGGCAAGCTCATGAAAACCGTACGCCTCGATTTCAGCGGCGGCGTAAACGTAATAACCGATAAGTCTGTATTGCCAGACAAGTTCGCCTCCGTAATAGATAACGTTGATTTACGCAGTGGATTCCCACGATGCGTAAAAGAACCTATTTTCTATAGAGCTGTGGCGGAAAGCAATACCAAACAAATATTTTCATACAGGGGAAGATGGATTTATTCCGATAAGCCAAGAGACTATGCAACAGAGTTTATAAATGGTAGCGAAAGAATATACTTCACAGAAGACGGCGCGATACCCAAAAAAATGGTTGAAGGTGTTGAGGTCCCACTGGGTACACCTCGCCCGACAAGTCAGCCACTAGTTTCTTCTGCAAATAACATTGTTCCCATCATTGATAAAATAGAGCTTATAGACGGCGGTAATCTAGCTGCTGGTGGTTATTATTATGCCGTTTCAGCTGAGTTCCCAAATGGTATTACCGCACCAAGCAACATTGCAAGCAAAACATTTACGGGAGCTAATGAGAAAAATGTAAAAATAACATGGACGGCTGTCAGTGGAGCGATTGCCTATGTTGTTTTTGGTAGAGCCAACGGCTACGAAAACATGCAAAGAATGGTTCGTGTTGATGCCTCAGTTAATACGTTTATCGATGACGGAACTCTGACCCCAAGCCAAGACAGAGCTTCCCAATATTTTGACGACAATCAGGTTTCCTATGTTTATACATACGAAAGACTCGTAGTTAACATGTATGACGAATCCGGATTAAGCCCTGTTTCCGAAGTTATTAGAACGAACAGTGGAAGAAATGTAACAAGAGACTTTCTTAATGACGGATTTTTAAATCAGCCTAGCAGTAAATATATTACAGATACGGACGGATATCAATTTCAAGCCATACCAAATCCGTCTACATCTACATTCCCTTATTACCCACAAGTCAACATTATCAGTTTTGTTTTTGACAGATATTTAAAGCAAGTAATATTTGAGTGTTATGAAGACCATAACCTCTCAACTGGAGACGAAATAAAATTTTCTGGAAGCAGCTGGACGGACGCAAGCTATAAAAACAGAAAGTTTAATGTAATTGTAACTTCACCAAAAACATTTGCGATTAAAGATATACCAGCTCCAACGGATTCTATTTCTGGATTCCTAGAGCCAGACAGTCTTGTTTTGCAAAACCCTGTTGATAACTACAAAAACAATATAAATCAAAATTTCCCACTTAGCGGTGGGTTCGGAGCCAATGCAACTGTAGATATCGTTACCGGAAGTCTTGTTAATGGTGCAGCCAGTATTACTAGCTGGGCGCTCAACAATGTTGGTAACGGATATTACAGAGTGGGAGATATTTTAAAAGCCGCAATCCCTAACGTTACCAATGGTGTTCCTACAAACGAAATTACTGGTATATCATCATTTACGTCTGGAACTCAATATCCCACAGATGGTATACCAGCTAGTATAGCGATTGATGGCATGGCTGCTGGTTCTGGATATACCGATGGGGCTTTTATCGGGGAAGAAGCTTTAGGTATATCTGCCACGGGTACACAATTACGATTTAGCGGTACTGTAGTAAGCAACGCAGTTAGCGCTAACGGATTAGTTCCGTACCCGCCTAACCCCGGAGCCGGTTACACGATTGGAGATACATTTACATTTCAAAACCCTCCGGGTGGTGGGTCTGGTTTTGTCGGCAAAGTCGTAACCCTGCAACCAAAAACTTATACAAATGTTCCGCTTGTAGCCGCCCCATCTGGAACAGCCAGTGGAACCGGAGCTACCGTAAATGTTACCGTTAACGGAAATGGTACGATATTTGCAGTTTCGATTGTTAACGGCGGTTCTGGTTATTTGGCTACTGACTTGTTAACTTTTGATTCTTCAGTTTTACCGACATCTGGAACCAAGTATACATTTACACCTACGGTACAAGCTCAAACAACCGATGCTGTATTTAGAGTTATATCAGTATTTGATGACTACACCATAAGTGTTGGTAGAGCAAGAATATCAATAACGCCCAGCCTGAATGACCTGAACGATGGGGATGCCATTTATTTAAGCATGAAAGATTCTGGTAACGGTGGTGTTGGAAGAGTTATAATTAACTACGAGGGAAGTGGATACAACGTAAGCACAATAACGAAATTTGAAGATATACCTCTCGTTTACGTTTCTGGGTTTTCAGGTAATGGAACAGGCGCTACAGCCGACCTTCAAGTTCAAAATGGAACTTTTATAGATTTTGTGATATCAGAAGATGGTGTTGGATATGAGATTGGCGATAAATTAACAATTAACCCAGCTCTAATTAATTCTACAAATCCAAATACATCAAGTCCACTTTTGGTAACCGTTTCGGCCATTAATGGTCCTTCTGAAATTGTTGGTTTATATAGAGTTTACAAAAATGACATTTATGGAAACCCAATACTCAACGGGCAGTTTGATATAAATACAGTCGTAGATGATTGGGATAACCCAACACAGCTGGGCGCATTCGCAAGATGGACCCCTCATAACGGATACTATAAAACTTGGAATGTATATAGAACCGGAGCAGCCGGTGCGTTTCAGCTCGTTGAAAGGGTTGACGTATACAATTCAAACTATTTGGATACGACAAGCGCTGAATACCTTGGGTCAGAACCCACCTCTTACTACACAGACACTGGTATATTTGGCCAATTGCAGATTGATTTTATGACTCCGCCTGTGGACCTTTTTGGCGTTGTTTCTCACTATGGCATGTTGTTCGGAATCAGTGGACAGACGGTTAAGTGGACCCCCATCAATGCTCCAGACGCTTGGCCAGATAACTACTACATACCATTCTCTTATAGGCCACTAGCATTGGCCAGCTTCGGAACAGGGTTAATTGTTCTTTGTGAAGACGCGATTTACAGGATAGACGGGAATCAACCCAGCTCAATGTCGCTTTCAAAAACGATGGCTGAAGATGGCTGTATAGCTCCATATAGCGTTCAGCTTACAACGCACGGGCTTGTGTACGTTAGTAAGCGCGGAGTTATGCTTTTTGACGGTATGAATGCTACATGTATAACCGATACAAAGATACCACCCAGACTACTGCTTGGGCCAAGTAAGATGGAATCGCCCTATAACTTCTGGTGGCTAACAACAAAACAAAGTTATTTTTATGGAAATTTTGCAAATAAAGATAACATTTGGTTCATAGAGCCTTCTGGTAATAAATACTTTTTAACAAATCAAATACCAACACCAAACTACGACATCAAATCTTTTTATCAATATGGTAAATACTATGTTGTGTTTACTGGAACTGATACTTATGGTGCTCATAGCACGTTGTGTATTGATTTAATGGCAGAGGGTATGCCAATAACAACACTTGGGTTAAAACCAATAGACGTTTTTGTTGATGAGTTTGAAGATGCTTACGTTCTTGTTGACAACCAAGGTAACGGAAACAATGAAAACCTTGAGACGTTCAAGTTGGCTCAGTCTTCCATAGACCAAAACACAACTTACGCATCTAATTCTGGACTCAGCATTTGGAAACTGTTCTCAGGGAAAAGCAATATGCCACTGTTTATACGTTCAGGTCAAAAGGGTTTTGGTAACACGACAGAGCGCAGAAGATATGAACAGGTAGAGTTTTACGGTAATGGGAGATTTGCTATCAGGGTCTATATCGACGGAAGACACATTGCTGATGATATTGTGACTCTTACCGAAGCTCCATCAAGACCCAGACGATTAAATATGCCAAGGGGCAACAGAATGGGCTATGTCGTTGACATGGAAGTCGCTGGTGATACAGACAGGATAATATTTGAATATGCTTTCTCAGACTTGCCGAGGCCCTCGTAATGTATCATAGAGTTTCAAATGCAGATGTTTCAGAAATAAATAGAGTTCTCTCTTTGATTCAGCAGGGAATGCAAAATCAGGAATTAAAGCAAAAAGGAAAATCTAGCACCATAAACGATAGACCAACTACCACCCCAACGAATGCAACCGGAAAGGTAGTCATACAACACACCCAGGAAACTGGCTCCGTGTCAATTGTTCCGGTTATCCTAAATGCTACAATAAGTACTAGCTATCCTCAGTTTGGCTTTGGAGCCAACTGGGGAGAAAATTGGGGTTTATAATGTCTCAAATTACAGGGCCGGTATTCGACATATTTGGCGGTCAGACAAACGATGGCGAAAGTGGCTGGAGACAGGCTATTAACCAATCTTTGGTTAAAATTGACGCTGTTATATCACTGTCTGTTTTAAACCCAGCTCAAGCCCAGAATCCATCTTCACCCTCCCCTGGGGACAGATACATCGTGGCTTCTGGAGCCACAGGGTCATTTTCTGGGCACGGCAA
>Ga0222713_10002056_pt1 | contig 21760 bp, 27 predicted proteins | sample C33_649DmetaG_FD_165061 | JGI IMG/M metagenome (GOLD analysis project Ga0222713, IMG submission 165061) | Estuarine water microbial communities from San Francisco Bay, California, United States - C33_649D | ecosystem: Environmental > Aquatic > Marine > Unclassified | place: USA: California...
AAGTGTTACGACACTCGGTCCCGGCCGGGACCGAGTGTCCAATTAAATTTAGTAACTTCAGTCCAACTTATGCTGACGACTTACACAAAGCTCATAAGCGGCACATAGGTGTAGTTGGCCCCGTCGGTCATAAACACCGAATCCACCATGCCGCCCTTGCTGGGGCCCTGCAGGCTCACGTACAGGTAGGTCGCCTTGCTCTTCCAGTTTTGGGGCTTAAGCTTCCAGTTGCCCAGCGGGTTGGCGCCGTCGCGAAGGCAAAGCAGCTGGGGCGCCAGCTCAGAGGGCACGCGCTCGCACACTACCAAAAAGGCGTCCTCGCCCACATTGATCTTCGGCATAGCGCCCTGGCTTTTGAGCGTGTCCAAGCTCCAGCGAATGAAACTCGAAGTCGAAGACTGGGTCTGGGTTTGGTAAAAATCCTCGTCCATTGACTTACCAAGGCCCATCACACGTGTGTCGTAGATGTGATCAATGGAGAAGTCCCAGTACTTAGCCTGGTCCTGAGACCAGTAGTCCCGCCAACTGGGATCTGTGACCCCGGTGATCGGCACGGAATACTTTAAGGCCAAGTAGGAATTGACGCGCTTGACGGCTTCGCGGTCACGAAGTAGCGGGTAGTAGATGAGCTCTGCGACCGAAAACAGGCTGCTGTCCACCAAATGAAACGTCGGCACCTGACTGGTCTTGTAGCGAGGGGATCGCTGCATCGAGAGCGTTAAAATCTTGGGTTCGCCGTCGCTAAAATCTAAGGGTGTGTTGCTCGAGCCATGGGTAAGTTGGTTGTCGTACAGTACGATGTCTCCGAGCTCAAAGAACTGAGCTCCCGTTGCTGTGGTGAAGTTGGGCTTCAGAACCAAAAACACCGTCGTGGCCCCTTGCATCGGAGGAATGCTGGTGTCAGCCTGGCCTTTTAAGTCCAAAAGATTTATACTCCGATAATTCGCAACAAAGTCGGATGAGTCACCATTAGCGCTCCAAAGACTTGCACCCCTGATTCCTCCTGGAGCAATTTGGACTTGGCCCAAGCAATGCGCAATTGGAAAGAATACAATGGCGGATAGCACTAATACCCGCTGAACATGAATGGAACACCTCATTTGATGCCTTAGTTGTGATTAAGGCGTCCAAGGTTGAACTAACTTTTAAAATTTGCGTGATAGAATTATATCATGAGAATTAAATAAATTCATTTTTAATTAGCGGCTTCACTTAAAACCCTACTAAAATGTCTAACAACCCACATGTCATCTCTTTAGACGAAGCAAAAAGCATGACCCATGCTTATCAGAACGCAACTCAGTTCCAAGGACTCACTGTAGCCAGTATGATTGACAAGGATGCTTATCAACTTGTAATGGATCAAACAGGTTGTGTCAACATCCGCACCTACTTCGCGTTGAATGAAGCAGGAACGTTGACCATTGTCGTAGTCGGAGTTGACGACAATGGCGACGACATGACCCAAGGAGTTTTATTGGATATGGCTACTAATTGCCCAATTAGTTGTAATGTAACTTCCGAATTGATGATTTAATCAATGAGGGAAATCTATCAATATATTGAGTTTATTCTATTAAGTTTTTTATTCTTTCGAACGTGTATTTCAATTTTTAAATGCTCACATATTAAAGATAAATACATTCCAATATTTTTATTTTATACAATTTGGTATATTCAAAGCCTACTTACTTGGATCGTTCCAAATACGACTTTGACCTTCTATTTTGTGCATTGCGCATTCCCGATTGCAATAACAGGAGCTTTAGTTTCGAAAAATAAAAATTGGAAGAAATATATATTCATTACCACGATAATACTAATTAATTTCAAACTTAAAAATAGATACATTATTGACATTAGCTATCTTTTTACTTATTTCTTTATACTATTACAAATTCATCGATTAATATCTTCTAGTAATAAAAACAGAAGCATCATTCCTGTATATGGAATGATGCTTTCTGTATTAATAATGACCCATCTAATATTTTTATTTGGTTATGTAAAGGTTGATTGGTCGCATTCTCTTTATTCTAAATACTTTGTCAATTCAATCATTATTATATACTTAACCTCATTGTCAATTATTCATGTACAATTCCGCAGATTCGTTACTCATTGAAGTAATTGGTGTATTTATTCCTGCGATTTTAGTAACACTTTTCATTCTACTCTATGCCTATCGAATTGTGAATAGATATGGAAAAGCGATGAAACGTCTGTACAGGTCAAGTTTTCAAGGGGTAGATTCAGAGCGTAAGCGCATCGCAAGTGAACTTCATGATCAATTAGGTGCTCATTGGGTTGTAATGTCCCAACACTTTAATCGTCTCAAGTCTAATCTTAAAGGTGAAGAGCTGGCCGAAATACTCCGATTGGAGAATGACTACCATCTTTTTAAAGACAAGACCCACCAAATAGTCGAGTTCATGTATCCTAAGGGACTCTCGAATCCAGACTGGGATTCTAGCTTCAAATCGTTAGCATTGCAAATGTCCATGGGCGAGGTGATTGTTTCCTATGAGTCGGACGCCGAAAAGTATCCTACACGAAATTCTCTGCACCACGCATATTGGGCTGTTCAAGAAATTGTCACCAATGCTGTAAAACATGCACATGTAAAAAGAGTTCAGATCACTTCCTGTGACGATGACGACCAATTAAGTATTATTGTGGTATACCGCGCGACCCAGGAGGCCATAGCTTGGGCCAAAGGCACGTCATCAACAAAAAATGGTTACGGTATTTTGATCATCGAAGACCGTTTAAATATCATAGGGGGCCGCCAAAAAATAAATGTCCAGGATGGCGTACTCTCACATATCATAAGCATACCCTATGGAAATACTGATTCTTGACGATCACGAGGTGATCCGTCTTGTTATTAAACAAAAGGTGCTAGAGATCGTTCCAAACGCCAATTTTCATGAGTATTCGACTGCTAATGAAGCGTTGAACCACCTTGCAAAAAGCCTGCCCGTACAATATGTGGTGAGCGATCTTGAATTGACAGAAGGCTGTAATTTAAAACTATTGGAAGCAGCGCGCGGACTTGGGATTCCGGTTCTCATTTTCAGCTCCCATGTCAATAAAGACTTGATTAAAAGAATCGAGCTTTTAAAGGTTCCTTGTTATGTTTCTAAAACATCGGGCGTGGATGCCTTGAAACTTGGACTACAAGCTTTGCTCCAAGGTCAGACCTACTATTGTCCTTTAGTTATACAAACCACTAACTCAACTGAAACATACAAAGAGACGAGGCCTCTAACGTTGACCGAAGGGCAAATTAAAGTATTAAAGGAAATCCAAAAAGGATATAGCAGAAAGGAAGTGGCAAAAAACTTAAAGCTCAAGACAACCACTGTTGCAAACCAAATAGCTAAAGCACGAGACATTAATGACTGTAACAGTCAAGACGAACTAATGAGGCGTTTTCGCTTTTGGGAAGTCTAAACGCCAATCACTGACGTTTTCCTTCCCTAAACGCCTCTGACAGGATATTATTCTATCACGAAAAATATTTCACTTAATAATAAGATTGTGGTGCACTACAATCTTATAATAATGCAATTTAAAAAAATCATAAAGACCGAAGGACCTTCTTGCGATTGTAAGAGTTGGCTCGACCACTGGGTTAGGTCTACTGGAAGCCGAAAAATACCCACTTGTGCAGTCTACAAGTGCTCAAATAAGGCCGTGGTAGGTGGACACATTAATTTCTGCGACCCAGAGATCACTGAATGGCTCATAATGCCGTTATGTAGTAACCACAACTCGTCATTTAACTTGGAATGTTTCGATGTCAAGTCAACGGTAAAGCGAAGATTGGTAACAGCAACTAAAGCTAAACCATTTAGACGATTCTGTTTTGGAAATTGAGAATACTTATTCTTGAATTTTCATAAGCAAAAATAACTTTAACCAATAAAATAAATATTAATAAATCCTTAGTGCATTCATTAATGAAAAAAATTCTACTTTCCACTTACATTATTAAAGTCCTGGACAACAGGAACAATGAGCAAATCCTTAGTAGATTTAATGGTTCTCATGATTTTCTAAAGTTTTTTGAAAAATACCTAAACGAAATATTTTTACAAATAAAAAATGTTTCAGATATAAGTGGTACTAATTTGCTTCATTTAACTTTAGAATCACCGCCCAATTATGATTTGATAAATAGACGAATTTTTGGATATTTTCATGCTGGCATCAGCGGAGATCAATATCAAATCCGAGATCTTGATACACTCCATGACTTATTAAACGTAGAAACAAGCCATGTCGCTTTACGAAAATTATTTTTCTATATACAACTTCCAAATGGAAAAAAATCAGGTGCATTAGTTTTACAAAGAAAAGCAAAATTTGGCATAAAAACAATTTTAAGTAAAACGATAAATACATACATGAAAGAACAAGGCTATCAATTGTATCATGTTGAAATAAATAATATCCTACATGAACGGGTTTATGAAAAAATGATTGAGCAGGGAAACTTAAGAAAGATTCAGCTAATTAAAAAGCGAATTCCATCTACAATCGAAGAATATTATTCTAATGGACAAGAACCAAATGAAATCCCCGGAAAATTAACAACTACTATGAGCTCAAGCACAAGTTTGCCAGAGAGTTATAGAAAATTTGTTAATTTCTTTTATCGTAGAGACAATATGACTAGGATTGAAATTAAAGATATTGACCAGGAATTTGATGAAATCGAGTTTGAGCTTGAATTAAACGGGAAGAAAAAAACTTTTTACATTGCCAATAAAAATAGAATTCAGCCAGATATTGATGTCACAAGTGAGATTGAGTTCGACAAAGAAGGTAACCCAACAATTAATTCATTTTTATCCCAATGCGAAGAACTCGTTAGGGATGTAATTGAAATTCAACCTCCTAATGTTTAATCGTGTAAACCCATGGAAAATTGTCCTGGATCATTTTAGCACCCTTCGGCAATTTAATGCAAATAGTAAGCGGATTAGTTTATCGGATTCGATTGTTTTTATTCTTATACCACTCATGCTAAGCGCTGTTTTAGTCTTTAATGGATTTTCAATAAGACCTTACATCGGTTATCTGATTTCTTGTGTCGCTGTTTTTGGTGGTTTTTTGTTTAATTTGTTGGCAATAATATATAGTGTAATTGATAAAATTAGTAAAGATGCAATTGACGAAAAAAATGAATTAAAGAAATTATTTGCACGAGAAATACATATCAATATATCTTATTGTATTCTATTGTCAATTTTACTTACTATAACATTAATTTTGCACACAATATCGATTCGACCAGGTACAATTAACGTTTTAGCAAAAAACATTGTTTTAACTTCTACTTATTTTTTGTTAATTAACTTTTTTCTAACACTGATGATGGTTCTAAATAGAATATACATTTTACTCAAAAAAGAATCTGAATAGTAATATTTTATAATTGATATTTTATTGCCCAGTAACATGAATGCATAGATTGTCAGTCTTATATTTTTTAAAGTTGATCATAAACTAATTGCTATACTTCCTTGCCCAAACCTCCCTTTCCCAATTGCGAGTCCACTTTGCACCTCTATTATCACATCAACTTCATGCGCTAGTTCATTTCCGCCTCTGAACTTCCCATCTTTGGTCGAGTGAAAAATGTAAACAAAGCTTGTGCGTGGATTGCGATTTTTCAATTTGATGAGATCGACGAGTTCCATTCCAGCGCGGCTGACGCTGTCGATGAACACGAAATCAAATTGATTCAGCTTTTTGGGTAGTTCCTCTGCAATACTTAGGCGGGGATGAACAGCGTGAATCCTGGCAACCTTTTCTTTTAGGGTGTATCCATAGCCTTCCTCAATGGCGGCATAAAGTACGCTCCCATGATGTACAGCTAAGTGGTGCGCAAACTCTAGCATTAGAGTGGACTTTCCACTTTTGGGCTGGCCAAATACCATTGCGGTAAATCCAATGGATGGGTCACCGATAAGTTCTTTAAACCTTCCAGTGAGCCCGATGGTCTCAAAATCCATATTTAAAAGTTCTTCGCTTGAAATCACCCCAGGTACTCCTGATTTTGACTGGTTGGGTACCTGAGTGTTATTTCTCAATAGCCCATTAATTCCATTGAGTTCACTTTGCTTGATTTCGGGAGATGCTTTTTTATCTCTCAGGTAAATCTTAAGTGCTTTGTATGCCTCGTTCAACTTTGAGGCATAAGGATCTTTTTTATTAATGTTTCCACTTTTCACCATCCGCTCCATAGCCGTCACTAACCTATCTGCCTTTTTCTCCACACCCACACGACCGTGAATGGATACGAATCCCTTGAGTAATGTAATTGACTCACGTATTCTTTTTGAAGAGGCAATCTCATTGTATTTCAACAACTGCTTAGAGACAATGTTGATTTCAGCTTGCTCGCCCATTCTGTTCGCACATGAAATGAGTTGATCCTGAATTTGCAGTATCTCTTGAGCATAGGGACTGGTTTTTCGAATGCGTTTCTCCAGCATGGCTTTTTGCATGGACGTTAACAACCGCATCACTGCCACCTTAGGTATGACCTTTCCATGCATGGCAGCATAGCGACGAATTAAGCGAATTTCTTCTGGGATGCGTTCGACTATTCCTGCTCTTCTGGTTGAACTTCGATGGTAGCCCGGAATCTCGCGATTCGCCTTGGTCTGGCTACTTTGATTTTTAGAAGAGCCTGGTTGCCGCATCGATTCTTGGGTTGTCATAAACTCATTGATTGCCAACAGGTAATGATCCATTGATGCCCGAACTATATCGTTAGACCTGTAGGCAAGTGCTTTCGAATCAAAGGCTTTTAGTGCTAGAGCATGGCCTTTCTGAAGTGGATCGGGTAGCTTCGAAACCGGAATAAGACAGCTCTTTTCTATATAGTTGTTCGCTGTAAACATTTTCATAATGCCGCATAGTTTAGAGCATCAAACTCTAACTCGTCACCAGGATTGGCAGGACCTGTTAAGCCATTGAAAGTTCTACCTGGCAATCCAGACAAACTGCGCTCCCCACTGTCGGCAAAGGAATAATAACCTTCATTAGTGACTATGACATGATCTAGAACTGAAATGTCAAACAACGCAGCTGCTTGCTTAAGCCGCTTGGTCATGGTACGGTCCGCTTCACTAGGCTCTTTGTTTCCAGATGGGTGATTGTGCGAAACAATCATGGCTTTGGACAGTGACTTAATTGCAACCGCCATGACCAGCTCAATATCAACTTGAGTGGAGTTAATTGTTCCCTTGGAATGGCGATAGTAACCAATAATCTGATTAGACTGCGAGAGAAAGAGAACGACAAAGTGCTCTTGAATTTCCATTCCTTCAAACAAGACATCCTTAATAAACTGATAAGCGTCCTTTGAAGACCGTACTTGATTGAAGGCGATTTTCTCTTCCTTAAACGTGATGTCGATTTCCCTAACGGTGAATTCCTTTTGAAGGGTTTTCATCTTGGCGTCAAGGTCGTTAAGATCAACACCGTCCAAGACGATGGTTCCGTGATGCTTAGGTATGATGTAGGGTTTCACTGAGGATCTGCGATTTGGATGTATTCTGAAAAGGTGATTGAGGCGTTGGGGTTCTTTAGGCTTACCCTCTGCTTGAGCTTGCGACGCGAGAATATCCAAAGCCACGGGCGTTCACGCTCACCCCAGTAAACTACTTGCACCAAGGTGTCGTGGTAGCCTAGTTCTAAATGCTGTTGGTTGCCAATAGACTTACCACGGACGCTAAAAAATCCATCGTCGTAGACAAAGTAGCTTTTTTGAATCGTGTCGAATAGGATGGAATCCCTTAAGAATACCGTAGCTGGAGTGGAAACCGCAAATCCAGTGGTGTTAATGGATTGCACTTGAGCTAGCCTGACTTTCAGTCGTCGAATTTCATCTGCTAAATCTGGAAAAACCGCCACGAACTCATCTCTTTTTAAGCTGAGAACCTGATTCTGGGTTGCCAAACGTCCATTTTCTAAGCGCAAGGTCGCAAGCTCTTGATTCCGTAGTTCTATTGATTGGAATAATCGCTGATAATCAGACCGTTGAATGCTCCACCGATACCAAAAGAAGCAGGTGAAACCAAAGCCCAAAACGAGTAATGCGGAGGCAACTATTCTTAAACGTGCCATCTAGGTCATCGGGTTACTTGGTCGTTGCGTTTCTGCCCAGATGTAGGCTGAAAGCACGGTCATGAGACCTGCAATACAGCTAGTTGCCACGATTTCTAGTCTAAGCATCATGGACACATAGGTGGTCACCACCAAAAATGCCATGGCAGCCAAGCTGATTTTAAAGCGGGTTCGCTTGCTCATTTCTAAAATCTTGTCCATTGTCCGTCAAAAAATTCCAAAACGAGACTTCCACTCTCCATAGACAAGCGGCTGTTGCCGTTTTCATCTAGATTCTCTGGGCTTGCTACCCAATAGATGAATCCATCCGACACCACCATACTCTGGCGCGGGCCCAGAAATACCTGGGGAGCAGAAAACCGCTTTACCCCAGATACTTCCTGAGCAGACACCGTGTCCAGACAATTGGTGATTTGCTTGGCCTTGACGCGATCCATTAGTTGTAGCAGTACGAAACAGTGATCACATCATCTCCTTCAGTGGTGTACGGCACCGTATAGGTTACCCGTTTTGTACCGACTGTGTACGTGATGGTCTTTACTTGCAAGCCATTGAAAAACACCAGTGGCTCGAAACCACCAGCCACGGGGCGCGAAACGTCTACACTAATAGGCGTGCTGGCTGCGCCACTAAGTAACGTGAAGGCCTCGCTAACTTGGGTAAAGGCCGCTTCTTTAGAATTGGCAGCAGTTAAGGCGTTGTTCGCGGTAGACTGCGCTGCAGCGGCATTGCCGACGGCTGTGTTAGCTGTACTCTGAGCAGATGCGGCAGCTGTCGCAGCTTCCTCCGCAGATCTGAGTGCAGCTGCAGCATCAGAAACAGCTCCATTGGCCGTGGTCTGCGCCGCAGCGGCATTGCTCACAGCCGTGTTGGCCGTGGCTTGCGCACTTGCCGCAGCCGTGGTGGCAGAATTGGCCGTAGACAAGGCATTATTTGCCGTAGTCGTTGTGGTTGCCAGACCCGATTCCATCGTGTCTAGGTTTACAGCCTGCGTCACTGTCAAGTGCCCAACTTTGGTCTTTTCAGCGTCGGTGTAGGCGTTGGTGTTGGCATTACTCTCGTAGGCCGTCTTTACCGCCGAGGCAGAAATGGCATTGGAAAAGATGTCTTCATCGGCCACCTTGACAAAAGTCGAAGTCGAGCCGTTGCCATTGGTGATGGCCGTAACCAGGTACAAAGCCCACTTCCCGTCGCCATCGTTGGTGACAAATACACGGTCGGTGACTTTAAGACCGGTCAAAGCATTGCGCGCTGTAGTGTCTGCCACACTGCGGGCGTTTTCTGCACCGGCGACAAGAGAGTTGACCTCCGCCTGGGAGTACACCCCAAGGTTTGATCGCGCACTGGCCGCGTTGATGTCTGAGAGGTTATTGGATTTTTTGACAACCGCAGAATCTAGGGCTTTGGCGTCAAGGGCAGTTTGCAGTCCACTGACCTGTTTGAGTTTGATTAATTCGCTCATATTATTTGTTGTTTAAGGGGTTAATTGATTGAGATTGGGTAGCGGATGATCATTTCATCGTCTGTTTCAAGCGGAAACCTGCCATGCCAGTACAGCCGATCACCTTCAATGTGGAAGTCAGCTTCAATGCCGTAGTTATAGAGCACATTATTGACGGTGAGAAACAGGCTCTGAGTATCCGATACCTGTGCCGGGAAATAGAAAGCCGATTCGCCGTTTGAAGGAATCACGACGGCCTCTGCCTGCCAGTCAATATTGCCACCGACGCCGGTGCCCGTTTCAATTTCCTGACAGGTAGAAATCCGAAACGTCTCACTGTCAATCACAATCTCATCATTGACCGAATCACCGATCAGATGAAGGATCTGCTTTGCCGTGAAGGTGAAGTACTCACCAGTGCGTAGGGATTTAACTCTAAATGCCATTTCGTTTCTTTCTGTTTCGTCTATACCACAGCCAGCCTGCAAGTCCCACCAGAAGCAGCGCTCCGGAAGAAATGCCCGACGACGACGTGACTATTGCCAGCCCTTTTTTTTTATCACATCGGCAATGCTCGCCGCACTGGCGACAATTGCTTTACGGTAGCCTTCGCGGTTGTCGCCGTTGGCCTCAGCGATGTAGGCGCTTTGTGATATCGCTTTGGCGTAAGCTGTGGTATCGTGGCTTACCGCAAGAGCCGATTTGTATTTGCTGGAAATCAGCCTAGCAAAATCATAAAAGCTGTCTTGTGCTGATTGGTACACCCTGAATTTCAGGGCATACTTGTTTTGGCCCACCGAGAAGCTGCCGTCCCAAAACTCATTGGGAGCACCTGCGGCGGTGATGCCGAAGAAGTTCTTTCGTACCCGTGCGCCATAGCTGGATCCCCATCCGCTCTCTACTGCTGCTTGGGCCAAAATGACTTCAGGGTTTAATCCAAAGCGAGCCCCTGCTTTTTGGGCCATGGGGTAATAGGTCGTCGTAAAGGTCTCTTTATCCATTGTTATTGGTATTGTACTTGACGGGAATCCACCCAGCGGTCGCTACCGCCTGCGGTTCTAAAAAGGGTAAACTCATGGCCTTGACCGCTGAGGGTCATTACCGGATATCCCAAGAGAACGTTGGTCGGTACCTGGCTAATGGGTTTAAACTGTTCGTCCATGACCACCGCCGGGGCACTAGTTACAACCCTAGCCCCGGCCATAGATATCCATCCAAGTCCTGCAATAGGAAGCAAGTACCGGGTTACTCCCTTGGTGGAAGGATAGCGAGATTCCATGGTCTGCGAGGTGGAAAATTGCTCAACGTAGTTGCTTGAAGCTGACACCCACAATAGCCTAGTCTTGCCGGCATCTTTGGCGAAGGTGCTGGGCACTCCACTACTGGCCACACGGTAGGCTACCTCAATGAACTTAACGTCGTTGTCGGAATCGTAATGCTGCTTTCCCGTAGCGTAGCCGATAAACTCGCCGGCCTTGGCGGTCTTAAAAATGTTTTTGTTTTCGCCCACCTCGTACCAGGCTCCGTGGTAGGAAGCGTCAGGTGAGGTGCGCACAAATACGGTCTGCTTGGCAACAATCAGTTTTTGCGGCGAGGTGTAGACTCCGCCCGGACCAATTGACGATCCGTTGCCGGAACTCGTATTGATTCGGTTATTAGAAATAGCCTGCAAAAAGGCATTGAAGTCCTCGCTGGAAAGCTCGCTTTGCAGGTCTTTGATCAGTTCATCCCGGTAGAGACTGCGGTAGGCCACCGATACGGCATCCAGGTTTTGGATCTGGGAGGCGATCTGCTTGATTGCCGTCTCGTTAGTGCCGTCGGTCCACATCAGCCAAGAGAATCCGCTGGGGTTGATGGCAGAACGCAGGGACATAGCTTGCCGCACCTCAGGCGACTGATCGGCCAAGTCAGTGGTTTTGCGCTCCTTCCAATTTTTTAGGGCATTGGCAGTTAACCGGTAGCCCAAAAACAGGCCGCCGGCAATTACCACCCCTTTGATAAGGCGCGTTTCCAACATATCTATGTCCACACGTTTTTTCATGTAAGAAGTAGTTTGACGCGCATTCTAACCGTGGCATTCTGCATGCTTTTGGCAATGGCCTTCCACTGCTGCGCATTAAAATGTCCGCTCATGCTCTGCATGGCTTGGGCGATTTCCAGGGCTTCGGCCTCGGTCTTTGCGCTGATCTGTATTTCTTTTTTTACGGTCATACGGTGCCTTGTTTTTGGTTTAGCTGCGACAAAAGCGTCGCAATCAGCGCCGGGTTGTTGCTGAGTTCGACAAACACCAGGTAGAGGTGTCCCAATTGGGTATCATCCAGCCCTTGCATGAACTCGGTCACCAGCTCAATGATGGTCTCCCTTTGCCCTTTAGTCTCTCCTGCTTTGCTGAGCTCTTGGGACTGATCGATGCCCGCAAGCATCCCTAGGGTGCTGCCAAGTCCAGTAGAGCTCAGCATCTTGGCAAGTCCCGGCAAGGCCAGGCCAATGATGCCCGAGTAGTACTCGATGTTCTTCTTGGCCTCAACTACACCTTCGAGTTCCTGGAGCTGGCTTTTGAGCTCGTTGTTTTCACTTTCCAACTCATCGCGGTAGCTGCGAAGCTCCTCGAGCTCGTCGCTGCGGCGTATCTCCTGGAGTTTTTGGTTTACCAACTCGGCGACCTCTGCTTGCCCTAGTCCCCGGAATTCTTCCTGCGCCGGCATCCTGATCTCTGGGCCCATGTCCAGTTGATAGGTTTTGCTCCACAAGATTTCTTCCTTATCGCCTCTTAGCTCGATGCGCATCTTGTCGGGCTCCTCGGATGCCACAAAGTCGCGCATGAGTTTAGGAAAGTTATCTGGTGCGGCGCGATCTATCCCGTTGAGCTTCTTTCCCCTTTTGGACAAATGCACAGAGCATAGCACCCCCTCATATCCCTGAACCGACAGTGCTCTGATGGCGTTTTTCACCTGCTTGGCAATGCCGTACATCTTGTTTTTGTGCTGCTCGTGGTTCATGCTCTTGGAATGGCTCTCACAAACTCTAGTTGACTGACAACTCCCAAATCAGGGAGCTTGATGCTCATCTGCCCGGAAAACTCCTGGATCTTGGTGATGGTCTTGGCGGCCCAGCTCTCATCGACATTCAACACCGAGGTCTCGCTGGCAATCTGAACCCCTTGCGGAAGCTCATGGGTAAGTAGGTAGTAGTACCCTCGGTTGGCATCAGTGCTTATTCGCAAAGCGTTGGGCGGGATTACCAGGGTAAACAGATCCAAGTAATAGTCTTGAATCTGCCGAGAGGCCAAAAGACGCTCGATGTATGCTATCGATTCAATGGAGATCATCGGTTCACGTGTAGGCTAAAGGTGAAGCGCACCGAGTACGGGGCGAATCCCCGATCGTCGGCCATATCCTGCGCACCCAAATCGCGGTAAAAGCCCGTCACCAGGCGGTTGTCTTCAATGGCAACCGAAAGAGGGAGAAGGCCCGGACGATGATGCGTTTCTTCATCAAAACCTTGCTGGCTGACATAAGGCACTATGAAGTTGACCGGATGGACTTTCTTGCCCTCAAACTCCAACGAGTACTCGCCAAAGACGGGGATTACCGGTCGGACCGTGGGTATGTGACCCACCACAACTGCCTGTAAGCCAACGCACCGCTTGGCATCGCCCGGAAGACGAAAATCAATGGGTACGGCCTGCTCAGCGCGGTACACCTGAATCGTCTTGGTTAACCTTCTGATACCCTCCATGCCTTATCGGCTTTCTTCGTTTACCAACCACAGAAATACTTTGGCCTCGTAAGGGTACGTGGTCCCCACTAGACCTGCATCCCTGAACTTTCCTTCAAAGGCGGCACCCCCTGCTTCAATGAATTCTTCAAGAAAGAAGAATTTGTGGTTTGGTGCCACACCTAGCCCGGCGGTAATCAGCCGCACATCGTGATCTTCATCAAAAATGTCCGTACCACCAACCTTAAAACTCAGCGTTGACCCATACTCGAGCAAAGGACTAGGGAGGGCCACAAATACCCCACGGACACGCTTGTACCGCTTGTCGGTCTCGCCCGTATAGCGCACCGAGGCCAGAGCACTCGGCACGTCTATACGGATCAACTGAAACTTATGGTTCTTCATGGCTTACCCTCCCTGCTTTAGGCCTTGATGATGATGGTTCCGCGCATGATGGCCTTGATGTAGGACCGAACCGGCGCGTTGGTAGCCCACTCGAGGTTGAACTCGATGGTCTGCTGGTCTTTAATCAGCTTGGGGTTGTCCAAGACGTAATGACCCACCGGGATGTTCTGTCCCGTGGTGTTGAACAGTTCGCACGAAGCGTTCTGAATCAAAGTCGTGCCGTTGGCGTTGAACTCAAACTCGCCATTGCGCAAGTAGTCCGGCAATACCCCGAAGTTCACGTCGCCGAAGCTCTCGCCGTCGGCAGCCACGCCAGCCAAGAGCGTAAGGCCGCTAAGCATGAACATATTGCCCTTCTCAAGTTTCGCGCTTGAGAGGTTGCTCTGGGAAACAACCTTGTTGTCGTCGTCCTTAAAGAGCTTCTGCACCTTTGAGCCTGAGATGTCTTTTACCACATAGTAGGCGGCATCAACCGCCTGTAGGGTCTGCTTGGCCAGGCCCTCTTGGATTTCTGAGGGCAGCATGTGAATGCGTTTTTCTAGCTCACCACGCGACCCACGGCTGGGCGCCACCATACGGGTCTTGCTGGCCATGGCTTTTACGGATTTAGCGAACGAGCGTTTGGCTTGGGGGGTCGCACCCTCTAAGGCCGTCAACAGCTCATCTTCACTGATTGCTCCAAGCAACGTGAATTCGCTCTGAGTGATTTCTCCTAGTGTCATTTTCTTGATTTTTTTTAGATGATTTCAAAGTCGGCCTCGATGGGTTGAGGATCCACTGCAGGGCCAGTGCTGCGATCCATAGTTTCTGCGTAGCTGGGGGCTGCTGCCAATAGCGGCAAGTCGGGGTTGTAGCGAGGAATTGTCAAATTGATGGGATCCTGGTACACCGACATGGGCTCTCCAAGGCCGGCGATTTCGCGGAGGCCAGGGATGCCTGCCAAAAGATCTTTTTTCAAGATCACCTGCACCGAGCTCACCACGCCCGACGCGCCAACGCCGGCAGCAACGAGCTTTAAATTGGGGTCCTTGAGCTTGAGGGCCCCAAATACCCCTGCGCCCAACTGGACAAGGGGTTTGGCAAGCTTTTTCACCTGGAACCCGGGCACAGTGTCGTCCACCTTCAACATCTTGTCGATGGCCTTACCACCCATGGTTCCGATGATGAGCCCGCCGGAAATCATGGCCAGAGACTTGAGTTCTCCTACCATGGCTTGATTGGTTGATTGCTTTCTCATAAGATTGGGATTTATAGAAGTTTGAGTTTTTTAATCTTTGTTTTGCTGGTTTTTCTCGGTGTTGAGCCCAAGGTCGTCTTCTTTGCTGGGGCCCGTTTAGCCGATGAAACCCTCGGTTTTGCTGGCGCTCCCGCCAATGCCTTTGCCTTGCTTTTTGGTTTAAGCAACTTGTAGATGCCGTAGGTAACCCCTCCAAGTCCAAGGGCGGTGATAATGGGATGTTCCTTGATGAAGCTCATCACACCCCCACCACTGGATGAATTTGAATCACCTGCGGATGTAGCCACTGAAGCACTAGCATCTGGATAGGTCCGGGACGTTAAGGCAGCGCTGGTATTGGCATTTGGCAACGCGTTGGTCATGCCATTATTAAGCGCCTCTGCCTCTTTGGCCAGATTGCCTGTATTCGCATCTTCACCCGTAGAGAGCAGTCCGGCGTCCTTTAAGAATTTCAGCGTTGCTACAATGACAGGGGTAGCTGCTGCAATGCTAGCTGCTAGGGTAATTGGCTCTCCAAACTGCTGGGTTCCGCTTAATCCGCCCGCCTTTCCTTGAAGGATAGCATTCTTTAGGGTATTTCGATCACCTTGCAGTTTATCGGCAAATAGGCCTTCAACTTTCGTTAGGGCCGACTTAGCATGTTCCCACTTGGTAGCTGATATTCCATTCTTCGCTGCTTGCTCCTTCGAGCCATATGCCCACTTAAGCTTGGAGGCCATGTTGCGTAAATTCAGCCTCATTGCAAGTAAAAAGCCACCCCGAGCAGCCAAGCTGATTGGGTTGTACTGGATCACTGCCTTAGCAACAGTTTTCGCCGCTGTCTTTACACCAGTTCCCGCGTTTTGAGAAAACGTTTTGACGCCTTGAAAGAAGTTTTTGGCGGCGCCCAAGCCTTCTTGCCCATAGAGGCCATGAAGCTGGTTGAGCTGCTGCTCGTTGGCGGCCAAAACTTCGAGAGCCGCGTCGCGCTTGTCGGTATTCCAGTGCTGGATGGCGTAGTCCAACATCTTAATAAAGCCTTCCGGATCTTCCACATGAGCAATCATGTTGGGGTATTGCGCGAGGGTATTACGACTAGAAACTAGGTATTTAAACATCGCATCTAGCTGAGCTTGGCCGGAGGCGTCGCCCATCTCAAAGCCCAAAATGGTCTCCTCAAGTGGGTCATCTGTACCGCTTAGCACGGCGACATCTATTCCTTGTAGATTCATACTGAAATCTTGGTTTTGCGTGAATGGTTTTTCGTAGTTGAACTCAGAAAGTACCGGATCGATGATGATGGTTTGCTCGCCATCGGGTACGACTACGTATACGTGCTGGAAATGATCGCCGCCGTACTTGGTTATGCGGAACGAGTGCGGGATTTTTAGGTTCGTTAGGATGCTCGAGCAGAAAATGGCAAAGCAGTCGCAGTCAACTCCAGTCTGACGTTCCGCCCAGCTTCTGGCAGGCCGTCGCAGCTGTTCCAGCCCGCGCTTGTCGAGCTTGTACTGAATGTTGTGGTACAGAAACTCCCAAATGTTTTGGCAGGTGGCCTTGGTGCTACCTCCCTTTAATACCGGGGCTATACCCTTGGTGTCGTTGATATACTTCCACACCACACGCTTCATCAGCTCCACGGTGTCGGTTACCTCGCCGTCTTGGATGACAATCCTGTCTTGGGTCTCCGGCTTTGGGAAGTACTTGTCGTACTTCTTGCCGTCCTGGATAGGACGGTAGCCCGTAGTAATGGATCCTATGCGGTAGGGAGAACTCATACCAACTTTTCAGGTGTGGATTCGTACGGGTTTCCGTCGACATAGGTCGAATACTTGTATTCCAACGGAATAGCAAGCGTGGAAAACTCCAATTTGCCAGTGTTCTTGTACGTTGAAATCAGCGAAGGGACCTTAGATACCAAGGTTGACATATAGGCTGTAAGGCTGGTCCAGGCAATGGCAATCTCCGCGGTATCTAGTGAGGTTTGTGCAAGCGGCTCAATCGTGTAGACCTTGTTCTCTGGTACAGAACTCGCTAGGTATTTGCCGTCGCTGGTAAGGATAATGACAGGTTTAGTTACCGTAATGGAATCCTTGGTAGGATTATCCACGGCAACTTCCATACGCACTGTGATTCCGCTGATATCCACCTTGTGAATGCGCGGATTTAGCGTACGCACCACCGAATTATCACTAATGCGCTTTAAGCCCCAAAGCCTGCTGCCCAAGAGCAATAAACCTACCGAAAGTCCTATGGCGATGACCTTATTCATTTGCCTGACTTGCGCAGTTTGTAATACTGGTAGAGGCTGTCCCAGGCTACCTTGACGCAGTAACCAACTGATGCAGATACCACTGCATAAAATGCAACGTCTACAATGCCATGCAGAGAAATGGATGAAAGAGTCTGCTGTTCAGCTAGCGCCCTTGAAACACCTCCAACCATTCCCGAGGCTGTGGTAGCTATAGATAGACTGTTATCGTGCTGCATCTTTTGGGATTCACTCAGATTGTGAAGCCAAAGATGGAGGGGTGGTTTAGGCTAGGGGTGGTTAACGGTGGTGTAGGATTGCAAAAGGTTGTATATTGTTGCGAAGAGTGGAAAGGGGCTGGATATTAGGTTTTAAACTTCTTTAAAATCGCGTCAAGATGATAGAATTGTATCATGTTTTTGTTGCGGCGAATTATTAGAATTGCCTATTAACAACTAAAACATGGCAAACAAGATTTAATCGCTACTTAAACTTGCTGGATATTATGGAACATATACAATCTAATAATCAATTGAACTCGATAGATTCAATTGTACCAGGGGGAAACACATCTGGATCTGCAGAATAACTGTAGATTGCCGCTGGAAATGCCCGAAAATACAATTAGATAGTTTCGTGGGCATTAGAAAGCTTGAGATTAATGTGAATTTCTAGTATTAAATGATATTCATGGATTGTTATTCACACTGAATTATGCAAAGTACAATGATGTTTATATACGATGTTCTGGCATGTAATTTTTACTCTTTTGTTTAATTACAGTCGATTCAATTAACCTCTAAATTACTAATTATGGGAATCAAACCTGGACCTAAGAGAATTGCAAAGTCTACTGGAAAACCTGACAAAAGACAACATGATAATAAAGACACCCCAGGTAATACGCCTTCAATTAAGCCACATAAGCATAAGAAAGGTGATTAAATGTTTTTTTAGATAGGTTGAACAAAAAACCTCAATAGTCAACATTGCTGTGATAATAATGAGTCTGCGGATTGCTTTACATTGCCGAAACGATTAAATTAGTCTGCATAAAACCCAACGTCTAAAACATAATAAAAAGAAATGGTTAAATAATCTGTGGTTCAGCAAAAGATTTTGAAACACCTCCGACCATTCCAACGATGTGGTTACTTCGGAAAGTCTTTTATCTTGCTTGAATCTACATGCTTCACTCGGATTTAAAAGCTAAAGATGTAAGTATGATCTGAGCAAGGGGTGGTTGAATGTGGTCAGAAATTGAAATTTTTTGTATACAATTACGTAACAATTCAATTACCTAAGCCTATCAATCAAAATCAATTTTTTGTGAAAATTGTGTTCACCCAGCAGCACATAATTATTAAATAAAAACAATAACAAAGTACTTTAATAATAAGTATTAAATATGGCAAGGAAATATTCACAAAATGTTGTAAAACAAGCTGGACTAATTCTTTCTAAAACTGAAGAATTCTCCACCTCTGAAATCGAGAATGCGCAGAATGTTTTAACTTATTGGAGAACTATTCACGCGGCACTAATAAATACCTTTCAATCAAACTTAAGAAAACACCTTTCCAGGCTTGGTTTCAAAGAAGTTCTGGTGGCCCAAAGGTTAAAAAGAAGTGTATCAATAGTGTCAAAGTTGAAACGTTTCCCTAATATGAAACTATCAACCATGCAAGACATTGCTGGCATTAGGGTTATTGTGAAAAATATAAACCAAGTGCATGAGATCGAAAATAAATTTCGAGAGAGTAAGTTCAAACACATCCTAATTGATAGCAAAGATTATATTGCGAATCCGGCGTACTCAGGATATCGAAGTGTCCATTTGATTTTTCAATATGTTAATCCAAAAATAGAAGAATCCAATGGATTGAAAATTGAACTCCAAATTCGAACAAAACTACAACACACATGGGCAACAGCCGTTGAGACTGTTGGTACATTTTTAAACTATTCTTTAAAATCGAGCCAAGGTCCAGAAGAATGGCTCGAATATTTTAAAATAGTAAGCGCAGGATTTGCAAAACTTGAAAATTGTCCAGTGTATTCAGAATTTCAAGAACTATCCGATAAAGATCTTTTTGGCAAAATCGTCGATAAAACAATTGAACTTGAAGTTAGATCTAAGTTAAGAGGTTTTACCGTAGCAGCTGATAAAATTAACCAAAGTAAAATTAGAAGTAAATACAATCTAATTACATTAAATCTTGACAAAAAAGTGCTGAATATTAAAAGTTATTTCACTCGCCAATTAAATCAAGCAAATCTTGACTATACAAACATTGAGCGCGAGATTAACAATGGTGCTAATATTCAAGCAGTATTAGTTTCTACAGGTTCAATCGACTCTTTGAGAAAAACATATCCCAATTATTTCTTAGACACTCAAGAATTTTTAAGTAAATTGGATCAAATTAAAAAACGTTTTGACAAAATGTAATGGTTCAATCCATTCGATTTTAAGGTTCTCCAATAACTCCAACAATCTCTTTCACCATTTCCGGCGTCAGGAGTTTTGCCCCCTTCATATATCCAATTGATTGAAGCTTATCCATCAAGGATGCATTCCTTGTTATCCAAATCCTCAACCGGTTCGATGCACTCATCGGAGTAGCGTCTGGTAAATACAACTGAGCCAACTCCCCAAAGCCATATACCTTGATTTTAAAATTCTCATCGTCCATGGTACAAGTTTCGGAAATTCTTCTTCGAACGAATCGAGCAAAATGCTGCATCTCTGCGCAAATTTTCAAGGCAATTTTCCTGTTTCAAATCATATATCTCTATGTAGTGCAATGTGCAATACCCTATATATAGGGATTGCACTTTGCACTAATGGGGGTGATTGTGAATCTGCACTTGCACGAACCCTTGCAATCACTGGGCTAGAGGTAGATTTACCCTTTCACTCATAGCCATCATTTCATCGGCGATTTTCTTGTCAACGATTCGAGCGTAATGCTGGGTGCTCTGAATGTTCGTGTGTCCCATCATTCGACTTACAGCCTCAATCGAAATTCCATTCTGTAGGGTTACCGTCGTTGCAAAAGTGTGGCGCGCTACGTGGAAGGTTAGATTCTTCTCAATTCCAACGATGTTCGCGATCTCCTTCAAGTACGCGTTCAGCTTCTGATTGCTTATTACTGGCAATACAGTATCCTCGGCAGACAGGGCAGACAGATCGGTGTACTTGTCGATTATTTCCTTAGCAGTTGCAAAAAGGGGAAGTTGACTTCGCTGTTTGGTTTTCTGTCTTCTGGTCTTGATCCACCATAATCCGTTGGGCGTTCGTTCAATTTCAGCTCGACTGAGCTTCTTGATATCAGCGTAGGCCAGGCCGGTATAGCATGAAAAAAGGAAAATGTCCTTCACCTGATCCAGGCGGAGGTTCTTGAAATCCTTTTCCTTGATGGAATGCAACTCCATTTCGGTCAAATAGGGCCTGTCTGTTTCCTTTAGGCTGAGTTTGTAATCCTGGAACGGGTCTACCTTCAACCAGCCCGATTTAATTGCTCTAATTGTGATTTTCTTCATCATTTGTAAAAACTTGACGGCGGTATTGTGCGAAAGCCCCTTCTCGCTCTTGAGATACTGCTCGTATTCGCGAATCATGTGGTAGCGAACCTGCTTGATGGGCACATCAGAGGTCCGGTAGTGGATTTTCAAGAAATCGCAGAAATGATTCTTCGAGGTGTTATGTTTTTGCCACAGATCGTGCGATGATTCCTTGCCAATGGCCATTTTCAACTCAAGATTGTGCTCTTCCCAGATTGTCATTAGGGAACGAGCTGTACCCCCTTTGACACCTTGAAGATGATCTCTGATCTGTTCCGGGGTTACTTCGTCGTACTCCCGAGATAGTTCAGTGAACAATTGAAACGCTCTGTTGCGAATGGTCTCCAGGTAGAGGGAAATGTCCTGTGCCTCTACCGATTTACCGCAAGGCATTCCAGTTTTGGTACTCCAAGCGGTAGCCGGGATGCGTTTTCTGAGGTTCATGGCTGCCATTGAGCCATCAACGGTGATGCGGAGCAGAATAGGTGCGCCATCCTTGTTTGATTTGGACCTGTTGATGATGAACAACAGCTTGAAGGTGTTTTTCTTAGACTTCATTCTTTCACGTTTGCGGTCGTCAGAAATCGTAACCCCTTAACCCTGAAAAATAGCAGGGGTTACGAAAAGGGTTACGGGAAATCTTTCGACCCCTTTACGCCTTCACTTCGACTTTACAAACCTACGGGAAGTGTCAATTTCCCATCTGCGCAATATGCTGCATATCAGCGAAGTATGTGGGAAGCAATTCTAATTCGTAACCCCTGTAACCCAAAACATGTAGGGGTTACGATTTGGCCTACGAGAATTGCGCACAACTGCTTTTCATTGCGCACCTGAGAAACAAAAAATCCTGAAAATGCGCTGATTTTCAGGATTTAGCTCAAATGTACCCATTTGACTAGCGGAAGAAGAGGGATTCGAACCCCCGGACCTGTTACAGTCAACGGTTTTCAAGACCGCCGCGATCGACCACTCTGCCATTCTTCCGGGGCAAAAATACGTAACTTCACTGCAT
>Ga0222713_10002058_pt1 | contig 21745 bp, 23 predicted proteins | sample C33_649DmetaG_FD_165061 | JGI IMG/M metagenome (GOLD analysis project Ga0222713, IMG submission 165061) | Estuarine water microbial communities from San Francisco Bay, California, United States - C33_649D | ecosystem: Environmental > Aquatic > Marine > Unclassified | place: USA: California...
ATTTTGTATTTTCTTGTATAAATTTTTTTACTAATCTTTTTAGTATTTAACTTCTTTATTTTTTTCCTTAAAATTTTTCTTTTACCAAAAGATCGTTTAATTCTTTTCTTTAATTTTATTTTTTTTTTAAAAGTAGGCTTATTTTTTTTTGTTAATCTTTTCTTAAAAATTTTTTTTTTGACTACTTTTTTCTTGAAAACTTTTTTAATTTTATTAAATGACTTTTTTTTATTTTTTCTCTTGGCTTTCATCGCTAATAAACAAAAATATTATGTCAAATAAGAACAAATTATAACTAACATTAAAATGAAAAATTAATAGATAATTAATTATCTATGAAAAATTTATGTCTTTGAGATCTTTTGCTAAATTAGATCTTTGCTGATCGCTCAAAGCAACTAAAGGTGGTCTAATATTTGACCAATTACTATCTTCTTTAATTTTTGTAGCTTTTAAAGCTGGAATAACAGGATATTTTTCAAAAACATCTCTAACAGCTTTTATCTTTTTATTAATTGATTCTCCTTCTGATTTATCGAAAGAATTTATTAATTTTGCAGCCTCAATGTTCACGTTAGTGGTTGCGCTAATGCATCCTGAACAACCAATATGCAGTCCATCATAAAGAAATTTTTCGCTACCTGGATAAACAATAAAATTTTTTATTTCTTTATATTTTTTAGTATTTTCGAAATTACCTGAGCTATCTTTTATTCCTGTAATAGTGTCTGAAAATTCTTTTTTAAGTCTATTAACAAGATCTATGGAAATAGTAACTCCGCTCACCTGTGGAATATTATATAAAAATATACGAAGATTTGTTGATTTAACTGTATTGATAATTTCTTTGTAATATTGGTAAACGCCTTCATCCGAAACATTTTTATAATAAAACGGCGGAAGTAATAAAACTGAATATATTTTATTCTCTACTGCGGTTTTAGTAAGTAAAGCGGCATCTACAAAAGAAGTATTACCAGTTCCTATAATTATTTTTTCTTTTGGCAAATCGCTATTTGCTATTGTTTTAATTAAATCTACCTTTTCAGATATAGAAACTGAATTTGCCTCACCAGTTGTTCCCAGTGGCGCTAAACTAATATTATTTTTTAATAAAAACTCACAATGCGAAATAAATAATTTTGTATCTATAGTTAAGTCCTTTTTAAAAGGAGTTAAAACTGCTGAATAAACTGCTTTTTCCATGATTTATTTTTTAATTACTTAGGTTTTAGATATTATCTGTGAAAAAACAATAAATTAAAATAAATATCAACAAGCGATCGTCGATAAAAATTAATGAATAAAGGACTAATAATTCAAACAAGGCCTGGTGTTGGAGATTTGTGCATGTTTCTTCCTTATATTCAGCAAATCAAAGAACATAATAAAGATTTTGCATTTACTTTAGTTACTAAAAAAAGGACAGCAGCAAAACAAATACTAAAATACGACCAATCAATTAACCAAATTGTTTATTTAGAAGATGAAACTATAGCAACAACAAAATCAAAAATTAATAATTTTTTTAAACTGTTAAACTTTATAAAGAAAAATAATTTTTCAAAAATTTATATTATGCATTTTAGTATCTTCTGGTTTTTGCTTGCCAAAATTTCAGGTATTAAAAATATTTATAAATACGGAATATTAAAAAAAAATGTGGATATTTATCTAAATGCTTTAGAACAAAACAAGAGATGGCTTCAAGATCCTAATTTATCTAGTCAAACTAAAATAGTTTATCCTCAAAATAATAGCAAAAATAACAATCAAATTATTATTGGAATTGGATCTTCTGGCCCTACTAAAAAATGGCCAACAGAAAATTATATTGAATTGATAAAAAAAATTAATGACAGAAATATTAAATTCTATTTAGCTGGCGGAAATAATGAGATTGAGAATCAAATCGCAAATAAAATTATTAATGAAATAAAAGAAAATAGAATAGAATCTTTATGTTCTTTAAGCATTGAAGAAATTATGCCAATTATTAATTCTAGCAAATTATACATCGGCAACGATACTGGCTTCATGCATTTAAGTGCTGGTTTAAATATCCCAGCTATAGGTCTTTTTGGGGACACACCATTGTCTTATGCGAAATATAATAAAAATATTTTGCCCATTATTCCTGAGAACTTTAAAACTGTAGGACATGGCTCTATGGCCATGAACCAAATAACAATTAGTCAGGTATTAAACGAAGTTAAAAAATTTATCTAAAAGTTCTTTCTAATTTTTTTAAAGATTCTGGTGAGATTTTATTTTTTAAATTTTTTACTTTATCTTTTATCTTATTTTTTAAATCACCCTGAATAACTTCATTGTTAATGTTTAATAAAACATTAGCAAAAACCATCTGCAGAACTTCTTTAAATTTAGTAGATTTTTCAGCAGTTCCTACATTATTAAAAGACATTTTGTTTAAATTAATGTCTTTATTAATATCTAAAAACTCTGAAGAAGCATTTATCTTAGCGTTGTTAATAGTGAGTTGATTAATTAAAAACTCTTTATTTTTTTTCTTAGATTGATTTTTAGACTCTAATTCTTTGGATGCTTCAATTTCTTTGACGGATGCGCCAGATGGATTCTTTAAAGCAGGTTTAAACGAGCTAACATTATCTTTAACTTCTTTATTATTAATTAGTACTTCGTAATACAAAGTTGCCCCATCAATATTAATATCTTTGATAACAATAGTATCTTTGAAAAGGCTGGTTAATACAAAGTTTGCATTAATATTTTTGATCTGAATAATATTTTTATTTTTAAAGCCATCTAAATTCTTTATTTCAATATTACTAATTTTAATGGAAGACCCCAATATACTAGTGGCGATTTTCCCTATAGAAATCTGTTGTCCTAATGCCTGATTTCCTTGATCAATAATTAAATTTTTTACTATTTTATCTACCCGATAACTTAAAAAATCTAGAATTAAAAATGTTAAACTTAAAAAAACTACTGAAAGAATAATAATTTTTTTTTTATTCATATAGTAAAAAATAAGATCATAATAATTAAAGGAAATAATAAAATAAAACCTATTAATTTATTTTTAACAAAAAAATATTTTATTATTTCTAAAAAATCTTTAATGACCATTTATGTATATCAATATATAAAATTATAATTTTAGCAATATACATTTCAATGAATGCATCCATCCCAAAGATAAATAAAATTTTAAATACAGTAAAAATTCACAATGAAGAATTAATTGATAATTATTCATGGATTAAGCAAAAAGATTGGAAAGAAGTAATATTAAATCCTAATAAATTAAACGCACAAGTCAAAAAATATTTGGATGAAGAAAATTTGTTTAAGGAAAATCAGCTTAAAGATATTAAAGATATAGAAAAAAAACTTTTTGAAGAATTAAAGTCTAAAATTAAAAATGAAGACAACTCAGTTCCAAAAAAGGATGGAGATTATTTTTATGGCTACAAATATAATAAAAATAGTGAATATCCAATTTATTATAGAAAAAATATCACAAAAAATTCTGAAGAAATTATTTTAGATTGTGAGAAAAAATCTAAAACACATACTTACTTTAATGTAGCCTCAATATCCCACAGCCATAATCATAAAAGTGTAGCTTATAATATTGATACAAACGGATCAGAATACTTTTCTATATTTGTTGAAGATATTGATAAAAAAGAAATATTAAGTCCTGAAATAAAGAACACAACTGGGGACATTATTTGGTCTTTAGATAATAATTATATTTTCTATGTAGGATTAGATCAAAATCATCGACCTACAAAAGTTTTTAAACACAAAATTGGTTCTGATACTAATAAAGATTTATTAATTTATGAAGAAAAAGATCCATCTTTTTTTTGTTCTATAAATTTATCAAAAACTAAAAAATATCTATTTATTAGAACAGCAGACCATGAGACTTCCGAATATCTTTTTATCAATCTACAATTAAATGAAACAACACCAGTACTTTTTAAAAAAAGAATAAAAAAAATTGAGTATGATTTAGAGCATCATGAAAAATTTTTTTTAATAAGCACAAATATTGATGAAGCAAAAAATTTTAAAATAATGATTAGTCATGAAGAAACTTACCAAAAATGGGAAGAATTTATTGCTTATGAAAAAGATAATTTAATTTTAGATTTTATTTTATTAAAAGACTGGCTTGTTAGACTAGAAAGAACTGAAGGTTCTGAAAATATAATCATATTAAATCTTAACAATAAAGATCAACATAAAATTAGTTTTGATGAAGAAGCCTATAATCTTTCATTAGATCATGGATATGAATATGAAACAGATACATTTAGATACTCATATTCATCTCCAACAACGCCAAAGAGTATTTTTGATTATGACTGCAAATTAAAAAAACAAGAATTAAAAAAAACTCAAGAAGTTCCCTCTGGTCATAATAAGGATGATTATATTTGTAAAAAAATATTTGCAACAGCACATGATAATGAAAAAATTCCAATTACAATCCTTTATAAAAAAGGTGTTAAACTAGACTCTAATAATTATTTATTACTTTATGGATATGGATCTTATGGAATATCTATACCAAGCAATTTCTCTACTAATAGATTAAGTCTAGTTGATAGAGGAATTATTTATGCGATAGCACATATACGAGGTGGCAAAGAAAAAGGATATGAGTGGTATGAAAATGGAAAACTTTTAAACAAAAAGAATACTTTTTTAGATTTTATAAGTTGCGCTAAAAAGTTATGCGAAGACAAATATACTTCTCCTAAAAAAATTATTGCTCAGGGTGGCTCTGCTGGTGGATTATTGATGGGCTATATTGCAAATGAAAGTCCAGATTTATTTCTTGGAATAATTGCACAGGTACCTTTTGTTGATATTTGTAACACTATGCTTGATGAGGATCTGCCTTTAACCGTTACAGAGATTCCAGAATGGGGAGATATCAAAAACGATAAAAAATCTTTTCTATATGTAAAAAGTTATTCACCTTACGATAATGTAAAAAAACAAAACTACCCGCATATGTTAGTGACTGGGGGAATTTCAGATCCTAGAGTTACGTATTGGGAAATGACAAAATGGGTTGCAAAATTAAGAGAAAATAAAACAGATAATAATTTACTATTACTCCATATGAATATGACTGCTGGTCACAGTGGGGCTAGTGGAAGATTTGATTATCTTAAAGAGATAGCAATGGAATATGGTTTTGTTTTAAAGATCTGTAAAATGCTATCTTAATTTTTTTTCAACTCGATCCCAGAAAAACTTTTCTAATCTGGCTCCATTTAATCTATTAATCTCTTGAATCCCAGTTGGGGAAGTTACATTAATCTCTGTTAAATAATTTCCAATAACATCTATCCCTGTAAAAAATAATTTATTTTTTTTCAAAAAAGGTTTCAAAATATTACATATTTTTTTATCCCTTCTTACTAAACCAACTTTCTTTGCAGTTCCTCCTGTATGAAAATTAGCAGTAACACTACCTTTTTTTGGTATCCTTGCAACAGAGCCAGCGTATTCACCGTCAATTAAAATAATTCTTCTATCACCCTCTTTGATTTCACTTAAATACTTTTGCATTACTATCGGCTGCTTATATCTATTAATTAATTTTAAAATCTTTCTTTTTAAAAAAACACTTGTTCCTTCTAATTTTGAAATTCCCTCACCACCATTGCCATAAAGCGGTTTAATAATTGTTTTTTTATATTTTTTTTGAAAATTAAAACACTGTTCAATATTTTTAGAAATAAGAGTGGGTGGTATAATATTTTTAAAATTAAACATTGATAATTTTTCAGGATTATCTCTAATTGATTTAGGATCATTTAGAATAAGAGTTTTATTAGAAACCATCTCAAGGAGATAAGTTGCAGTAATATAACTCATATTAAATGGCGGATCTTGTCTAACCAGAACAACATCATAATCATCAAGAAATATTTTTTGAGTTTTAGATTTTTTAAAAAAAATTTTTTTATCTGGAAATAATTTAAAAATATTACCTAAGGCAGATACTCGTCCATTTTCATAAATCAAATTCTCTGGCAAGTAATGAAATAATCTATATCCCCTTTTTTGTGCTTCCAGAGCTAAAATATAAGTGCTGTCAGATTTGATATTAATGGACTCAAGCGGGTCCATTTGAATGGCTATTTTAAAATGCTTCTTCATCAAAGATCTTGAATATATCCTGTTTCCATCTTGTATTATACTTTTCTATAAGAGATTGGGCTGGAGATTTTTTATTTTTAATAAAGTTATGAATATCTTTAAGAAAAATATTCTCATCCATTCCTTTACTGTTAGTCTGATTTCTATTCTTCAATCCTAAAGCTGATAAATCTACTAACTTTTTAGCATGATCAAATATTTTTTTATTCTTAATCTCAGTATCAAAACCTTTTTTTGGAACTTCTAAATATGCATTATAAATATCCTGGTAATTCCAATCTTCTACATACTCTAATGCCTGATTTAATGAATCCTCATCATAAAGAAGACCTGTCCAAAATGCGGGTATTGAACATATCCCAGCGGATGAACAAGAATCTGCTGATCTAATCTCTAAATATTTTTTTAATCTTAATTCAGTAAAAATAGTTGATACATGATTTTCCCAATCTTGAATGGTTGGCTTTTTACTTGGATAGTTTTTTAATTTTCCAGAAATAAAATCATTAAAACTTTCACCTGCACAATCAATATATTCATCATCCTTAATTATAAAATACATTGGTACTTTCAATGCAAAATCTACATAACGTTCAAAACTATTTTCATTGCTTAAGAAAAATTCAGGAATTCCAGATCTATTTTTATCCGTATTTTGCCAAATATGAGTTCTATAAGATAAATAGCCATTCAACTCATTTTCTTTAAATGGAGAATTAGAAAATAAAGATACAGCTACAGGAGTGATCGCTGCTATTAATTTTGATTTTTTTTTATAATCAGCTTCATTTAAATAATCTAAATTAACCTGTGTAGCGCAAGTTCTATGCATCATGTCTAATCCATTTCTCCCAACACTTGGCATATATTTTCTCATAATTTCATATCGCTTTTTTGGAGATTTAAAAACGTCACTTAACTTTGCAATGGGTGCAAATCCATTTCCTAACAAGCCTATTCCTAATTTAGCGCAAATAATTTTTAATTCTTTTAAATAAGAATTAATTTCATTACAGGTTTGATGAATATTTTGAACCGCATCCCCTGATAATTCAAATTGTAAACCTGGTTCTAGAGTAATATTTTTTTTATCTTTAACTAATCCTAAAATATTTTTCCCTTCTTTAATTGGAGTCCAATTATTTTTTAATAGCTCAGAAAAAATTTTTAAAATACTAACTTCACCATCATAAGGAATAGGATTTTTATTTTTTAAATCAAATAAAAATTTTTCATGTTCGGTTCCAATTCTCCAGCTATCTTTGCTTTTAGAACCTTTTAAAAAATATTCTATTAACTCTTGTTTGTTTTCTATGTATTGCAATTTAATATCTAATTTTTTTTTGGATTGATCTAATTTATTCTTTAGAGTCTTCAAATTCAACTGACATTGTTTTATTTTAATATAACAAAAAAAATATATATTCGCTTAATCAAACTAAAACAGGAGAAATTAATGAAAGGTTACTGGATCGCAAAATATAAAAAAGCAGAAGATGCAAAAAAATTAGGCAATTATGCAGAAAAAGCTTTAAAAGCTATTACCGATTTTGGAGGGAGACCTTTAGTGAGAGGAGGAAAGTATATTACTCTTGAGGGCGCGGAGTTTATCCGAACAGTCATTTGGGAATTTAAAGATTATGACACAGCATTAAATTGCTATAAATCTAAAAATTATCAAGAAGCCTGGTCCATAGCCAAGAATACTGTTGATAGAGATCTTATGATTGTTGAAGGAATTTAATATTCAACTGGAACAGGATCTATACTTCTCCACATATACCATGTGGCAACCGTTGTGTATGGATGCCATTTATTTTTAAAAAAATCTAACTGATCTTTTTTCATAGGATATTCCTTTTTATAATTTATAGAAATTGCTTTGATTAAACCAATATCTGAGAATGGAAAAATATTTGAACGATTAAGATTAAAAATAAGAAACATTTGCGCAGTCCAAATTCCTATACCTTTAATTCTAACTAAGTGCTTAATAGCATCTTCGTCTGACATTTTTTGTAAATTTTTTACATCTAGTCTTTTTTCAAAAAATTCTTTTGCCATTATTCTTAAATACAAAATTTTTTGACGTGATAATCCAACAGAGACGAGTTTTGCTCTTGATAACTTTATTAAATTAATTGGAGTAATTTTTTTAATAACTTTTTCAAATTTTAACCATACTGAATCTGCTGCCTTCACCGAAATTTGCTGACCTATAATCGATCTACATAATGAATAAAATGGATCATTTCTTGTAACCAAATGTCCATCATACCGATTAATAATTTTTGCCAATTTTTTATCTTTTTTAGATAAAAATTTTTTTGCTTCATGCCAATAATGTGGAGGTTTAGTTTTTTTCATTACAAACTAACGCTTCTTATTTTTTTAACTTGTTCGCGCTTAAATATTATAAAAGAACTAATAATAATTATTATTGCACCAATAATTGTTGAAACTGAAGGAATCTCAGAAAAAATATAATAACCGAAAAAAATTGCAGACAACACACTCAGGTATTTCAGCGGTGTTATTAATGATGCATCAGCTCTTCTGTATGCTGTTGTCATAAATAAATTTGCAATAGATCCGCAAATTCCTATCATGCATAAATAAAAAAAGTCTAAAACACTTGGCATCTTCCATTCTTCAAAAAAAAAAGCTGTAGAACTAATAATTATTAATAAAGCTGTAAAATAAAAAGCTATTAAGTAATCTGGTTCTGTTTTTGATAATCTTTTAATTGAAACTGCAACAATGCTAAACCCGATACAGAAAAAAATTGGAAAAATACAATATATATTAAAAAGACTAGTTCCTGGCTTAGTAATAAACAAAACTCCAATCAGCCCCGCTATAACTGAAAACCATCTTCTATAACCAACAACTTCTTTTAAAAAAATTATAGAAAAGATTGTCACAAATACTGGTGTTGCTTGAGCAATAGAAACCACGTCAGCTAATTTCATATATTTTACGCCAATAAACGTTGAGATCATCGCAAATGTTCCAGCAAAAGCTCTTATAAAATGCAATGTAGGTTTTTTAGTTTTATAGAAAGTAAATATTTTATTTTTAGGGATTAAGAAAAAAATAGGAATTAATCCAAATAACCCTCTAAAAAAAGCAATCTCACCAATCGGATAATCACTTGTTGTTAATTTAACAAGAATATCCATCATAGAGAAACAGATAACGCTTAACAGCATATAAAAAGAACCTGTTCTATTAGATGATGGCATCAATATATTTTACCTAAATCTTTTCATAACATATAAAAATAACTTTAATATAAAATTTTATGAATATTGCTATTTTTGCAGCTGGATGTTTTTGGGGTATCGAAAAAAAATTTGATCTTACAAAAGGTGTAACAAAAGTTGAAGTTGGTTACACTGGTGGAAATACAAAAAATCCAACTTACGAACAAGTTTGCTACGAAGAAACGGGTCATGCTGAAGCGGTAAGAATAAATTTCGATGAAAAAATTATATCTTACAAAGAACTATTAAATGTTTTTTGGTCCTGCCATAATCCTACTACTTTAAATAGACAAGGTCCTGATATCGGTAAACAATATCGTTCAGCAATATTTTATTTAAATGATAAGCAGAAAGTTGAAGCTGAAGAATCAAAAAAAATAATGAATGAAACTATGTTTAATAAAAATATTGTAACAGAAATCACTAAATTTGATGAATTTTATTTAGCAGAAGAATATCATCAAAAATATTTAAAAAAACTTGGAAAATATTGATGTCCTTAGTTACGACTGATTGGTTAGAAAAAAATCTTTTTAAAGATGATATTAAAATTTTAGATTGTTCTTGGCATATGCCAAATACTAAAAGGATTGGTAAAGATGAGTTCTTAAAAGAACACATACCAGGATCAATTTTTTTTGATATTGATAAATTTTCAGACCCTTTAGGAAAATTTCCTCACACTATTCCGTCCGCAAGTTTATTTGAGAAACTCACTTCTGAACTTGGAATTAAAAATTCAGATCATATTATAGTTTATGATAGTCTTGGTATTTTTAGTGCTCCTAGAGTTTGGTGGATGTTTAACTATTTTAGCCATAAAAAAATATCCATACTAGATGGTGGATTACTTAAATGGAAAAGTGAAAATAAAAAAATTGAAAATGGACCTGAAAAAAAACTTCAAAAAAGTAATTTTAAATGCGCTACAAAAAATGAAATGCTTGTCCTAATTGACCATGTTAAGGAAAATATCAATAATAAAAAATTTGATTTAGTAGACGCTAGAAGCAAAGGTAGATTTAATGGGATTGAGAATGAACCAAGACCCGATATAAAAAGTGGATCTATCCCTAAAAGTTGTAATCTGCCATGGACAGAGTGCATTGATCCTATTAGTAAATGTTTTTTATCCAAAGAAGAGCTTCAAAAAAAATTTCAACAAATAAAAATTACCAAAGATTCTAGGGTTGTCTTTTCTTGTGGCTCAGGAGTTACGGCATGTATTGTTGCTAAAGCTTTTGAAATTGCAGATGGAAAAAATTTTTCTATTTACGATGGTTCTTGGACAGAATGGGCTAGTCAAACAAAATAAGTAAGCAATTATAGCTTAAAATATAAATTTTTTTTTAATATTAAAGCATGATATTAAATCAGCACAATGAGTACATATAAAAAAATTGCCCTTGTATTTGGAATTATAATTTTATTAATCGTTGGTATTATTGTCGGACGAATAGTTTTAAATAATATAATACAAAAAAAAATTAACCAGGTTAACCCAACAGAAGTTGTTGCAATAAATGCAAAAAAAATAGAATTTTATGAAAAAATTGAAACCTTCGGCACTGCGATAGCAAATCAGTCTTTTTCAATTAGAATTAGAAAAGATGATTTAATAAGTTCACTAGAATTTGATAAGAATTTGTTAATAACAAAAGGTCAACTTATAGCGCAGCTTAAAAATGAAAAAATTATTGCTCCCTTTTCCGGAAAACTAGGAATAAGAGAAATATCTCCTGGCATTTTGCAAGGCGCAGATTCAATCATTGCAACACTGGATGATATTTCTGTAATTAAAATTGATGTAAGAATTCCAGAGATTTATTTAAATATTTTAAAAAAAAATTTAAAAGTAAAAGTTACAACTGAAAATCTAAGCGAAACTTTTGATGGCAGCATAGAAACTGTTAGCTCAAGGGTAGATCCTTCTTCAAGATCCATATTAGCGCAAATAAAAATAAAAAATTCTAATAATAAACTAACTCCTGGAATGCTTCTAAATACAGAAATTATTTATAATGAAATTATTTCTTTAGGTGTGCCGGAGGAGTCAGTGGTTCAACAAGGAAATACAGCGATTGTTTATAAAATAATCGACAATCAAACAGTTGCAAGAATAGAAGTGAAAACGGGCGTTAGAAATTTAGGGTATATTCAAATTATTTCTGGACTAACAGAGGGTGATCAAATTGTTGTTCAAGGCGTTTCTAAAGTTAGAGATAAATCTAAAATAAAATTAATTAGTAAATAATTTTTAAATGTTTCTAACCGATATAAGTATAAAACGTCCGGTTTTTGCAACTGTCATGTCCATCGTTTTGGTTATATTTGGTCTTGTTGTTTTTAATAGAATTGCAGTACGAGAACTTCCAGATATTGATCCGAGTATAGTTACAGTTAGAACTATTTATAAAGGGGCCTCTGCTGAAATTGTAGACTCTCAAATCACACAAAAAATTGAAGATATAGTTGGCGGAACACCTGGTCTTGCAACTATTTCGTCTAAAAGTGAAGACGGCAGATCAGTTGTAACTGTAGAATTTGAACCAGGTATAATCGTAGATGAAGCCGCAAATGATATTAGGGATAGAGTTTCTAGAATAATCGATAATCTTCCTGATAATGCCACTAGACCTGAAATATTTAAAACTTCTGAAGGAAATCAGGTCGCTATTTGGTTAAGATTAAGAAGTGAACAATTAAGCGCCTTAGAACTAAGTGACTATGCATCACGATATTTAAAAGATTATTTCTCAAGTGTAGAAGGCGTTGGAAATATAATTTTATCTGGTGAAAAAGAGCTATCATTAAGAATTTGGTTAAATCCAACTGCTCTTGCGGCACGAGATGTCACGGTCGGTGAAATTGAAAATATATTATTAAAAGAGAATATAGAATTTCCGTCTGGAAAATTAGAGTCTAAAAAAATAGATCTAATATTAAAATTAGACAAAAGTTATAAAAATCTTGAAGATTATAAAAATCTAGTAATTAAAAAAGGAAGAGATGGATCTATCACAAAACTTAAAGACGTTGCCAAAGTTGAGTTTGGACCTTTAAATGTAAATACTCTATTTAAAGGAAATGGATATCCAGTTCTCGGGATTGGCCTTTACCAACAATCTAACGCTAATACGATTGCAGTCGTAGATGGAGTTAAAAAAAGATTAGAAGAAGTAAAAAAAAATCTACCAGAAGGTATCCAATTAGAAGTAGCCTTTGATCGATCGAGCTATATAAGAGTGGCAGTTAAAGAAGTTTATATTGCTCTTTTTTTATCAGTGGCCTTGGTTGTTGGAATTATCTATCTTTTTCTAGGAAATTTAACTTCAGTAATTATACCTACTCTTGCAATCCCTGTTTCTATAATTTCTACTTTTTTATTAATTTATGCTGCTAACTTTAGTTTAAATTTATTTACACTAATGGCATTAGTCATAGCCATTGGGCTTGTCGTCGATGATGCCATCGTTATGTTAGAAAATATTTATAGAAGAATGGAAACAGGAGAAACAGCTCTTGTTGGTTCATACAAAGGAGCAAGTCAAGTTTCTTTTGCAATTATCTCAACAACCGTTGTGTTGGTTGCGGTATTTGTACCTTTGATATTTATAAAAGGAATTGTTGGAAAATTATTTACTGAATTAGCTTTAACTCTTTCTTTTTCAGTCATCATTTCGGCATTTGTTGCGCTAACTTTATCACCCATGCTTGCATCAAAATATTTAAAAGTAACACACGAGAAGCCAAAATTTTTAAAAAAATTTGACAATTACTTAGATAAATTTTCTAATTTTTATTTTGAAAGTTTACTTTTACTTCTTTATAAAAAAAAAGAGGTCATTATATTTTTAAGTGCAGTTCTTATTGCGGTAGTTGTTTTATTTAAAATTACTCCGAAAGAATTAATACCCCCTGAAGACAGAGGAGTTTTTTTTGTTATTATTCAAGCACCGGATGGATCGGGTTTTGAATACACAAAAGAACAAAGCGAAAATATTGAAAAAATATTTTTATCTGAATTAGGTAAGGGAACCTACAGAGAGGTTCTGACTAGAATTCCAGGGTTTGGCTCTGGCCCCGATCAAGTAAATAATGGATTTATTATTGTTTTATTAGAGGATTGGGCCAAGAGAAAAAAATTTGGTGGTCAAAATTTAGGAGAAATATTCCAAAAACTTAATTCTTTTCCAGCAGTAAAAGCATTTCCAATCATGCCTCAAAGTTTAAGAGGTGGAGCAGCAGATAAACCTGTTCAATTTGTTCTAAAAGGAAATACTTACGAGGAACTTATTAAATGGAAAGAAATTATTAAGGCCGAAGTGGTTAATAATAAAAATTTTGTGAATGTAGATGACGATCTTGATCTTACTAAGCCACAGTTAAAAATCAAAGTTAATACAGATAAAGCGGCAGATTTAGGCGTATCAATTGATGCAATTGGTAAAAGCTTAGAAACATTATTTGGTTCAAAGGAAGTTACTAAATATACACGTGATGGAAGAGAATATTCTGTCATATTACAAACTGACATAAGTAATAGACAGCAACCATCAAATTTAAATAAAGTCTCAGTAAGATCTAATACTGGTAAATTAGTTCCGCTTGCAAACTTGGTAACTTATATTCCCGAGTCAACTTATACTGGTTTAAATAGATACAACCGACAAAGAGCTGTTACTATAAGCGCGAGAATTACAGCAGGTTACAGTATTAATGAAGCTCTTTTATATCTGGAGGGCATTGTTAAACAAAAATTACCTCTTTATGCAGGTATTGATTACAAAGGTGAATCATTAGAATTTAAAAACACAAGTTCGGATATTTATTTTATATTTTTACTTGCAATATTTACAGCTTATCTTTCTCTAGCAGCACAATTTGAAAGTTGGCGGCACCCGTTAACAATTATGTTAACCGTTCCACTCGCAATCTTAGGCGGAATAATAGGACTTTGGACAATTGGTAGTTCTTTAAATATTTATAGTCAAATTGCACTAATTGTTCTTATTGGACTGGCTGCAAAAAATGGAATTTTAATTGTCGAGTTTGCAAATCAGCTTAGAGCTGAAGGAATGAAAATTAAAGAAGCTATTATTACATCTTGTAGAGTTCGACTAAGACCAATTCTTATGACATCTGCTTCAACGGTGATGGGAGTTGTGCCCCTGGTAATTGCAACAGGTGCTGGATCAGCAAGCAGAGCAACTGTAGGAATAGTCATTTTTATGGGTGTTATATTTTCAACTTTTTTTACATTATACGTGATCCCAACCATGTATTTACTTATTGGTCAAAAAACAGAAAGAATAGATGCTGTTGAAATTGAGCTTGAGAAACAATTAAAAGAATCTTCTAATAAATAAAATACTTATTCGTTGTTAATTGATTTTTGCACTGGTTAAGTTGTGCTCTATATTTTTTGGCAACCCTATCAACCTCTCTTGCATAAGGAATGACTTTTGGTGATTTTTTATAATTTTTAAAATTTCCCCAACCCTCATGATAGGCAATATATTGTTTAAAATAATCATCTTTTGAAATTTTTAGTAGCTGACTGCTCTTGTTAATATACCAACCAATAAAATCTACTGAATCATTAAAACTTATTCTAAGAGCAAGCGGTTGATTTGTTTCTCGCACAAACTGATCCCAAGTTTTATTTAAAGCTTGAGAATATCCAAATGCGCTCGATTTTCTTTTATAGGGGATAACTTTAAATAACTTGTCCCATTCAGGTGCTGCTAACCAATCAAAATCAGATTCTCTTTGAATGATTGCCATCTGCAACTCTACGGGCGCTCCCCATTTTTTCTCTGAATTTTTTACAAATTTGTACCAAAAATAATTATCAGTAAACATTAAACATGTATTTGAGGTGTCTCTTGGTGCCGAAATACAAGAAGTGATAAACAAAAGAGATAAATATAATAAAAATTTAAATCTATTTCGAATCATTAAACTAAACTTAGTTTAAATAATTTTATTTGGTAGAGCTTTTAATCCAACTTAGAAAATCTTTATTACCGTTCTTTATATCTACAAAAACAATGCAAGGACATTCGTACGAGCTAATTTTTTTTACATGAGTAATAATTTTGTTCATGTTTTTCTTTACGGTTTTCCCAATAAGAATGCTTTCTTTTATAATGTTAATTTTTTTCTTATCCCATTTAAAATAAGATTTAACACTTGGAATAATATTTGTGCAGGCAACTAGATCTTTTTTAACAAGATCATAAGCGATTTTATTTGCTTCAATTTTATTCTTACAAGTCATGTAAAATAATTTATAATTACTCATAATTTTTTAGTATCACAATTTAAATAATAAAAAATGTATAATTTAATTTTAGTAAGGCACGGTCAAAGTCAGTGGAATTTAGAAAATAGATTTACAGGATGGTATGATGCTGAGCTTACTAAACAAGGAATAGAAGAGGCGCAGCAAGCAGGTTCTTTAATTAAAAATCTTAACATAAATTTTAGTTTTGCATTCACTTCTTTTCAAAAAAGAGCAATTTTAACTTTAGAAGAAATAAATAAAAAATTAGATCTAAGTATCAAAAATATATTTAAAGCTTGGGAGCTAAATGAAAGACACTATGGAGCTCTACAAGGTCTTAATAAAGAAGAAACTGCAAAAAAACATGGTGAACAACAGGTAAAAATTTGGAGAAGAAGTTACGATATTCCTCCCCCGCCAATGGACAAAAGTAATCCTGAACACCCCGCCCATTATCCAATTTATAAAAATATTGATAAGAATTTAATTCCTGATGCTGAATCTTTAAAAGATACTTTTAAAAGAGTTATTCCTTATTATGAAAAAAATATTTTACCTATTTTAAAAAAAGAAAAAAATGTAATCATCTCAGCACACGGTAATAGCTTAAGATCACTTTGTAAAAAAATATTCAATATTACTGATGGATCGATTGTTGAATTAGAAATTCCAACCGGGAATCCAATTCATATTACATTTAATGAAGATATGAGTTTATCAAATTATTTATATCTTGATAAAAAAAGAGCTAAAAAAATCTTAATTAACGAATAAGATCCAATTGTTTTAGTTTCTCGTAAATTTGCAAATCCGTTACGTGATAAAATATATTTTGCGCGACCTCTCCAACCATTTTTTTATTAGCAATTGCTTCATCCCAGACTGGTTGGATTGAAAAATTTTCATTTTTTTTATTTTTTAATAAAATAGGATTAATAATCTGACAGCCTGTAAAAATTAAATTATTAGTATCTCCAGGTTCTCTAAATAAAAAAGGTTCTGATTTTATAGTAAAATCGCCTTTTAAAGTTTTATCAAAACTATTCTCTCTCTTAATCATTAAAAGTCCGGAGTTAGCATTATGCTGGCTAAAATTTTTATATAAATTTTTTAAAGGTGATAAATATTCATCAGACCAAATTGTATCACTGTTAATAGAGATAAAAGGCCTGTCTTGAAAAAAATCTAATGCATTTCGAATTCCGCCGCCTGTACCAAGGATTTCTTGCTCTTTAAAAATTTTAATATCATAAATATTTTTATTCTTTTCAACAAAAGCTACTATTTGATCTCCTAAATGATGAGTATTAATTGCAAAACTTTTTACTCCAGATTTTTTTAAAAAATTTAAAGTATTCTCTAGTAGACTAATGTTGTTAATTTTTAGTAATGGTTTTGGCGTAGTATTTGTAAGCGGAAGAACTCTTTTTCCAAAGCCTGCAGCTAAAACAATTGCTCTTTCAATCATTTACTTTTTAAACACCACTCAATAATTCCCTTTTGACAATGCAGTCTATTTTCAGCTTGTTGCCACACCACTGATTGCTTACCATCAATGACACCTGCACTTACTTCTTCTCCTCTTTGTGCAGGCAAATCATGCATAAAAATTGCATCTTTTTTTGCAATTTTCATTAATTTTTCATTAACTTGAAAATTCTTAAATGCTTTTCTTTTTTTACTTAAATTTCCTTTATCACCCATAGAAATCCATTTATCAGTCATAATACAGTCTGCATTATCAGCTGCTTCTTTTGCATCATGCACTATCTCAATATCTGCTTTTTTCTTTTTGGCCCAATCAATAACTTTTTTTGATGGCATATAATCTTTTGGACATGCAATTTTTAATTCAAAATCAAATTGTGTGGCTGCTTCCATTAAAGAATTAGTAACGTTATTACCATCTCCGACCCAAGCGATTTTTTTACCTTGGATAGACCCTTTGATTTCTTCAAATGTCATAACATCGCTCAAAATCTGACAAGGATGACTATCGTTAGTTAGTCCATTGATAATAGGTACTGTAAGAAGCTTTGAGAATTTCAATAAAGTACTATGTTCAAAAGTTCTAAGCATAATAATATCTGAGAAAACAGAAAAGATTCTTGCTGTATCTTCAATTGTCTCTCCTCCGATACCCACATGCAAATTTTCAGAATTAATGACAATCGTCTGTCCACCTAGCTGTCTCATTGCTAAATCAAAGGATAATCTTGTTCTCGTAGATGGTTTTTCAAAAACCATAAGCAGCATCTTTCCTTCTAAAGGATTGTCTTTATCAACAAGAACTTTGCCTTTATTATTTCTATTCTTTTTTCTAGTCTTAGAATTTTCGACAATCTGTCTTAAGTCTTTTTTATCAATCAGACTTAAATCTAAAAAATGTTTCATAATTAAAATTCAGAGCAAGTTTTTTCGATTATTCTTATTGCTTCATCAATATCTTTTTTTTCAACAATAAGTGGAGGTAATAATCTTACGACGTTATCGCCAGCTTTTACTGCTAGCATCTTATTTTGAAATAAATGATCTAAAAACTTATTATTATCTACTTTTAACTTAATTCCTCTTAAAAGACCAATGCCTCTTACTTGTTCAATAACATTACTATATTTTTTTTGTACTTCTTTTAATTTTGTCTCAAAATAATTGCCAACCTCTTGAACGTTTTCTAAAAATCCTTTTTGTAAAATAATGTCTAATACTGCATTACCAACGCTCATCGCTAAAGGATTTCCTCCAAATGTACTTCCGTGTGATCCAGGCTTCATTCCAACTGCAACTTTTTTACTAACTAAGCATGCGCCTATTGGAAAGCCTCCACCAATTCCTTTTGCAATGGGAACAATGTCAGGAACAATATTAGCCCACTCAAATGCAAAAAATTTTCCAGATCTTGCAATCCCACACTGAACCTCATCTAAAATGAGTAAAATTCCATTGTCATCACAAAGCTTTCTTAAAGGCTTCAAGCAATAATCTGGAACAACTCTAACTCCGCCCTCTCCTTGAACCGTTTCAAGCATAATTGCAGCGGTATTTTTTGTGATCGCTTTTTTTAAAGCCTCATGATCTCCAAATGGAACTTGATCAAAACCATCAACTTTAGGGCCAAATCCTAAAGTATGTTCTTTATTATTCGCTGCAAATAAAGAAGCTAAAGTTCTTCCATGAAAAGCGCCTTCAAAAGTAATAATTCTATTTCTTTCAGGCTGGCCAGTTTCAAAAAAATATTTTCTTGCAACTTTAATACTTGTTTCAGTTGCCTCTGCTCCTGAATTTACAAATATAATAAAGTCAGCAAAAGTATTATCAGTTAATCTTTTAGCTAATCTTTCCTGTTCAGGAATTGTAAATGCATTAGATACATGCCACAATTTTTCTGATTGTTTTTTTATAGTCTCAACTAAATGAGGATGACAATGGCCTAATGAGTTTACAGCAATACCAGAGACGAAATCTAAATATTTCTCTCCTGTAGTTGATGTAAGGTAAGTTCCTTTTCCTTCTGAAAAAGAAACTTCTCTTCTTTTATATGTACCTAATATTGAACTCATGGAAATTAGCTTTTAATTCTATATCCTTTTTTAAAAAGGATATAACATATTACCCATAAAGCTAAATTGATAAATGTTAAATAAAAGAATCCTATAACAATAGATCCATCAGCTTGTCCTAAAAATCCATATCTAAATCCATCAATGGCATAAAAGAATGGATTTGCGTGACTAATATAATAAAATACTGAATGTAGATTTTGTATAGAATAAAAAGTTCCTGATAAAAACGATAAAGGAATAATGATGAAGTTTGTAACGGTCGCCATATTATCAAACTTTTGAGCCCATAATCCTGTAATAAATCCTAAACAAGCGAGCATTGATGACCCAAGTAATGCAAAGAAAAGAATTATAAAAACGTTATGAACAGGAACATGCGCAAACGGAATAATAATTAAAACTGAAAAGAATCCAATAATCAAACCTCTTGTAATTGCTCCTAAAAGCATTGCAGCTGTTACTTCCATAGGGCTAAGTGGTGGATATAATATATCGACAATATTCCCCTGAACTTTTGCAATCATCAATGATGAAGAAGTATTTGCAAATGCATTTTGTAAAATCTGCATGCAAATTAAACCTGGCAATATAAATACTCCATAATCATGCCCTAAAATATTATTTCTATTAAGTCCTAAAGCTATTGTGAAAACAGCTAAAAAAAGTATTAACGTTACTACAGGTGAAAAAATTGTTTGGATCCAAACGTTCAGAAATCTTAAAATTTCTTTTTTATAAAGCGTATAAAATCCAATCCAATTAATGGATATGACTTGTGGAATTCTAATTTTATAATCTTTAATTGCGTTCATATTTTTAACTATTATTAAAATATATAGATAAATGTGGATAAATTTATGTAAATTAAATAAATCACTGATTTATCTACATTTTTTTAACCTATATATAGTATAATTTACTTTAGCTTAGACTACATATAGTATTTAACCAGCCTTTATGGGATGGACACCAGAAAAAACTGAGCAGTTAAAAAAACTTTGGAACGAAGGTCATACTGCGAGCCAAATCGCTGCAATGCTAGGAGATGGTATTTCTAGAAATGCTGTCATTGGTAAATCACACCGTCTAGGACTTGCTGGCAGATCTCATTCTAGAAATATTTATATTCAAAAAAGTGAAAACAAATTTCATCATAAAAATAGCGTTCCTTTAAAGAGATTAAGAAAACCTCGTGGCCTTAGAGCTATTGTTATTGAAAAAGATTTTGAGCCTGAAAATCCGACTAGTTTAGAAAATTTAAACGAAAAGACTTGTAGATGGCCTATTGGACATCCAGATGAAGCTAACTTTTACTTCTGTGGAAGAAATCCTATGGAAGAAAGAGTTTACTGTAAATTGCACGTTCTTCACGCTTACCAGCCTAAGGGATGGAAAAACGAAGAAGAAGATAAAAATACAAAAGGAACAGAAGAGCTTCCAGAATTTTTTGAAAAGAAAATTAAATCTGCTTAATTAGTGTAAATAATCTTAGATTTAAATATCTAAAGAATAACCAGAAGATCTCACGGTTCTAATAAGTTCTGGCAAACCTTCAATGTTGATAGCTTTCCTAAGTCTTCGAATATGTACATCCACTGTTCTAGCTTCAACATTAATTTCATTGCCCCAAATATTATTTAATAACTGTTCTCTAGAATAAACTCTTTGCGGACTTTTAATTAAAAAATCTAATAACCTAAATTCAGTTGGTCCAACTTTTATTTCTCTGTCTGCTCTAAAAATTCTTCTTGTAATACGATCAACTTTTAAATCTTGAAATGTAGAAACATCTTCAATAAGGGAAGGTTTGGTTCTTTTTAATAACGACTTAACTCTTAATAAAATTTCTTTATAAGAAAAAGGTTTGGTAACGTAATCATCAACGCCGGCTTCAAAACCTCTAACCTTATCTTCTTCTTCGCTTTTTGCTGTAAGCATTAATACTGGGACACTTTTTAATTTATTAATTTTTTTAATTTGCCTACAAACTTCGATCCCTGAAAAATCAGGAAGCATCCAGTCCAATATTATAAGATCCGGAATATCTTTTTTTATATTTTGAATTGCCTCTTCACCTGTTTCTGCAAAATTAACCTTATAACCTTTTATTTCAAGATTGTACTTTAACAAAGTAACAATTGATTTCTCGTCTTCAACTATGAAGATATTCACAGACATCTTTTAAGTTTCTAGAGACTTATCTTTTTTTTTTGATCTAGTTCCTTTTATTTGATCACCTGTAACTAAAAAATAAACATTTTCTGAAATATTAGTTACATGATCTCCAATTCTTTCGATGTGCTTAGCGGCAAATAATAAATGGGTAGAAATTTCTAAATTTTTTTCATTAATTTTCATAAAATCTAATAGTTCTGCCATCACTAAATTAACAAGTTCATCCACTTGTAAATCGCTATTCCACACTCTAAATGCTGTGTCTTTTGTCCTTT
>Ga0222713_10002060_pt1 | contig 21742 bp, 27 predicted proteins | sample C33_649DmetaG_FD_165061 | JGI IMG/M metagenome (GOLD analysis project Ga0222713, IMG submission 165061) | Estuarine water microbial communities from San Francisco Bay, California, United States - C33_649D | ecosystem: Environmental > Aquatic > Marine > Unclassified | place: USA: California...
AATAATCCAGTGGCATTTAACCCGTTAAAAGTAACCAAATATCTATCATCTGAAGTTGGTGAATAAAGCAAGCTACTGGTTATACCAACGCCAGTCAAAGAAATTAAATCACCCGGATCGACAGTCAAAGGAAAAGTTCCTGTCAATAAGGGAATTGGAGTAAAATTAAAATCGCTTATAGTCGATGTGCCTAAAGCTCCAGAAATAGTTATTGGACCAAATACCGCATCTTCTGCAACAATAATATCCACTGATTGAGCAGAAGCATTTGAAACTGCCGTACAAGCAGCAGAACCACTAAACAAAGCTCCAGTAACATGGTTCATTCCCAATCCACTCAATGTAACTAGCGTTCCTGTTACGCCAGTTGTCAAAGAAGCAGAGTCTATTTGTGGAATTGGAACAAAATTTATAGTTGAAGTACCAGAAGTATTGCGTCTATTAGATTTAACTGTTATAAATCCGCTTTCAGCTAAATTTGGAACTTCGACAGATAATTTTGTTAGAGCAAAATTAGAAGTGGTAAAATTTTTAGATAAAGCTCCACCGCCAAAAGATATTTCATCTATTGAATAAAAGCCTGACCCACTGATAGTTATCAAGCTTCCTATTGCCGCTGGATTTGGATCTAAATTTTCTATTGCTATACCGGGGTCATATGGACTTGCCAGTATTGCGCTTTTTACTTTTCCAACAGAAGTTACGACTTCTGGATATGAGGCTATAGCTCCGTTTGGCGCATAAAATCTCAATCTAGGCGAACCATCACTATCTATATAAGAAAATGCGCTACGAACAATGTCTTCACCAAATATATTGTCTCTTATTTTTTTGAGTTGACCAGTCGTCAAATTATCTTGTACTCTTTGAACAACTATATCATCTAAAATAATAACTTGAGAACTATCCAAGTTAGCTCCATAAATTTCAAAATAAGTAAATTCATCAGAGCCATTTGTAGTTAAATCTGTTATCGTAGGCTGATCAGAAACCTGCGTAGAAAAAATGCTAATATTTGATCTAACTATATCATCTATTGCAGTTGATATATTTTTAGAATTCAATACGCCAGTTATTGGCAATGAATAAATAGTGTTGCCAGCAAAATCTTTTAAATCTAAACTAAGGTTTACTTTTAATCCAGAAGTAGGAAGCGTACCACTAACAATATCTATTTCTGCCTGAAGTTGAGAGCTTCTTTGCCCAACCAACAAGGAATCTGCCAAAGTTGAATTTAAATTTTTGACAGCAATGATCTCATTATTCAAGGAGTAGTTAAAATTTAAAATATTAACATTTCCTATTTCATCTTGAGAATTGTTTGTAAATTGAAAATTATAAAAGTTAGGAACTTGAACTTCTTCTGCTGTAGTATCAGTTGGAGTGAAGGTTCCGCTTAGTTGATCAAAAAATGTTATATCAGCACTTACTTTGATTGGTTGATTTGGCTGACCAGCAATTGAGTAAGAAGACATCTTGCCTTCTTTGAAAAACAGTCCTCCAAAATTACCAGATATTCTAGAATCATTATCATCAAAATAATCTCTCAGCAAATCCTGACCAGTTAAATAGTAAGTTATTCTAAGAGATCCTTGAACCAAATCGGTAGCAGAATAATCCGTTGCAAACTGAAAACCATTCAAATAAGAAGGCTGAACGTTTGATTGTAAAGACGCTTCTATTGATTCACACAGAAACGATTGAGTAGACAAAATAAAACTCTCTCCACTAACACCAGTGGTTTTATATTTTGCCAAACTTAATGGCGCATTTTTATAAGTGTGAATCATTTTTTAAAAGTACTTGTTGAATGTAGTTTCAGTAGTAGCTATTTGTCCCACCCCATAACTTACTTGAGTTGTGTTTATTTTTGCTCCAGATACATTTATATTTACGCTATTCGAAGTATCTCCATCGCAATAAAATTTCAATCCAAAAATTTGTATGCCAGTCGATCCGTTTATATCAAACAAAACATTTGAAACATCAGTTCCAGAAAATGTTGGGTCATACAAGCCAGTTCTCGTTACAGACATAGTTTCTGAGCCACCCATCAGTTTTACAACTAATGGCTCGGTTGATCCCATTCTATAAACTGGAGTATAAGTCGCAGCAAAATTATAAGAAAAACTAAAATCTCCCGGCGAACTATAATTTTGATCTGTGGTCAAATAAGCTACAAAACCTTGAGCTATACCAGATCCATTTGATTGATTGTAGTTTATGCTTCCAGCTTTTTCTGTAGGTTGTCCGCTTGTTTGATTGAATCCTACATAAGAAACAGAAGCTTGTATTGGACTATTTGGAGCGGCTTGTAAAGAGTAGCTTTGTAAATAAAACAAACCACTTACACCGCCAAAATTTAGCGTAAGTGGTTCGATTTCTTGACTAGTAGAAGAAAAGTTTTTTAAGTAATCTACAATTCCGTAATTTGGCTCGTTGTCTACTTCTATATAGTAAGAAGCGTTGGCGGCATTTTGAACTGGTCCTGCTGGACCTTGGCTTATGATTCCTCTTCGTCCGACAGATCTAAAAGGCTGTATATTACTAGTAATACTTAAACTCGCGCTTTGAGCTAGTATACCAGTACCATTTACAGTTACATCTGTTTGATCGAAAAATAGCATTACCTTAACCTTAGTTGAGCCTTATGCAAAAATGCAAACCTCAACTAAAATTACACTATATTTATCGACCTTCTGCTAAAGTTTTTAGAACATCTGGAGGAAACTCTTTGTTCTCTCCTTTTTTCTTCATCGGAGCATTGAGTCCAGCAACGTAAAGACGAAAGTCTTTCATAAGACGCTCTCTCAATCTTTTTGTATCATCAATTGGCACAAGACCTCTTTTCTTTGCTTCTCTTTGAAGATCTGTCTTGTTCATTTCCGATAGTCTTTCCGCATATACATCTTCATCAAAAGTATTATACTTCATATAACCATCGTTGCCCCAAATTTGCTCTAGCGTGGTTGGCTCAAACTTCTGCTTTTCCTCCATGCCATGAGTCTGCATGAAGTCTTCTAGGATTTGTTTAGATTTTTTACTAGCCATATATTAAATTATATAAAAAATTGTAAATATATAAAAAAAAAGAGGAGGACCGAAGTCCTCCTCCTGAGAATAGTTTGACTGATGGATTAGTTTGCTTCCAAAGTCAAAGCAACCGCAGCGCGGGTATCAACGCACACGCGACCCTCTTCAAGATGGCCGTAGAAGCCGAGCTTCTCGCTTCTTGCGCTGAACTGGTCGTCAGCAAGAGCAGTGAACGTGCTGTTGTCCTGAGTTGCGATAGCGCGGATGAAAGCTCCCTTGCTCGCATCAATACCAACAAGAACGTCGTCTGTTGTGCCACTGTATCCGCTCAAACCTGCTTGTGTAGCAAGGGTAGAGAACAAGTTGCTGTATTTCTTGTTGACGCCAAGCTCCATAATCTCAGTGATGTTGACACCAAAGAGGCTTCCAGCACCAGCAGCGCGATAAATTTCGTCGCGAACTGTGTTTGGAAGATCAGTGTTTGTCTTTGCACTGGCTCCACCTGTTACTCCTCCAACTGCATTGTAAGAAAATGCGCGGATGTCTTCCATAACCTCTGGAGAGATGAACAAGTCAGTGATTCCCTTGCTGAATGAATCAGCAGGAGTACCATTGGCGAATGACTCGTTAACGCGTCTCATGCGAGTCATCATCTGGTTCAAGTGATCAAGCTGGAAGTCGGTTGTCGATGTCTTTTGAATAGTGTGAGACGATCCGCCAGTGCTACCATTGGCAACAGCCTTGAGGATAACCGCCCAAGCGTTGCGCTCTTGTTTGACAAGAACCTCTTGAGCCATTCTCTCAACCGCCTTGGCGAGAACATCAAGACGACCTCTGCGAGCATACTTCTTGAGGAAGCTAACAGCGGAGTCGAGACGATAAGGAGCAATCTTCAACTCTTGACCAGCAAAAACGTCCTGAGAGGTTGGTAGACCTCCAGCAACATTCTGACTGATAACAGAGAAGTAGTTGTCGCTCTCATTGTAGTAAAGGTCCAACGGAAAGCTGGGATTATCATCTGCGTCATATGGCGCATCTGTATAAACAGCACCGGCGGTTGCAGCCTGATTGATAACCTGCGCAACAACTGGTCCGAGGAACGCTGCAAAAGCCTCTTGAGCTTCTCTGGCTTCAACAGCATTGCTGCTGCCCATAGCTTTTACAAGAGCTTCTTGTTCGGGAGTATTTTTTAAAGTAATTTTCATTTCTATTTTTCCTATTTTATTGATTGTTTACGATTAAGACTATTGTGTAGGATCGCAATCGATTCTGATCAACACGTAGTTATTGCTGTCCTTGGCACCAAGGGCAACGCCGACTTTCTTCTTGCCAGTGCTAGCAGTTGTTAGTTCGCCGTTAGCAGCACCGTAAAGAACGCTTGCCGCATCAACTGATTCGGCTGCGAGAGTGGCTCCACTGTAAAGGAATACTCCTCTTGTGGCAACTGGAACAGCCTGACCAGAAATCGCAGCTTGCATTTCAGCAGCTTTGCGAGGATTAAAAACGAGCTTCTCTCCATTTTCGTCAGTCTCTTTCAAATCGTAAAGAGTCATTCCAATTGGCGCATCTCCAGAGCCAGCGATATTCAATGCGGCTTGAACGATGTAGCGGTTAGAAACGGCGCGGGTTGCATAGCTGGTAGAACCAACTGCGTTCTGGGTGTCACCGAAAATTTCATCGGTGCTTTCCCATCCCTGACCGCTTGTTAATTTCACGAATGTTCCCTTGTTAACGTTACTCTGATCTTTGAGAGTAAACAAGTTGATTACGTCGTGTTCATCGTAATCTCTGAATGGTTTTAGTTGTGGCATAATTTTATCCTATTTATTATTTTAGTTTATCTTTTTGTTTTTTAGTATTTGATACTGAAACCGTCTAAATTAAATGCATTTTTGTATTTCTCAGCCATAGAAACAGCTTGAGGTGTTGTAGTATTGGCGACCGCCTCTCCTTCAACTTCAGCTTCTTCTGTAGCTTCTTCGATGACTTCTTCAGCCTTTCCCTGAACAGGCTCTTCAGCCTTGACCTCTGGAGCAGCAACTGGAGCGCGAACGCCAGCAACAACCTCATTGGTCTTCAACTTCGAAGACATCAAAATTTTAATATCTTTTGCAAATGCTTCGAATCCTTCTTCATCAAGATCTTTGATCTGTGAAGCAAGAACTTCTCTGTCTGCATCAGAAAGGTTAATTTGTTCGTCAAGAGAAGCCATTCTTGAGCTAAATGTTTCAAGAGCTTGTCTTTCGGCTTCTGCGGCTTTCATTTCTTCAAGCTGGCTCTTGACTTCTTCGAAACTCTTCTTGAGGGCTTCGTGTTCTTCGGCCAATAGAGCAGCTTTTTCTTCTGCCGCTTTGATGGCTTCGTCGTACTTTGTTTTCTCTTCGTGGAAACTCTCAGATGCCTTCTTCAATTCGCTTTCGACAAATTCGCTAACGACGGAAGCAGACATCTCCTTGAGATTTTCATCTGTGATATCTTGAATGCTATTAAGTTTCATGACGTTATTATCCTTTACACTGTTTTCTTTCGATTCTGAAATATTTTTTTCTATTTTTTTATTTTTTTCTGTATTAGTCAAAACGCCTTTGACATCTGCGGCAGGATTTTCCGTCAAACCGATTCCAAGAGGAATGATATTTCCTACCACTTGACGATATACGTTTTTGCCATTCATTTTTCCGCTTCCACCCAAAGCTTTTAGGTTTAACGCAAATTCTTGAACTTTTTCTGGTTCTACAATTTTTTCGGCATAAGCGATATTCTTTTCTCCTTGTCCAAGAAGAATAAGATTGTATTGATTGAATCCCAATTCCCAGCTTGCTGAAATTTTTTCGTAGTTTGAGCTTGTTGGATCGCTAGCGTCCTCAATCAAATCTGCAAGTTCAGAATTAACGACCCTCCAAACTACTCCACCCAAGGTGATATTGAAAGGACCGTCAAGTTTCTCTACTTGCTCTTGGCTGAGTGGCTCATCAGAGCCAAACGCACTGAATCCAGCTTTTAAAATCACTCCCACGACTCTTTCGCGGTTATGCTCCAAATTAATCTGCTTGTTGACAAAAGATTGGCAAAGCTCAATAGCCGCCTTTGTATCAATTACGTCTCCGTTCTTATTGACTCTGTTTGCAACACAAGCATTAAATGCAATAGGAAGCAAATCGACATTTTTCTCAGTATCAATCTGAGGAAGAAAATTTTCCAGTTGAATCAAGCTTGCAAGAGCCAAGTATTCATCTTTTTCTGCTGAAACCAATGGTTTTACAACAGAACTAAAATTGGTTGTAAATTGAAAATCTTTCATAGTTAAATATCTATTCTATAACCATATGAAGAATGTCCTTCATCTTCGTTTAAAAATAAGTCGGTATCTGCATCAAACTCGTCAATGTTGATACCGTATTGATCAACATCTAATTCTGCTTGGACAAAATCCTCTTCTTCTGGTAGCCAAGCTTCTGTAAAATCTAAGTCTTCTGATGCTCTGGCAATATCTCCATCAGCCTTTCTATAAGCGTCTTTTACTTTGCCTCCAGCCATCATGCGCAAAAACATATTTACTCTTGCCATCGCCCACTGACCTCTTGTTTTACCCGGACGATGAGTCTGGCTAAATGCTCCAGCCCCACGACGATAGACTTTTTTTAATTGACTTAGAGAAACTTTTTTACTATATTTAGAATTATGCTCTTCAACCTTTGTTTTTAGAGCCTCAATTATCTTATTCGAATACTGTATCGAATCAGCTTGAGAAGAAATTAGTTTTCTATCGTCTTTCTTTTTTAAGTCTTTCTCTGCAATTTCTTCGGCATCTGGCTTTGTACCAGCAGAACCCGGAGGGTTCTTTGGAGAACCTTTCACTTTTTCTTCCGGCTTCGACGGAGTTTGCGCAGAAGATTTTGGTCCCCTTCTTTTTGCCGACTTAATTTGTGATGAAAAATCAATTTCCATTAGTCTATTATATAGATACACTTTTAATATTTAAAAAAATATATAAAAATATTATTATTTATACTAATTCGTAATAAACGATAGCCTCTTCAAATAAAGAATACACTTTATCTTAATAATTTATTGAGCCATTTGCTCCTAGCAATCCAAATTACAGACATAAGGTGTAAAATTAAAAAGAAAATCATTATCCACATAAAATTTTCTTCTTTTTTTTCTTGTTTTTCTAAATTTTGAGGATGAGAAGAAAGGTTTATAAACCCATTTTTGCTTGCCTCATAAACTTCTTTTTCATCTAAAGCTTTTTTTGCGGCTTCTTCTGCTAAAAGTCTATCTTTTTCAAAATCAGTGGCTGGTAAGTCTTCCACTTTAATTTCTGCTTGTTTTGGTAATACGCCACCATTTGAAATCTTATAAACCCCATCGTCGCTTCTTTTTAATACTTGGGCTTTTACAGGTTTGGCGTGTCCCGGATTTTTGGCTATAGTACTACATCCCACCAAAAAGAAAGACAGAATGAAGTATATTTTAAAAATTCTCATACTTTTTTCATTTTGGCTTTTTTCTTTATACCGCTACTTTTGGAAGCGGATCGTATCTTAAGTGTTTTGAATATCGCATAAAAACTCCAAGTTTGAATCATTATGAAAAACATACTGATTATCGTCACAACAGATCCATTGAGAAAGTTGCAGGTAAAGCATAAAGTAATTAAGTATCCGACTAAAGCCGCATTGACAATTTGAACTAAAAGACTCACCAACCAAGTCGAACCCACAGAGATTTCTTTATTTCCTTTTTGAATTTGAGATTTTGATATAGATTTCCCCGGCTGCTTTTTAAGAATGAAAACAAAATAATGAAAAACCGCCGCCCATAAAAATAAAGCCGCCAAACCAATATTCAGTATGATTTCTGTAAATGGAGGATTGCTCAACGTGAGAAGATTTGATAAATTGCCTAAAGAAATAGTTACCAAACCAAATTTTAACCCATAAGCTTGAAACGATCCATATTTATAAATTGCACTGTCTTGCCTTCCAAAGCAAAAAATTATAAATGCTAACGTTGATATGAATATAACTACGTTACAAATTGCGTTAGTTATAATATTTATAATATCTGCTGTCATATTATCTCATTTTTTTATTTGTATTTTTTCTTGTAGTTTTACGTTTTGAGCTTTTTGGCTCTTCTTTTTGTTGTTTTCCAAACATTTTTTCTGTTACCAACTCAACGCCTTTTAACCCAAGAAATCCTAACAAAAATGCTATTCCGTAATTCGCATTTGGAGTGTTTATTTTAAACAAGTCCAAAATAATTGGAGTCATATAATTTGCGCTTGCTGCCCCGCCAATCAAAGACAATATTGTTGTTCGCAAATCTTCTGCTGCATTTTTACTCAAAAGTAAAATCGCTCCAAACAATCCACTGGTCAGCAGCCCGACATCTATTCCAATATTTTTTAAGTACTGCATACTAATATCCCAAAAAATACCATCACTCCTTTTTATCTGAAAATGGATTTTCTATTTCAGTAGGCGCACTCATTTTTTTATAAATAACGTAACCAACGCTAAGTATAAAAAATGCTATCAAATAATATGCAATTAATTTATTCCAATTTACTTTTATTTGCGTAGACTCTTTTTCTGAGCTACCCCTTAAAACGAGTATATCTTTATTATCCTTTTTAGGTACTAAATTCGAATGATCCAAAGAGGAGGGTTTTTGAGAAGAGCTTCCTATGAAACTAGAGCATCCCATAATAAATACGAATAAAATTAAGAACATTTTCTTCATTATTGCCTTTGAGCGGTTGAACTTCCAAAATAGTAGCCTATTATAGCCATCAGGCTTTGCCTTACTTCTGGTATCAAAAGATAACTTGAAAGCTCTACAAATTTCTTTTCAGTTCCTCCTCCAAACAATCCAAAAAGATAACTTCTCTTTTGTATATCTATCTCAACGATTGTCCCTTTACCCATGACCGCTAAAATAAATGGCGCGAGAATAACCCCAAAAAGAACGCTCAATACTATGACTCTTCTTACCCATCTTCCATTTGATCCCGGCTCTCTTTCTGAAGCGTCTTTTCTGCTTTTTTCAACGATATCATTTCGCTGAACAAGCATCTTGAATTCTTCAGCTCTGTCCTTGGCTCTTTCAGCCATGAACTTGAATATGAAACCTGTGACGGCTCCAAATCCCATAGTCAATAATTCAGGTGGTATCGGTAACACAATTTTGTTTACACATCATAAACCCTGATAATGGCCTTTTATTTTCCTGTCAAGAATGTCTCTCTCTATAACTAGCGGCTCTTTTTGTTCATTTAAATGCTTGATAGTCTCATTTATAATGAATAGCTGACCTTGTACATAGTTAAGTCTTTTGACTCTATCTCTCTTTAGTTGGATTTTGTCTACTTCATCAGTAAGAAGGTCAGATTTTTTTTCAAGCTCTGCTAATCTATTTTCTGCAATAGCTTTTTGGATTACCTCGTCAGAGTCAGTCAACTCTTCTTTGTTTATCAAAAAATGAGCTACTATAAAATAATTGACTTTCTTATTAATCCATTGGGAAATTTTTTTCGATATCTCTGCGACGAACTCTTTCATATGTATTTGCTAAAATATAAACTGATAAAATCGCCGCTGCTGGGGCGTTGATATGAGAAGACACGAATTGTGAAGTGACCGATAGGTAAACGAAATTGAAAGTTAAAAATAACGAAATCAATATAAACTCTGGATATTTAAACGGATTATCGTTAGCAACTTTAATAGCTTTTATCAAAGATTTATCTTTTTTAATTTCGTCCCATAGTTCTGGAATATTTTTAGCAAGACCTTTCGCTCCTTCATTCTTGTAAATTTTCCAGAAGTTCTTTATGAAAGCAACGTCTTCTTGTAATTCTTGAGCCGCCTCTTCGATAACTGAATCTAATTTATTTTTAATATTAGCCATTAGTGATATTATATCACAATGCTCCAGATTCCAATAAGAATTTTTCTATATCTCCAGTATTCAATATTCCGCTGAAAAACACTCCGTAAGACAAATCTTCTTCTTTAAGCTCTGTTTTAAAATTTAAGGATACAGTTTTATTGTTTCCAATTTGTAATCCATAGCTGATACCTTCAAGTTTCGCCTTTTTAGCAAAAATAGATGATCCTAAAGTCCGAGTATCAGTAGGATTTTTGCTATTATACAAATTTATATTTATATCGTAATATCTGTCTTGTTGCGCTAATTCCGCAAAATTACCGCTACTCGTATCTCCAACTAAAGACTCAACTTGTATGGTTGCTCCTATAGGGAAAATTATTGGTCGGTCTATAGGGGCTTTATGAGTAATAGAGTTTAGTTGATCCCGCTGGAAATCAATTGTTAAATTGAATTTTTGTATTTTAATATCATTAAAACTAAAACCAAAGCCACTTTCTGGAACACTTCCAGATGTCTCAATCATGTCTAAAGTTATATCTCCTTGCGATATAGCTTTTGGTCCATCTGGTCTATAAAATTTTGGGATTACTGCATTGATACCAGTAGACAGCAATGACCTCGTTTTTGAGTCATAAGTCAATACGTCTACGCCAGATCCAGAAGTGTTAAAAGAGATAGTTTCAACAACATAATCTAAATCGCAACTAGCAATTGCTCCAACAGCACCTTGAAGCGTATAACTTTCCAAGTAGCAATCATGAAAGGTTATTATATCAAAGTTTGGAGAATTATTATCAATGATAGTAGATACTGATGAAGAATCTAATGCGCCAGTTTGGGGAATAAGTACATCATTCCCTTCGTTTGCTACCGCTATATAAAAATTTCTTTTGTCTAGCGTTCTATCAGAATTACTAGCAAAGCCAGATGCCAAGAACAATGAAAATGTATCATCAACATAATTTACATCACCAGTTCTATAATTAAAATCGAAACCAAGTTTCTTCTCATTTGTAAATCCTTCAAATCCATAAGTCATTGAAAAATTTACTGCTGGTTTTGTTACTACAACGCTTCTTTCCGTGCCGCGTTTGCCGAGCATTGTAATATCTTGATGATTCACAGATATTCCATATTGAACACCCTGAACATTAGAAATATTTTTTAAAATATTGTTTCCGGGGAATATAGATTCGTTGGCCCCACCGCTAATTTTTGGTGGACCTACATATACGGCTTCATTCTGATATATGACTCTTACTCTTGACATGACTCTATTTTACTCAAGCTAAGAAGCGTTGCCATTTTAAAATCTAAGTCATGACTAGCAGCTATTTCATCGATATGATTAAACTGCTTTCTGTCTACTGGATTTTCTATAAATTCTTGAATATTCTTAGAGTTCCAATCTTTCGGAGCGACATTTCTAGCAACCATTTCAGAAAGCATCGACGCATACTCATTCTGTTGAGTGGTGAGACGCTTTTTACCATGTTTTGCTCTAAGCTCTAGTTTCACTAACTTTTCTAATGAATCATACTGGTTCATCAATTCTACGAGTTTTTTCATAGAATATTGCTCACTAGCCCTTGATGTCTCTATCTGACTTTCTCCTCCAGATCCGCTTGGTCTTCCAGCGTCTGGAGATGGTCCTCCAACTTTTCCGCCAATCAAAGGCTGGAAAAGACCTTCGTCTCTTAAAGCTTGGAATTTTCTTTGAGATTCAATTGAATCATCAAAATTTGGAAGCCTTCCAGTTTCGAGTGCGTGTAAGCCTTCTTCCGGAGTCAAAACGCCAAGTTCTACAAGCCTATTGTAAATTCTTCCAATGGCTACCTTGTCATCGAAATCAATGTCTTGAATTGTTGGAGTAGGAATAGATCTAAATCCTACTTCTTTACCAATCCGCTTCATTTCTGGAATCAAGAAGTCTTTGAGAAATGCTTTTCTAGATTCATTTAATTTTTGGACAAAAACTATCATCTTGATTTTAACATTAGCAAATTTCTCTTCATTTAAAAGAATATTACCAAGTCCTTCCCTGATGTCTCTATCTAGAACTTCATACTTTTTAGGATCAAGAATATCAGCGATCTGTGGAATCACGAACTTAGCGTCAGTCGTGTAATCTGCGACCAATACTCTACCGACAGACTCATTTGCAAAAAGGCTTTGTAAAGCAATTAAGTTTTTCGGGTTGACGCCACCTTCTCCCGGTTTTGTTCCAGTAGTAACAAGCAAGATTGCTTGCTGCATTGTACGGCTAATAGCCATATCCATTTTTCTCAATTCTTTTTTATAATCTAAATCTTCAAGAACTGGAAAACCTAATGGTACAGCGAAAGGCTCGTAATCTTGTTTTTTATAAAAAACTCCATACGTACGCCTTGGGTCTAAAATCATTGTTACAGTACCAGAGTCAGTATTTTTGATTGTCTTTTTTGCTTGCTCTGGCAGATTATCAAAAACCTCTTGATCTTGCTCTGTTTTTGGATATTTTAATCTTGCTACTTCATAGTCGCTCAGTACTTTAAAATAAGATCCAGAGGCGAATGATATATTACCTCCCATTTGTATATCAGCAGGATTGAGGATGCTATATTTTGCTGGCAACTTCATTTCAGCGGCCTTGAGGAGAGATGTTCCGAAAGTTTGAGTAATCTTCTTTATTTCGTCCTCTTTGATTTTATAATCGAATCTATAAATAAATACATTTCCAGATCTATAATACTCTCTAAAGAACTGGTCTTGAAAATTCCAAATATTGATCTTTTTAAAAAGAGCATTAAAGAAGTCTCTTGACTTTTTATTGCCGCCTTCAAGATAAATATCTCCAACAGAAAACTCTGACATCAAATCGATGGTGTTTCTGAAAACCGCGATATTGTAGTAAGCTTTTTGGCAAAGAACAACGGCGTCTCTGACATCAAGGTTGGAAGTATTTTGAGCGGTCTTGGAATAATTGAATGGGATAAGTCCATCTTCAATATTTGTAAATCTTTGGGTTCTTTCTATAAAGGCGGCACGATTTCCTCTGGTACGCGTAGAAACGCCAGTAGAAGCCGCTTTGATTTCAGCCATCAATGGAGATGGAAGCTGTTCTTTTGAGCTAGCTTGTATCGTATCACCTTGAGCCTGTTGTTTTTTCTTGCTGATAGCCATGCCTCTATATTTTACACCTTACACGAAAAAAGGAACAAAAGTATTCTCCACCTCTTCTTGCTTGTAGTCTTTTGTGTCAAAATAGCATTTGACACCCCAGCAGCCCAACATAAGAGTAGTATAATTATCTTTTCTGGCTTTATTAGACGAAGTGGACCTCTTTAAGTGCTGTGGTAAATCAAAAGATTGAGTTCCCTTTGCTGTTGTTTTGACTTCTACCAAAGAGCATTGTTTCTTTGTTTGGTAAACCCAAGCATCTTGAAACTCAATAAATTCTAGAATATTCGGATGACCAACTAGATCCATGTTCACTCTTTGCGAGCTAGCTTTAGAGAAGGCTGCGTCATTTGCTGTAGTTTTAGAAGCAAACCATACTTTTTTATGATCTATACAAGCTTGCAGATATTCGTTGGCTCTTCTTAAAAATGAAGAAGTAAAATTCTGTTTTATGCAGATAGCCCCATTTTCCTTATTGTAGGTAGCTTTAGCTTTTACTATAGCTTGAATATGCTCTGAACCTTCTTTATCTGTTTCAAAATCTATGAACGATAGATGCTTATGGCAATATTCTGACTCATTGTAACTGTCTATAAATTGGTAACCAGCACTATCAATTATTATCATTTCAACGTCAAATGATTCTAATAAATAAGATAAGTATTTTATGTGATCTTTCAGATCTCCACCGGCAACCGCATAAGAATGAACTAATGTCGAAGTCTTTGTTTCTTCATCTATTTCCATTACAGACATTGCGAAATAGTCAGAGCTTGGGCTATTAGAAAATGACGGATCAATTCCAATAACATACTTTTTATCAACCGCCCCTTTTATTCTTGTGGTTGGCATTTCCCCGTCTGGAATAGTGCATTCGTGCATTTTCTTTGCACTAAAATAGCTATCAGATCCATCAGTGAACTGAGCGCAGTATTCGCGTAAAAACAAAGCGTTTGACGAGCCTCCATCTTGAGCTTCTTCAATTACTGTTCTATCAATCATGTCTTTTGGCATGGCTTCGTAACTTAATTGAGCAATAAAATAAGACGCTTCTCCAACTTCCTTGTCTTGGATTTTTGCTATCCATTCTTTATACGTCTTATATAGATTTTCGAAAGTGTAGCTGGCAGAAGAAAGAGCTATCATCATTGAAGTATTTTCAAAAACAATTCTATCTTCTTCTTTTAGTAGCCCTTCTGATACAAGCCTGTCTTCTAGTTCTCTGATTTCGATACGCTCTCCCATGTTTTGCGGAGCTACCAAGAATGGCATCAATACAGTTTTAATAAGCTCTTCTGGCAAAAGTAGATACTCATCAAGCAATAGAATGTTTGCACGGAAACCGCGAATCTTTTCTCCGTTTAATGGAATAGCTGTGATTGTTCCGCCATTTATTTTCCATTCATTTTGATCGTTTCTTTTCGAAGGCTTTATTGAGAACGCTTGAGCCAATAAGTCTGCACCTTTAGATTCGACAAGCTTTTCAATATTATTAAAGATAAATCTTGCCGTACGAAAAGTAGGGCCAGCGATAAGTATTTTCGTGTTAGGTTCGAAGATGCATTGAAGAACGCAAAATACAGCCGCTAAAAATGACTTACCTACACCACGACCAGCTACAAACATACTGAAATTTCTGTTCAACATTCCTCGCAAGACTATCTCTTGCACCGGAGCTAATTTTACGCCAGAAATAAGCTCTACAGTAAATCCTATGTTATGACGAAGAAATTTGGCAAGAGTGATCTTAGCTTGCTTATCGGACAAATCCCCCTTCAACTCCAATAACTCTTTATTGTAGTCTACGACTGATTTTTTATATTTTTGCGTCTCAAACCACATTCAGTAATTTCATATTATATAGATACTGTAAATCATATTCGAATAAACACTCGTTCAAAAGAATCGATTTACAAAGAGTCTTTGCTATTTCCTTGTCTTTCACAAACAGAAATTGCACATTTCTAAATTCTTGATAAGCTTGTCTAACGTTATGAAATATATGCTCAGGACTTGCTCTGACAAATCTTTGGATTCGTGGCATTTTATCAAAACTAAGCATTGACCCTAAATCTTTTTCTACCAATACGACAATATTCTTTCCACATACTTCTGCTCTTTGAAACTCCTTTTTGAGTCTTTGATAATTTGTAGCAGAAAAAGATTGGATAAAATCCATCATGTTTTTTCTTTCGACATGAATATTTCCTTCTTTACCATCAATCTCGCAAGCATAGTCTCCAAAATTTAAATTTGTTATTTCAAAATTGCACCCTTCAAATACGTAAGGCTTCTGCTCTCTTGTATCTATAAATATTTTAGCATTTGGATTTTTAACCGCTATAGAATCTGGGACTTTATATCTTTTATTTAACTTTTGAAAAAATATAGAAGAATCTCCATATATAAATTCAATTTGTTTTTTGAAAGGCCACTCCAAACTTCTAAGTTCAACTTCTGACATTTCCCAAGTCAAACCTTTTGAATTGATACGGTGATCTAAAATTTGCCCTAAAACCTGTTTTACTCTGCTAGTAGAGTTTGTCGATATATACTTAGACAAGTTGCCTTTTTTCTCAAAAAATTTTGATTCATAATCTTCGTAATTTTTAAAAGTGATAATCTCACCAGTATATAAATCAAACTTCGGAAAGTGTTTGTGATAATACTCCTGCTGAGAAACTTTATGAGTTCTTAGGTGGTAATGAAGCTTTTTTCTTTCTTCAAATTCTTGGGAACATTCTTCGCACTTAACCATTTAAAGCCTCCTCTTTTGAAAGCCCGAAAATTCTAGACTTAAGCTCATCCATGCTAGAAAGATTCTCTATTTCTTTTTCGACAATCTGTTTTCTCATATTAGCTAGCTTGATTATTTTCATCCTAGATTCTTCGTCCTTCCAAGCTTCTACTAAATTAAGGATACTAGCATTTTCCTTGACATGTTTACTGATTCTCTCACTTCTTTTTATCTTCAAGTCGTTGAGAAGTTTCTGTTGCCTATTGACGCATTGATTGTATTCTGTGCGAGCAGAACTGATAGACTCAACAAGAGACATAGAAATTCTTCGTCCTTCTGTATCGTCAGCTATGTCATCTAATAATTCTTGGAGCCTTACGATATTAGCTTGGATACTTGATGAAATGACTACTTCTGTGGCAAGTACAATATACTGGTCAACTTCTTCTTGAGTTAGATCTGGCTTATCATGCGTATATCTAATGAAAGAGCTTTCAAACAAATTTTGATCTTGTTCAGAAGTATAAGTATTTATTTGATGCGAGTATCTAAATGTGTGAAGATAACCAAGAAGGACTTCTGCGCATTTTCTTTGAGCAGGAGTTAGCTTATCTTTATCGTATCCAGTCGGAACATATTTATTTATTCTTTGTATCGCAGCATTTAAACTTTTCGGCGGCTTGTATCCGCTTCCATCATTAGCAGAGTCTTCATTTTCTGCTATGATATGAGTTATTCTTGGATCAAGAGTTTTTATATGATCTCTAACAAGATTGACTTCGTTATTTAAATTCGTAAGCTCTTTGTTCTGAAATATAGCTCTAGCTATTTCGAGAGGCTTCATCAAAGCGCAGTGATTAGCTACATATGATTTTTGATCTTCTGTTAATTCTGGAACTTCTTTCTTCTGATATTCGTGAGATTTTCTTGCATTTAGATTTCTCTCTCTGAGAAACTTTGATACAGCTTTGCCATACTTTGTCCTGCCATCGTAGTTCTCATCTGGATAAGCTTGTTTTATTAAATCTATTAGAGATGGCGGTTCTTCATTTTCATTCCAAAGTTTTAGTACCGCCATTTTTTGCTCATCGTTCAAGAATACTTCTTCATTCATACTAGAATATTATCTCTTCATCCTCTAAAAGCTTTTTTGCTTTTAGCGCAATAGACTTCATTAAATTCTTTATTTGTTTGTAGCCGGGGCTTTTAGTTTTCTCTTTTACTCTGTATCCCAATTTTTTCGCAGCAGCTTCTTCAGACATTTTTTCTACAAACACATATTCAAAAACTTTTTGCTCTGTAGGCTTTAGCTTTGGAACCAATTTCTCTCTAATCTGCTCGAAAGCTAACTGTAAGTCTATATGCCCACATTCATAAGATTCTACTGAGTTCATATTTTCATCTAGAGAGACTGGAAGCTTTGTATTATAAGCTTTCTTTTTATTTTTTTCCCAGTTTTTAAAAAGCGGACACGATGAGCATTGAGATCCATAAATAGCGCACATATCTTCATGCTCTGAAGCAGCGCATTTTAAGCATGGCTTTACATAATTTCCATAGTTGTTACGAATTAAATTTTTAATTTGATTTGAAATTATTCGATTAAGCCAAGGTTGCAGAGGCTTCGCTTGATCATATAGGTGCCACTTTTTAAAAACATGAAATCTTAGGATTTGACTGACATCGTCAAAATCCATCCAATTTATAATTTTAAGAGTCCATTTGCCTTTTCTTTTGGCAATTTCTGAATCAATTATCTCTACGCAATCTTCGTATTTTATCTTTTTTTTAGACATCCTTTGAAGGGGGGATTAATTCGCCAAGCTTTATAGTTCTCGCTTTAATAACTTCGATGTCTACGTCCAATTTGCTCAACTCAGGAATCTTGTCTCCAAATTCTCTCTGATCTTCTTGAATAGCGACTTTTACGGTTTTAGTGTGTTCTCTTGCTTTACTAGAAAACATCGGAGACTTGCATTTCACGCAAGAATTGCTTCTCTTTGATTGAAAGTAATCGTTTTTTGACCCGCACTTTGGACAATACACATTCATAACAAATTATACACTTTTAAAAAAAAATATAAAATAATTAAAGTATGAAGGTAAATAAAAATCAACTTCAATTGTTAGAAGAAAAAATAGAAGAAATCAAAAAATGTTCTTTTGCTTATATTCATAAATACGGTAGTCAGACTCAAATTGTTCAAATAAATACTCTGGCTTACGAATGTGGCAAAATTATCAAAGAAAAACTAAAACAAGAATAACGAGTGTAAAAGATATATATGCCGAGATCCAGAAAGGCACCTAAAAAACCTAAACAAGACAACTTTGAAGAAGAATTGATTCAAAGTGAAGACGTTAGTTTTAAACCTAAAACTAACTTAAAAATAAAAGAACTAAATTGGACGCCAAGACAAAGAGAGTTTTTTAAATTAGCTTTTCAAGAAAACACAAGAGTAGTATTAATATCTGGCCCAGCGGGAACATCAAAAACTCTATTGGCTGTATATTGTGGATTAAGAATGATGAAAGAAGCTAAAATTTCTGAGATCATGTATCTTAGGTCTGCTGTAGAATCTAGCGAAGCAAAGCTAGGATTTTTACCGGGAAGCGCAGAAGAAAAACTTAGTTTTTATAACCTTCCATTTTTAGATAAAATAACAGAACTCGTTCAAAACTCAAGTGCGGAAAGACTGATTATAGAAAATAAAATAGAGATGTTTCCAGTTAATTTCGCCCGAGGACTCAATTGGACTCACAAATTTATTATTTTAGATGAAGCCCAAAATTCTACCAAGAAAGAATTGACCACTGTTTTAACAAGACTGAGTGAAGGAAGCAAGTGCTTTATTCTTGGCGACCCAATGCAAACAGATCTAAAGCCCGGATTTGGCGGGGCATTTGAAAAAATAATAAATTTGCTGGACGATGAAGAAAGTAGAAAAATGGGAATTATTTCATTCAAATTCACAGAAGAAGATATTATGAGAGATGAGATAGTTAAATATCTTGTTAAAAAACTAAAAGCATTCAATTAAACAAGTGTAATAAACATTATGCCATTACCGAAACCTAAAAAAGACGAGCAAAAGAATGACTTCGTATCTCGCTGCATGGGCGACGAAACAATGAAAAAGGACTTTAAAGACAATAAACAGAGAGTCGCCGTTTGCCTTGCTCAATTTAGCAAAAAAGACTCAAAAGCGAATTGGGCAAATAAAGCCTATCACGAAGAAATGGAAGAAGAATCTCCAATGCACGAAGAAATGGAAACAGAAGAAATGGAGATGGAAGAAGGCCAAATGGAAGATGGCAGCGAAGAAGAAAAAGACTACGAGGGCGAAATGGCTAAAATTCAATTGATGAAAATCGCTGACAACGCAATGCAAATTGCGAGAATGATCAAAAGCGAAGACCAACAGTTGGAAGCTTGGGTTCAAGACAAAATCAGCGTGTCAGAACATCACATGCAAGCTGTAAGAGACTACATGAAGTATGGACAGTGAGAGGGCGGTTATTAAAACAATACCTTTCCAAGTACCTGTTCTTTAGAGATGATATAGTACATACTTTCATCTCTATTGTCGCCTATTATAAAATACTGGCTTGTGCTAAGTTTTGTCTTCAATAAAGATAATGGATATTTATTAGAAGAAAAATCTGTATTGGTTTTTTGATTTATTATTATTTGACCGTCTTTTATTTCAATCCAGTCTCCCTCCTCGGCCAGAATCCTTTTTATGACTACGACCTCTTTTATTGAGGAGTCTGTTTCTTCCAAGATTTCGGCGCAAATTATGTCTCCTATTTCGGGTGCGCTATTTTTATAATAATCATAACTAACCACACTCCAGTCATGGTCAAAGTAGGTATCCTCCATGCTAGTTCCACTAACAACCACAAAATTATACTTATAGTTCAATAGGTAACAAAAGAAATAGACATAAAGAAAATACCTAAATAAACAAAGCAATAATTTATGATTTTTGCGGCTCATAAATGTTTTTCAAAAAGTTCGATGTCTTGTTTGAACAATAATTCCAAATCAGATCTGCGGCAATTTTCTTTTGTTGGCTTGAAATTCATTTTTGGGGTTTTAATCAACTTTATTTCTAAAAGATTTATCTTTACCATAAACATATTCTTTGGTCTTATGATCTGCCCATAAGTATGCGTCATGATAATTTACGCAAAAAAGCTGTCTACGCAATTGATTCAATAATTCAGGATATGGTCTTACTGGATGTAGCTGATATATAAAACACTTGGTGAAACTTACGCGGCTCATATAATATTATAATGTTTGATTGGCTAAAAGAGCAGCATAAAAATAGCGTATACAAAGATATACACAAAAATGTGCTGGAAGAATTTGAGCAAGAGCTGCGCGAATCGGCGGTGGACATGAAGTTCGAAAACTTTGCATTTTTTGACAACAATCTGGCGGCGGCAAACAGCTTGTACGTGTCGCGCATTTGCGACGAAAATCCGGCGGCATTTTATATTTTCACCAATGTAAACATGAAAGAATATGAGCTTCAAGAATTCATAGAAGAAATAGACACAAAAAGTCGCTTTGTTGCAGTTGAAATCGACGGGGCGTTGTTTGTTACCCGCAAAAGCATGTGGAAAAAGATGCAGAATGGATATAACTTGTATTGATTTACTGATATGATACGCATATAACATTAGAATGTCTCAAAAAAGTGTAATAAAACAAAGAAAAAAGAAATAAAATGTCAAATTATACAAATGCTAGAATTTTACAATCTGAGATGCATCAAAGCGTCGATAGTGGCGCGTTCTTGGGTGAAAGTGGCTTTAAAGCGTCAATAACGGGTCTTTTAGACACTGGCGATGCGGCAGACTTAAAAGAACTGCAAAACCATGTTGGGCGCGAATATTATAGAAAACTTCATTTGTTTGGTCTTGACGCCGAAATAACCGACTCGGTTGACGTAGGATTTAGACCTTTGACTTTTACTGGTTTGTATGCATCGACGGCTGCTGTTCCATCGACGTTGTTGAGTGGTATTTATGGTTATTGGACGCTCAATGAAGCGGCTGGCACTCGTTACGATTCAGTCAACTCTTCAGATATGACTGATGTAAATACGGTAGGCTCAGTAAGCGGCATAAATGATCTGGCCGCGAATTTTGTACGCACAAGCCAAGAAAGAATGTATACTCCTTCAAATAGTAATTTGACTGTTGGCGACATTGATTTTACTTGGAGTTTCTGGATCAAAGCAGCTAGTCCTACTTTAGTTCAAGGCGTTATCAATAAATGGTATGACAATAGCGAAAGAGAATATTGTATGTATCTTGGTCTTGCTGGCGCGAAATTATCATTTATTGTTCGCAATGCTGCAAATACAGTTGATACTCAATTGAATGAAGCTGGTACTATAACTACAAATACTTGGTATCATTATATTTGCTATCATGATTCGGTAAATAATAAACTAGGCATCATCAGGAATAATGGAACGCCAACAACCGTCAATTACTCTGCTGGCGTTTACAACGGAGCAGTAAATCCACGCGAACTGGCTTTCGGTTGCGACCAAAACTTGCCCGTTGTAGGAAATAACAATTACTTCAATGGAGCAATTGATGAAGTCGGCTTCTGGAAGAGAATATTAACAGCTGATGAAAGAACTCAACTTTACAACGCTGGAGTTGGCACGACTTATCCTTTCTCATAAAATGAAATAAGGAAAAATATAAAAGAGCTAAAAAATAAAAAGGCCCCGGGGATTTTTTGGCCCGAATGATTTTTTTCTTTTCTTGTTTTGCATTTTAATTTGAAAAATGGGGGGGGTACCCCCCATTCTTTTTTTATCTTATTCTTTTTAACTTATATATATGATAATAATTAGTAATATATAATAATGGGATATTTAAATT
>Ga0222713_10002061_pt1 | contig 21736 bp, 21 predicted proteins | sample C33_649DmetaG_FD_165061 | JGI IMG/M metagenome (GOLD analysis project Ga0222713, IMG submission 165061) | Estuarine water microbial communities from San Francisco Bay, California, United States - C33_649D | ecosystem: Environmental > Aquatic > Marine > Unclassified | place: USA: California...
TTATCTGATTAATAGAGTAAGAATGGTGCCCCTTGCCCGATTCGAACAGGCCACCTACTGATTACAAATCAGTTGCTCTACCTAATGAGCTAAAGGGGCAATTGACGTGTTTTTTACATAATTAATCTAATAGAAACAATATAAAAGAATTGTTGATATTAAATAACAAGTTTATTTTTTTGATTAATAATCAAAATAGATCCTATTATTAAAATGGGAAGACCAACAATTAAATTTTCAGACCATTCTAAATTTTCAAAATAAGTTGATATCAAAAGCGCAAGAACAGGCATAAAAACTCCAACATATCCTGCTCTACCTGCACCAATATTGTTGACCAAATTTAAATACAAATAAAATGCAAAAACAGTCCCAAAAATGGATAAGAATAATAATGCAGATATATAAGATAGTGAAATTTCAAATAAAATCTCAGCACCTCTAAGCTTAGCTACAAATAATGTAAAAATACATCCATAGAACATTCCATAAGCTATGGTGGAAAAAAAAGGCATTTTATTTTTAGAATTTCTTACGTGTATCATGTTTCCACATGACCAAAAAAAAGTAGCAACAAATGATAAAACTATTCCAATATGAGTTGTGTTGCTTAAATTAAAATTTAAAATTTCTTTGTTAAAAATTATAAAAATTCCTATCGCTCCTAAAATGCCAGCTATCCAAGTTTGATAAGTAGCATTGGTTTTATAAATAATTTTTTCACCAATAATATTTAAAATAAGATTAGCTGAAAATGCAATACAAACAACACCGCTAATAAGATAGGTATTTGCTAAATAAAAAAAAATGTAATTTGAAGAAAAAAGACAAAGACCAAGTGCCAAAAACCACGCATGGTCAGATAATTTAAATTTTAATTTTTGATTAGTAATAATTAGAACTATAAATATAATAATACATGCAAGACCAATTCTATAAAAAACCGATATTAAAGGATCAACGTATCCTAATTGAAATTTTATAATATACCATGTTGGAGACCAGCAGAGTAAGGTAGATACAAATAATAAAGCGTTTTTGAACATGCAGAACTCTGTATCTACTTATTTATGAAATATGTAAAATTATATTTATTTGCAAAAAATGATATAATTATCAGGAATCTATGAAAAATAAATTTACAATCGATGAAATATTAGAATCAGTAAATGTAATTTATCCTGAAAAAAAAAGTTTAAAAAAATTTGATAACAAAGAAATTTTAGATTCTGTCAACCAAATTCAATCATTAGCTGTAAAAAAAGAAGTTAAAAATTCTAATATTCAGGAAATTAAAAGTATTCAAGTTGAAGAAGAAGGTAAAAAAGAAATAGAAAAAAAACCAATAAAAGATGAAAAATTTTATGATAAACCACTATTATTAAATAAAATTATAAAATATGAGCCAGTTAATAATAAATATTTATTCTTAAACAAATTGCACAACTCTAAATTACACATTATTACAATGAAAGCTCCGAGGATGAACAAATGATTATAAGTTGTAAGTGTGGAAAATATCAATTTACTATAAAAAAATCAGACATGCCCAATAATGGTAGAGAGGTTCAATGTGGAATATGCAATGAAACATGGTTTCATGGTTCAGGAATACAAAACAATAAACCCTCAATAAATAAAAGTTTTAAAACTCCTTTTTTATACCAATTAATTATTTATATAATTATTTTTTTATCAATTATTGGTGTTGTAGATATGTTGAAAGAATTTTTAATAGCTTTAAATATTCAATTTCAAGAATACTACATTGCCAAAGAACAGTTAATTGAAAAAATTGTGGCAATTATAAGCAAATAAAGTTTCAATTAATAATCATAAAGTATTTCATTATGAAAGAAGCGATACAAATAGCTGCAAATACAAATTACTACGGTTTGACAAATAAGGCTGATTATCATGGAAAACTTAAAAATAAAAACTGTGGTGATGAGATTAAAATTGAATTTGATATAAAAAAAAATTGTATTTCTAATTTTAGATATGAAGGTGAAATGTGTATATATTGTCAAGCTTCAGCATCTCTTATTGCAAATACAAAAATAAATTTACATGAACAGAACTTGAAAAAAATGCATAAGCAAATTTATGACTTCTTTGATGATAAAATTAAATTTAAAATCTTTATTATTAAAAAGTTTTCACTAATTATTAAAAAAAAAAACTATACAAGAAAAGAATGTATTGCCTTGCCAATTAATGCTATTTTAAAAATAATTTCTAAAAATGATAATTGATAAAATCAAACAAAAAGGCGATGAAATTTCAGTACTGGAAGGCACTGAAAGACTGCAATATTTGATTGATATTGCAAAAGATGCAGAACCATTAGAAGAAAAATACAAAATTGAACAAAATAAAATACTTGGTTGTGCCTCTAATCTCTGGGTAATAGGTAAAAAAAATCATCATGACAATATGAAATATAATTTTGATGCGGATGCTTTTATAACAAAAGGGACTGCAAAATTAGTCATAGATATTTTAAATGATGAGTCAGCTCTAGAAATATCAAAATTAAAAAAAGAAGATTTTAAAAGCCTGGGAATTTTAGAACTTCTAACTCCTCAAAGACAAAGTGGTTTATCAAACTTAATTGATACTTTGATAAACCTATCTAAATAGAAGTTATTTTAAAAAATTGACTGATGTTAGTTCGTGTAACCTACTTAACGTTCTTTTAAATGGCTTTGTAAGCTTATTTGCAGAACCCATATGATCAATTGAATATTCAGAAGTAGCGACTAATAAAATTTTTTTTTCATATAAAATATCTATTAGAGTTATAAACCTGTATTGTTCATTTAAATTATCATCACTAAAACTTGGTATGTTTTCTAAAACAATACAATTACACTGTTCTGCAATTTTAATATAATCTTCGCCCGCAAGGTTTTTTTTACACAGATCATCAAAATCAAATTTTGCAACACCCTCGAAATAATCATTAATAACAAACTCTCTACTTTTTATTATAATTCTTTTTGGTTTATTTATTTTATTTTTAGTCAATTCTCTGAAGAGCTTATTTTTTTTAAAATTATTTTCTTCATTAATAGGATAAAAAAAACGATCTAAATTATTAATTGTTGATTTTCGATAATCATCCCCGATATTTAATTGTTTTTCTATGCAATATTTTTTAAAAATTTTTATAAAAGGTATAAACTGCTCCCTTTGCAATCCATCTTGGTACAAATCATCAATCTTTGTATTTGATGTAATTATAACTTTTATGTTTTCATTAAATAATGAAGAAAATAATTTTCCTAAAATCATTGCATCCACAATATTAGTAACTTGAAATTCATCAAAATAAACATATTCATAATTTTTTCTAAAATTTTTTGCATATAAATCTAATAAATTTTCTGATTTTGATTTGTCTTTATTAATATGTAAAAAATCATGAACTTTAATCATGAATTCGTTAAAATGGAGTCTTACTTTTTTTTCAATTAACGAGTTGTAAAAAAAATTTAACAACATCGTTTTTCCTACGCCTACATCGCCATATAAATAAAATCCAAGCTTAGCCTGATTATTGCTCAGTAATTTTTTAAGCAAAGATTTAGGTTTTCCATTACTATGATAAAAAAGCGATAAATCTTCAATAATTTCGATCTGAAATTTGTTTTTTTTATATTTTTTTTCAATACAAAATTTTAGAAAATTTTCTTTTAAATTTTTTATATGCATTTTTTTAAAAAAATTATGTTATGCTTTATTATCATATGAACGATTTAAAAATTTGCCTTATTACAGATAATACAACTAAAGCGATTTTAGCTAAAAAACAAATTTTAAAATTTTATAATAATTGTCCCGTAAATAAATGTGATGCTATTGTTGTTATTGGTGGCGACGGATTTATGCTTCAATCTTTAAAAAAATATTATAAATTTAACAAACCTTTTTATGGAATGAACAAAGGTAACCATGGATTTTTACTAAACCCGTTTTCAATAAAAGATTTATCTAAAAAAATAAAAAAAACTAATCAGTTGATTTTACATCCGCTTGAAATGACAGTCATTTCTAAAGATAAAACTATTAAAAAACAAATAGCAATTAACGAAGTATCAATTTATAGACAAACCAAACAAGCATCTAAATTAGAAATAACTGTAGACGGAAAAACTAGAATCAAAGAATTAACTGGTGATGGAGCTTTAGTAGCAACACCCGCGGGAAGTACTGCCTATAATCTTTCAGCACGAGGTCCTATATTAAATTTAGATAGTCAACATTTAACAATTACACCTATTAGCCCATTTAGGCCAAGAGGCTGGAGAGGTGCGATTATTTCGAACAAATCGAAAATAATAATAAAAAATTTAGACTCCAAAAAAAGACCCGTTAGTGCAGTTGCAGATAATAATGAAATAAGAAATGCGGTAATAATTAAAATTTCTATAAATTGGAAAATTCAATTTAAATTATTATATAAAAAAAAATTTGGGTTGCAGGAAAGAAACTTAGCAGAACAATTTAAATTTTAAAGGACTCTCCACAACCGCAACGCTCTGTTTCATTTGGATTATTAAATACAAAAGAAGAGGAAAATTTTTCTTTTTTATAATCCATGGTTGTTCCTAATAAATACATTATTGCTTTAGGATCAATATAAACCTCAACACCCTTATCTTTAATAACTTCATCACCGACTTTTTTTTCTTTTAAATAATGCATCTCATAAGTCATGCCTGCACAACCTCCTGTAACTACCGAAACTCTTACTCCGGCAACATTAGACTCCTGCGCTTTGCTTAAAATTTCTTTAATTCTTTCAGCGGCAGCATCTGTAATAGTTATAATTGTATTGCTCATAAATTATAAATTTAATTCTAGTTTTGCCGACTCTGACATTTTTGTTTTATCCCAAGGTGGATCCCAAACTATTTTAACCTCGACTTCTTCAATTTCGGGAATTTCTTCCACAGATCGTTTAACTTCCATTGGTAAAGATTCTGCTACTGGGCAGTGCGGACTTGTTAATGTCATATCCATTGAAACTTTTTTTTCATTAATTCTAACATCATAAATTAAACCCAGCTCATAAATATCTACTGGTATTTCAGGATCGTAAACACTTTTAAGTTTCTCAACAATTTTATCCATTAATAAAGAATCTTCTGGTTTCATAATTTATACTTTATCTATGTTAATTTCTTTTTTATTATCAAATAACAATGAATTTAAGCCAATCCATGGCAATGTAGCACATTTAATACGCATTGGAAAATCACCGACACTAGAAAATGAATTTATTCTTAACAAGTCCTCTTCGCTAATTTTAGAAGGCTTAGAAATATTGACTTTTCTCATATTTTTTAAAAAAAAATCAATTAATTGTTTTATTTCACTAATCATTTTTTTTCTTGTTACTTCTGTCATTACTGATGCAGCGGCAATACAAATAGCACAACCGTTTCCTTGAAAAGAAATATCTTGAACAGTATTTTCTTCAAGGAATACAAAAATTTCTACTTTATCACCACATAATGGATTGTGGGCAACAATACTATTAGATACCTTATCTAAAGTTTTAAAATTTCTAGGATTTTTTCCGTGATCTAAAATTAAATCTTGATAAAGAGATTTTAAATCCATTTAATTTGAAAATATTTTTTGGCATTTTTTTATACCTTCAAAAAGGCAGTCAATATCTTCCTCATTATTATAAACACCAAAAGAAACTCTAACAGAAGAATTGATGCTCATCACTTCATGTAAAACTTGACAGCAATGATGTCCACCTCTAACTGCTATACCCTCTTGATCTAAAATTGTTGATACATCGTGAGAATGAATTTTATCAATATTAAAAGAAAATACTCCACCTTGATTTTTAGGTAGAGCAATAATTTTTACTGAATTATTTAATCTTAATTTATCAATCGCTATTTGAGTTAATTTTTCCTCATGCGTAAAAATTTCTTTTTTGGTTAAATTATTTATAAAATTTACAGACTCATTAAGTGCAATTATCTCAGCTGTGGGCATGGTTCCAGCTTCCATTTTCCAAACTCCTCTTGCATATGCAATATCTTTTTTACTGACGTAATCAATCATCCCGCCGCCCCCAATAAAAGGATCAAATGACTCTAACCATTTGTATTTTATTGATAATAAACCTACACCTGTTGGCCCGTACATTTTGTGTCCAGAAAAAGCATAAAAATCACACTCCAAATCATCAATACTAAATTCAAGATGTCCTGCTCCTTGTGTTCCGTCTACACAAACAGGAATATTTTTATTTTTTGCTATTTCAATAATTTCTTTTAATGGATTAATAGCACCTGTAACATTTGACATATGCGTTACAGAAATAATTTTAGTCTTAGAGGTAATCAATGATGGAAGTTTTTCTATTTGTAAATTTCCATCTTTATCAATTGGAATAAACTTAATAATGGCTCCTTTTTTTTTTCTTAAAAAATGCCATGGAACATAATTTGCATGATGCTCCATATCAGTTAAAATAATTTCATCCCCTTTGTTAATAAATTTTTCTCCATAGCAGCTTGCAACTAAATTTAGGGATTCGGTGGCATTCTTAGTAAAAATTAGCTCATAATCTTTACCAGATCCTATGAATTTTTTTATATTATTTCTGGTTTTTTCATAATCTTCGGATGCATTGACCGCTAAGGTATAAATTCCTCTGCCAACATTTGAAAATCGATTGGTATAAAAATCATTAATTGCATTAATTACAGATTGAGGTTTTTGTGAGGAATTTGCACTATCAAGGTACGTTAATTTTTTTCCTTTTATTTTATTTTTAAAAATTGGAAATTGATCCTTAATATTTTTAGAAATCATTACTTACATATCCTAACTGTTGATAGAATTTTGTTTGAAAGTTTTTGTCAGTAATTTTATCAATAACTTCAGCTAAAAAACCTTTGATCATCATATCTTTCGCATCTTTCTCATTAATACCTCTGGAACGTAAATAAAATATAGATTCGTCATCGATATTACCAGAAGAAGAGCCATGGCTACATTTGACGTCATCTGCATAAATTTCTAATTCAGGTTTAGAAAAAAATTTTGCATTATCTGACAATAAAAGTGCTCTTGATAACTGATAACCATCCGTTTTTTGCGCTTTAGAATCAACAAAGATCTTTCCCTGAAAACTTGAGTTTGACTGATCATACAAAGCTGTTTTTATAAATTGTGAACTTTTTGTATTTTCTTCATTATGATTCATTAGTAGTTTAATTTCATGGTTACAGTCTTTATGTAATAATTGTACTGCGTTAACAGAGGCAAAACTATTTTTTCCATTTAAATTAATAATTGTTTCATCTCTTCTTGAATTAATATTTTTGGAAAAATTAAATGATTCAAAATATGATTCCTCATCTAAATTACATTTAACAAAATTATAAATAGTGGAATTTTTATTAGAAATATTATTATCAAATTTTTTTAATACTGAATTTCTAGATAAAAAGATTTCTGTATTGCTAGTAGTAAGATATGCTGTGTCATTTTCGTAAATTGGCTTCTCATAGAGAGAAATAGAAGAATTTTCATTAAGTAAAATAAAATTTTTGTAACCAAAATAATTTGATTTAAAATGATTAGAGTAATAATAATAAATAACAACTGGCTTATTAATTTTTGTATTTTTTTCTATTTCTATTAAATAACCATTTTCAGCGAAAGCGTTATTTAAATTTAAAACTGAATTATCACCTTCTTTTTTAATTGATTTTAAATAATTGCTATTTTTTTCAATTTTTAATCCTTCAATTAAAATATTTTTACTTACCAAAATACCATCATTAAAAACAATGCTGTAATGATCAAATTCTTCAAGGTATAATTTTGGCAAATCATTTGATAATGATTTTGAAATATTAAAATTGATAAATTTTTTTAGATCTTTTGTTAGGGGAGAATATTTCCAGTCTTCATTTTTTACCCCTGGATATCCATTTTGTAAAAAATGATTAATTGATCTTTTTCTAAACTCAAGATCTGTATCATTGGTTTCAAAGTTTTTTATAAATGTATCAAAACAGTTTTTTATATTAGAATAATTTTCCATTTATTGTATAAATTTGCCATATCCCTCATTTTCTAATTCTAAAGCCAATTTCCAATCTCCAGTTTTAACAATTTGGCCTTCCGATAAAACATGCACAAAATCAGGTTTTATATAATTTAGTAATCTTTGATAATGAGTGATAATTAGAAAAGATCTGTCTGGATCTCTTAAAGCGTTAACTCCATTTGAAACAATTTTTAATGCATCTATATCTAAACCTGAATCAGTTTCATCCATGATAACAAAACTAGGCTCTAGCAATGCCATTTGTAAAATTTCATTTCTTTTTTTTTCACCACCTGAAAATCCAACATTTAATGGCCTAGATAACATTTCTTGTTCAATTTTTAGTTCTTGAGATTTTTCTTTTACTAATTTTAAAAATTCAATTGCATTAATTTCTTTTTCGCCTTTTGATTTTTTAATTGAATTAATAGAAGTTCTCAAAAAATTATTAGTAAAAACTCCTGGGATTTCTATAGGATATTGAAAAGCTAAAAAAACTCCTTCCCTTGCTCTTTCTTCGGTATTTAACTCAAGTAAATTTTTTTTATTGAAGCTAACTTCGCCACTAACATTGTAACCTTCTTTGCCAGACAAAACATAGGATAACGTGCTTTTTCCTGAGCCATTAGGCCCCATAATCGCATGAACCTCTCCTTTTCCGATGTTTAAATTAAGACCTTTTAAAATTTCTTTATTATCAACACTAGCTTTCAAGTTTTTAATATTAATCATTAACCAACACTGCCCTCCAAACTAATACCAACTAGTTTTTGAGCTTCCACAGCAAATTCCATTGGAAGCTGCTGCAAAACTTCTTTACAGAAACCATTTACAATCAAACTCACTGCTTCTTCTTGATTAAGTCCTCGTTGTCTACAATAAAATAACTGGTCATCACTGATTTTTGAAGTGGTGGCCTCATGCTCAATTTCAGATGATGAGTTTTTATTTTCTATATAAGGAACAGTGTGTGCACCGCATTTATTACCAACCAACAATGAATCACATTGTGTAAAATTTCTTGCTCCTGTAGCTTTTGGGTGAATGCTGACTAAACCTCTATATGTATTATCAGCATGACCTGCGGAAATTCCTTTTGAAATAATTTTACTTTTTGTATTTTTACCTAAATGTATCATTTTAGTACCAGTGTCTGCTTTTTGATAATTATTAGTGATTGCAACTGAATAAAATTCTCCTTGAGAATTATCTCCCTGAAGAATACAGCTAGGATACTTCCATGTTATTGCAGAACCAGTTTCGACTTGAGTCCATGAAATTTTTGAATTTCTTCCCCTGCAAGCTCCTCTTTTGGTTACAAAATTGTAAATTCCTCCATTTCCATTTTTATCTCCCGGATACCAATTTTGAACTGTAGAATATTTTATTTCTGCATCATCTAAAGCAATTAACTCTACATTTGCAGCATGTAATTGATTTTCATCTCTCATTGGAGCTGTGCAACCTTCTAAATAACTTACGTAACTACCTTTATCTGCAATAATTAAAGTTCTCTCAAATTGTCCTGTGTTTTCCGCATTAATTCTAAAGTAAGTTGAAAGTTCCATCGGACATCTAACTCCTGGGGGAATGTAAACAAAAGATCCATCCGTAAAAACTGCAGAGTTTAGAGTGGCAAAGAAATGATCTGACATGGGTATTACTGAGCCTAAATATTTTTTTACTAAATCAGGATGATTTCTGGTTGCCTCAGAAATTGAACAAAAAATTACTCCAATGTCTTTAAGCTTTTCTTTGAAAGTTGTAGCAACAGATACGGAATCAAAAACAGCATCTACAGCCACACCGGCTAATCTTTTTTGTTCTAAAAGAGGTATTCCAAGTTTCTCGTAAGTTTTTCTAATTTCCGGATCGATATCGTCTAAAGATTTTGGCTGATCCTTCATGCTTTTTGGAGCTGAATAGTAATAAAGATCTTGATAATTAATTTTTGGATATTTTGGTTTTTGCCAATTTGGCTCTTTCATGCTTTGTAATCTAGAATAAGCTTTAAGACGCCAATCTAACATCCACTTTGGTTCTTTTTTTTGATCAGATATAAATTTAATCGTGTCTTCATTTAAACCTTTGGGAACATCAATAGTTTCAATATCAGTTACAAAACCATGACTATACTCGGAGTTTTGATTGTAATTAGTTATTATTTCTTGGCTATCGCTCATAATGATGTTGTTATTTAAAGGCTTTAATAATTAAATAATACAATTAAATGTAAATTATTTTACCTTATTATTATTTAGTTATGATATAAGCCATTTTCAAAATAATTCAATTGCCCTTTATGAAGCACAACAACGCAGAAATATTTATTAACGGTCCTGACGGAAAACTTGAGGCAAAATATATTCAAAGTAAAAAAGATAATGCTCCCGTAGTTCTTATTCTTCATCCTCATCCTGAATATGGAGGTACCATGAATAATAGAGTTGTTTACAACGCGTATCATACTTTTTTACAAAATGAATTTTCTGTTTGTAGATTTAATTTCAGAGGAGTGGGAAAAAGTGAAGGAAAATTTGACAATGGTTTAGGTGAACTATCAGATGCAGCAGCTGCATTAGATTTCATTCAAAGAAATAATCCAAATTCTAACGAGAGTTGGGTGGTTGGTTTTTCTTTTGGAGCTTTGATCTGCATGCAATTATTAATGAGAAGACCAGAAATTTTTAGATTTGTATCCATTTCTCCTCAGCCTAATATTTTTGATTTCAATTTTTTAGCACCCTGTCCAACTTCAGGTCTTGTGATCCATGGAAATCAAGATCAGTTAGTTACTGAAGATTCTATTAGAGGATTGAAAACTAAACTCACAAGTCAAAAAAATATTACAGTAGACTTTCAAGAAATTAAAAATGCAAATCATTTCTTTTTAAATAAAGATAAAGAATTTATTAAAATTTTAGACAATTATATCAAAAAAGAATCTCGATTATTTTAACTTAATAAATTATCCCGCCAGATATTTTTTTCTTAACTCCAGTAGTTGAAGGAAAAGTAATAGGTAATTTTTTTAAACATCTTACAGCAAGATATGCAAAAGCTTGCGATTCTATAAAATCTCCATTTATTTTTTTTTTATCAATTAAATAAATTTTCTGTAAACAATTTTCTTCTATCGCTTTAATAATCGATAAATTTTTTCTACCTCCACCTGCGATATAAATAATAGCGGCTTTATTCTTATAACTAAATTCATTGATGGAGTTAGCAATAATTTTTCCAGTAAGATATGCCAAAGTTGCAGCACCATCAAATAAATCAAGACCTCTAAATTCAGATAAAGAAAAGTCTGATGTGTCAAAAGAGATTTTTGTTTTTTTCAAATAGTCTAATTTTTCAATAAAGGAATTAATCATTGAGATATTTACTTTACCTTTTTTGGAAATAGATCCATTCAAATCTTTTTTGGTATTCTTGGCAAAATAACTAATCCACGAATCTAAAAGACAATTTCCAGGCCCGATGTCATAAGCTTTAATTTTTTTATTAAATACGTAAGTTAAATTTGAAATACCGCCGATATTAATAAAAAAAAATGGCGTATTAATTTTAAATTTATTGCACAATGCCTGATGATAAACTGGTGTTAAGGGAGCCCCCTCGCCTCCATTAACTAAATCATTATCTCTGAAATTAAAAACAACTTTACAATTAAATTTTTTTTTTATTAGTTCGGGCTCACCTAACTGCAATGTAAATTTTTTTTCTGGCTTGTGCAAAACAGTTATTCCATGAAAACCAATGACATCAATTTTTTTTTTAAAAGTTAATAAACTTTTGTTAATGGCATTAATGTGATGCTTTGTACATTCGAGGCTTAATTGCTTAAATTCTTTAGTATCTTGAATGTTTTTTTTATTGGTTAAAAAATTTATTTTCTCTTTGAATTTTTTTATTTTAATTTGAAAATTTTTATTAAAAGGGAAATATAATTCTTGATATATTTGATGAATTGTAATTCCATCTGTTCTAATAATAGATACATCAATTCCGTCAAATGACGTTCCGCTCATCATACCCAGTGCTATAAATGTATTAGACATATTAGATATTTTACAATTGTTTTATAACGTATATTAATTTACTTATTATCTGCATTAGAAAATGAATACTAATATTTTAACAGAATTCAAAAACCGTGGTTATTTTTTTCAATGTACAAATGAAAAGTACTTAGAAAAATTACTTTCTAGTAAAAAAATAGCTTTTTATATTGGCTTTGACTGTACTGCTTCTAGTTTGCATGTTGGTAGTTTAATTCAAATAATGTGTTTACGATTATTTCAAAAATATGGACATACACCAATTGTTTTACTTGGTGGTGGCACAACCTTAGTTGGTGATCCATCTGGTAAAGAAGAGTCTAGAAAAATTTTAACTGAAAAAGAAATTAATAATAATATCAAATCTATTAAAAAAGTATTTTCAAAATTTTTAGATCACAAAGGTAAAAATAAAGTTATTTATGTAAACAACAAAAAATGGCTTGCAAAATTAAATTATATAAATTTTTTACGAGATTATGGAAAACATTTTACAATTAATAAAATGTTATCATTTGATAGTGTTAAATTGAGATTAGAAAGAGAGCAATCTCTAAGTTTTTTAGAATTTAATTATATGATTCTTCAAGCTTATGATTACTTGCATTTATTTAAAAAAAATAATTGCTGTTTGCAAATTGGTGGTTCTGACCAGTGGGGAAATATAGTAAATGGTGTAGAATTAGTGAGACGAGAGCTTCAACAAGAAGCCATAGGCTTAACAACTCCTTTAATCACAACATCCCAAGGCACTAAAATGGGAAAAACGGAAAAAGGTGCAGTTTGGCTTGATGAAAATAAATTAAGTAGTTTTGATTATTGGCAGTTTTGGCGAAATACAGATGACAGAGATGTGATTAAATACTTGCAATTATTTACTGAACTAAGTGAAAAAGAAATCCAAAATTATAAAAATTTAAGTGGCGATGAAATCAATAAAGCAAAAATTAAATTAGCAAATGAGGCTACTAAACTTTTGCATGGAGCAACAGCTGCAGCCAATGCTGAGAAAACCTCTCATCAAACATTTGTTAACAAATCTACCGGTGAGGAGTTGCCAACCAAAAAAGTAAATAAAAATGAAATTGAAAATGGATTAAATTTTAAACAAGTATTGTTAGAAATTAAATTTGCTTCCTCAGGAGGAGATTTTAAAAGAAATTTAACTAATAATGCTTATAGAATTAATAATAATATAGAAAATAATGAAAACAAAATTATTACTACAAGCGATATTGTTGACAATGAAATTAAAATTTCATTTGGAAAAAAAAAACATTTTGTCTTAAAAATTATTTAGGACTTCTAAATAACTCAATAAATCTCTGAATAAATCTCGGTGTTAAAGTTCTTATTGGATTCACAGTTGTTTTTAAAGAATCTGGTTGACCTTTTATTTTAAAACTCGCTCCAAAAATTCCATCTCCTTTCTTGCCAGTTAAAACCTTACCAACTACAGGAATTTGTCTAATAATATTATTAACCATGTATGCAGGTACTAAATTTCCACTTAAGCTTACAAACCCTTCTGGATTTATACTTCCTTCCAATGTGTAACCAAGAGAATCTCCAGTTCCATAAGCTTCTTTGATTTCTAAATTTTTATTGATAACTTCAAACTCAAGATAGGATTTGTCAAAAAAAACACCCTTGCCTTCCAAGGTATCAATAATACCAGTAAAGGATGTTAAAGAAAGTAGATTTGCTAGGATTGGCATTTTTTTAACGTAATATTTAGATAAAGTTATTTTTGAATAAGACTTATTATCATTAAATTTTTCAGACATAAAATTTAATTTTCCATTTGAAAAATCTTTAGCAAAATTTAAACCAATTAAAAAAGGCTTGGATCTATCAGAAGTTAGAGTTGTTTCTAAGTTAGTGTTATTATTTTTTTTGATTTGAATTTGAGCAGTTTCGGTATTCGAGAAAGCACCAAAACCATTTAAATTTACAATCTTACCTTTTTCTAATTTAGCAGACATTTTAACATCATTCAAAAAATCTTCTGCAATATTAACTTGTTTAAAATTAACAATTAATTCAGAATTAAAATTTTTAGAATAAAGTGGTCTTTTTGAAACCCTAGAAGTTAAGGATTTTATATAATTAGTTAGATTTATTTTTTCTCCATTTATTAAAAACTGATTTTTCTTTTTTATAATTGAAAAATTATTATCTTTTGTTTTTGTCTTCAGTATTCTTAAATCATTAACATAAAAATCTTTATTTAAATTTAAATCATTGAAAGAAATGACATCTTGATTTGAGATATAATTAAAATCAGATATCAAATAAAAGTTTTTTTCGAAACTCATTTTAAATTTTAACTGAGATTCAATACCGCTATTTTTTTTATAATCAATGGTGTCAATAGTAAATTCAGCTTGGTCTAAACTTATATTTGCATCTATTAATAAATTTTTATTTTTTTCAACATTGATATCTAGACCTACCAAGCCTGAAATAAATTTATTTTTAAATGTATTGTCAAAAATCTTAGTGTCTATTTTTCCCTTAATGTTACTCTTAAATTTTTCTGACGCTAATTCTTGATTAAAATTAAAAGTAAAAATATTTTTTTCAAATAATAAAGAACCATCAATAGTAATTTTTTTGTCAATTAAGGTAGCTTTTAATGCCAAATTAGACGCTTTCAAAGTGTGATTTTTTTTTGGATCTTTATTTAAAAGTAAATATTCAACGCTACCATTCAGTAACTTTACTTGACTATTGCTTTTGAAACTACTTAAAGAAAAATCTTTATTTAAAGCTCCTTCAAAAATTATATCTAACTCGATTTTTCCATTTAAGTTAGTAAATCCTTTTGGAAGTTCAATTTTATAAATATTATTTTTTTCATTTAATTTTAAAAGACTGTTCATTTGACCGTCTACTAAAATTCTTGTTTTAAAAGTTTTATTTAAGACATCTCTAACATCTAATTCAAAAGTACTGTCCTTAATTTTTAGTTCATCAAAAATTCCTTTGTTAATGCCAATATCTAATTTAAATTTTTTATAATTAAAATTTGCATTGACTGAATTAACCGAAGGTATTTTGTTATTAATTTCAAAACTTAAATTTTTAATTAAGCCTTTGGCGCTAACATCGCTTAAATTTTCTAGATTAATAGAAAAAATACCCTCCACTTCACCTGATTTAATTTTTTTTAAATAATTTGATAAATTGGTAATCTCCAAAGTATCAACTATCGGTAAAAAATAATTAATTTGCGATCGATTTAAATCTAAATATACTTTTTTTAATTTATTCTCTTTTTTTACAATAGATAGCAAGCTCGAAGTGAACTCAATTTTTTTTAAATCAATTAATTTTTTATTATAAAATAATTCGGGCTTATTAATATTAAACTTAATATCTAAATTTTTTAACTCTAATGAAGCAGTAATATTTTCAAATTGTAATCGAGAAAGTGGAAACTTTTCGCTAATTTTTTTTTGAACTGTTGAGTTAAAATAAGAAGTGGTAATACCATTTACTAAAAAAAGAATTAGTAAAAAAAACAAAACAAAAAAAACTGAAAAATATTTAATAAATTTATTCATTTTATTTTAATTTATATAGAGCACTCTCTAAAAATGAATCTATATCTCCATCAAGTACTTTTTCTGGATCTGATCTTTCAAATCCAGTTCTGTTATCTTTTACCAATTGATAAGGTTGAAGTACATATGATCTAATCTGATGACCCCATCCAATATCAGTTTTATTAGACTCTATCGATTTACTTTCTTCCTCTTTTTTTTTAATTTCTAGTTCATAAAGTCTTGCTTTTAACATGTTCATAGCTGTTTCTTTATTTTTGTGCTGAGATCTTTCATTTTGACACTGAACAACTATATTTGAAGGTGCATGTGTTATTCTAACAGCGCTATCTGTAGTGTTAACATGCTGTCCTCCGGCTCCACTAGATCTATAAGTGTCAATTCTTAAATCCTTGTCATTAATTTCTATATCAATATTTTCATTTACGACAGGATAAACCCAAACACTTGAAAAACTAGTATGTCTTCTTTTATTTGAATCAAATGGTGAAATCCGAACCAATCTGTGTACACCGGATTCATATTTTAAAAATCCATAACAATACTTTCCATTAATTCTTATAGTTGAGGATTTAAAACCTGCTTCCTCGCCTCTTGTTTCACTTATAAGTGAATAATTAAATGATCTTTTTTCCGCCCACCTTATATACATTCTTCTTAGCATTTCGGCCCAATCTTGGCTTTCAGTACCTCCGGCCCCCGCATGTATTTCTAAATAGATATCACACTCATCATTTTTTCCTGATAAAAAGCAAAATAATTCAATTTGTTTTATTTTTTTTTCTAACGAATTTAAATTACTCTCAATTTCAGTTAAAAACTTACTATCGTTGTCTACTTCGGAAAAGGTAATTAATTCTTTTATATCCTGTAATTCTTCGTCATACGACTTAGTGTCATCAATTATTTTTTCTAAAAAATTTTTTTCCTTAAGAAGGATTTGTGCATTTTTATTATCATTCCAAAAATCAGGTAAACTTATTTGTTTTTCAATTTCTTGTAATTTTTCTTTGGATTGAATTTTGTCAAAGATAGCTCCATATATTGGAAATTGATTTATCTAAAGCTTCTATAATTTTTTTTTGTTCAAACATTTAATAAATAGTCGTAATTTTTATATTTTGATTATTCATATATTTATTTGGCATATATTCATATTTAAAACTTTCTAAGATACTATTATTTTTTTTATCTAAGGATAACAAACCCGTTTCTACGTCTGTATAAAAAAAATTAATAGTTTCGGGAGTTTTAAAAAATGAGGCATTGTATTTGCCTGGTAAACGTTGAATTATATCTTGGAATATAGGAAGCGCCGCTCTAGAGCCTGTTTCAAATTTACCCAAAGTTTGAGGCTCATCAAAACCCACATACACACCAATTGCTAATTTTGGATTAAATCCGATAAACCAGGCATCAAAGTTATTATTTGTAGTACCAGTTTTTCCAGCAATACGAACATTTAAATTTTTCAATTTTTTTCCAGTTCCTCTCTCAATGACGCCCTCTAAAATTGATGAAATTTGGAAAGCAGTTTCAGTTGATATTACTTTTTCATTTTTGCTATTAATTTTTGGAAATTCTAAAGAATCATTTGAAAATTTATTACAATCAAAACAATCGTATGATTTTTTTTTATATATAGTTTTTCCATCTTGATCTTGAACATAATCAATCATAGTTGGCTCTACAATAAATCCACCATTAGGAAATATGGAATAAGCTGCAGTTAATTTTAATAAAGTAGTTTCGTCAGACCCCAATGAAAAAGAAAGGATGTTTGAAGGTTTTTTATATATGTTTATTTTTTCTGAAAAATTTACTATTTTTTTATTTCCAATCAGCTGGGCAAGACGAACTGTCATTAGATTTCTTGATTGCTCCACACCTGTACGCAAAGTATTTAATCCATAAAATTTATTGCCATAATTATTTGGCTTCCATTTTGTATCTTCTCCTTTGTTTTTACTAACAAATGGAGCGTCTAACAAAATTTCATTGGGTTTAAATTTATTTTCCAATGCAAGAGCATAAACAAATGGCTTAAATGCTGATCCTGGCTGTCTATTTGCTTGATTAGTTCTGTTAAATTTACTTAAATCAAAACTATAGCCTCCAACCATACTGTAAATATTGCCATTCCAGGGATTAAGAACAATGACAGATCCATTAACCTTAGGTATTTGCTTTAGCTCCCAATATTTTAATGAAGCATTGTAATTCACATAAATAATATCATTTTTTTTGAGTACAAGATTTACATCATTTACCTTTGGGCCCAGAGAGTCAGCTGAAATATAAGTCCTTGCCCATGAAATATTTTTTAGAAAAATTTTACCATCGATATTATTTTGGGTTGTTATTGATGCAAAATTTTTATCAACTTCATTAACAATTGCTACATTCCAGTCATTAAATTTATCTAATTGTATTTTTTCTAAATACTTCTTCCAATTATTTTTATTTTCAGCATTTAATAAAGGACCTCTCCATCCATGTCTTTTGTCATATTCTTCTAAATTTTTTCTTAATGCATCAGATGTAATTTTTTGCAACTCTTCATCTAAAGAGGTTTTTACATACAGTCCATTTTTATACAGAACGTCATTTCCATAAAGAGAAAATAATTTTCTTCGAACTTCTTCCGTATAAAAAGAATTTTCTCTTTTGAAATTTATCAATTTTTTTTTTAAAATTATTTTTCTATTTAGTTCAAGATTGTATATATCTTTGCCTATAAAATTATTTTCTAACATTCTTTCCAAAACCCAATTTTTTCTTTTAAGAGTAACTGTAATATTTTTATATGGATTATAAGTACTGGGCGCTTTTGGTAAGGTTGCTAATAATGCAGCTTCAGCAATAGATAATTCTGGTAAAGGTTTATCAAAATAAGTCATGCTGGCAGCAGCCACACCATAAGATCTTTCTCCAAGATATATTTCATTTAAATAAAGTTCTAGAATTCTTTTTTTAGTTAAATATTTTTCAATTCTAAAAGCTAAGATCGCTTCTTTAATTTTTCTTGAAAAAGAAATATCAGAAGTAAGTAAAAAATTTTTTGCTACCTGCTGCGTAATAGTAGAGGCTCCTTCTAATCTTTGATTTAATATAAAATTCTTAATATTTTTAAATACTGCTCTAGTAATACCTTTCGCATCAATTCCTGGATGTGCGAAAAAATTTTTATCTTCTGCAGATAAAAAAGCGTTAATTACATTTTTTGGAATATTATCAATTGATACAAACGTTCGGTTTTCTGTGGAAAAATTAGCTATTAAATTTCCATTGGCACTATAAACTTTTGTTGATACTGCTGGCTTATAATTTTCTAAAAATCTATAGTTTGGTAAATCCAAGGCAAAAAACCACAAAATTAACAAAACTGAAAAAAATGCTAAAAAACTTAAAGAAAATATTAAAATTACAATAGATTTGAGACTTTTAAACATGTTCATATTTTTTCACTAAAAATTGTCTTTTTTTTGATATTTTGAACCTTTTGAATTTTAACACTTTCATTAAGAATGCTATTGAAATAGTATCATTTTATTAAGCTTTAAAACTTTTTATGAAAATTACATCAAAAATAACTAACTGGATATTAAACAAATGGAAAAAGAGATTCTTATCGACGCTTCTCAAGAGAAGCAGACTCGTATCGCTATCAAATCTGACAACGGTGTTGAAGCATATGAATATGAAAACGAACAAAAAAAACAACTTAAGGGTAATATATACTTAGGTAAAATAAGTAGAATAGAACCATCGCTACAAGCAGCTTTTGTTGATTTTGGAAATGAACGTCACGGATTCTTAGCTTTTAACGATATACAAACTCAATATTATCAAATTCCCATTGCTGACAAAGAATCCATTCTTAAAGAAGAGGAAGAGATAAGAAAGCAGCTTATAGAAGAAACTAAAGATTTAAGTGTTGATACACAAACTGATAACCATGAAAATTTTGAAAACGCAAATGATGACGAATATACAAATGAGGTAGAAGAAACTCACGAAGAATTAGACTCTAATCATGAAGAAGTTTTGGTAGATCATCAAAAAACAGAGGGTGACAATGAATTTCAAACACCTGACAATAACTCTGAAAATTCTGAATATGAAAAAAAAATCAATGATATTAGATCTAGAAGAAAATTTAAAAGATACAGAATTCAAGAAGTAATAAAACCAGGACAGGTAATTTTAATTCAAATCGTAAAAGAAGAAAGAGGAAAAAAAGGAGCTGCGCTTACAACTTTTTTATCATTAGCTGGAAAATATATAGTTTTAATGCCAAATACTGCAAAGGGAGGTGGCATTTCAAGAAAAATATTTAATTCTCAAGATAGAAAAAATGTCAGAGGAATAATTAATGAACTTAATATTCCTGAAACTATGGGATTAATAGTAAGAACAGCAGGAGCAAAAAAAACACAAAATGAAATCAAAAATGATTTAGATGTTTTAATTCAAATTTGGGAAGAAATTAAACAAAAGACACTTAGTTCAAATGCCCCTAGTCTAATACATGAAGAGGGAGATGTAATTTACAGAAGTATTAGAGATTTTTTTAGTAGCGAGGTAAAAGAAGTAATTATTGATGGTTCTAATGGATATGAGAAAGCTAAAAAATATGCTGAAATTATTGCCAAAGAACAAGTAAAAAAAATAAAAAAATATAAGGGAAAAGTTCCACTGTTTCATTCGAAAGGTATTGAAAAATATTTAAATGAAATTTTTGAGCCAAGAATAAATTTAAAATCTGGTGGATACTTAATCATAAACCCAACAGAAGCTCTTGTTTCAATTGATATTAACTCTGGAAAATCTACCAAAGAGAGAAATATTGAAAAAACGGCTCTCGCAACAAATGTGGAAGCTGCCCAAGAAATAGCAAGACAAGCAAAACTTAGAGATTTGGCAGGATTAATAGTTATCGATTTTATTGATATGGAAAATTACTCCAATAGAAGACTTGTGGAAAAAAAATTAAAAGAAGCTTTACGACATGACAAAGCCAGAGTTCAAGTTGGCAAAATAAGTAATTTTGGATTACTGGAGATGACAAGACAAAGATTAAGGGAAAGCTCTATTCAATGGAAAACCGTTTTATCAATTGATTCTTTTTCTCAAAAAATATTAAAAATTATCGAAGAAAAAATATTTACTTTATCAAGAGTTAAAATTGTAAAAGTAGAATTGTCAAAAAAAATTATCGATTACATTGAAATAAATCAAAAAGAAGAAATTAATTTCTTTGAAAAAAAATATAAATTTAAAATTAAATTTGAAAAAAATGAAGATCTTTTGTCTTATGAATACAAAATATCCTTTAAAGATAATAAAAATAAAGAACTAGAGACAGTTAACTTTATAGAAGAGCTAGTTGCTAAAGAAAATATTTTAGTAGACACAAGTTCAGAAGATAAGTCTGAAGATAATAAAAGCAAAAAGTTTCATAAAAAAAAGAAATTTTTTAAAAAAAAATTTTTCAAGAAAAGAAATAACTTTAACGAAAAACAAAGCGATGATACTTCTAAAAAAGATGTTGCTTAGTTATTAATTTTTCCCTCTAACGGCGAAGATGGATTAGCTAATATTTTTTTTTCCATTCTTCCAGATAAAAAAGATTGCCTTCCAGCAATAACTGCATTTTTCATTGCTTCCGCCATAAGAATTGGGTTATTTGCTTTTGCAATTGCAGAATTGATTAATACACCATCGCATCCTAATTCCATCGCAATAACAGCGTCTGAAGCAGTACCAATTCCAGCGTCTACAATAACAGGAATTTTTGATTGTCGTTTAATAATTTGTATATTTATTTTATTTGGTATCCCTTGACCTGATCCAATTAGAGATCCTAATGGCATGATTGCAACCACTCCAATTTTTTCTAATTCTTTGCAGGCTATGGGATCGTCAGCGCAATATACCATTACCTCAAATCCTTCATCCACCAATACTTTTGCAGCCTTTAGAGTTTCTTGCATATTTGGATATAG
>Ga0222713_10002063_pt1 | contig 21726 bp, 25 predicted proteins | sample C33_649DmetaG_FD_165061 | JGI IMG/M metagenome (GOLD analysis project Ga0222713, IMG submission 165061) | Estuarine water microbial communities from San Francisco Bay, California, United States - C33_649D | ecosystem: Environmental > Aquatic > Marine > Unclassified | place: USA: California...
GGTTCTATGACAAAATATGCATAATTATAGGAGTAAATAAATGCCTCTGATAGCTGCTGTTTGTACAATTTCATCATCAATTATTGCTAAAGCTCTTGCAATAGTTGTTGAAGATACATTTAATAGACCTGACGGCTCTCTGGGATCAACTTCGACAGGCAATGTCGCTTGGGAGGTATTGTCTGGTGATTTTGCAATTGTTAGTAATACAGCACGCTCTGTCCCAGCAAATGCCAACTCTGGAATCGCTGTCGTTGAAACATATACACCAAATGTTAATCTATCTGTAGATACATCAAGTGGTGGTGATGCTCTATATTTTCGTGTCGTTGATGACCAGAATTGGTGGAGGCTCGTTCTGGATAGAATAACTGAGACAACTCAAACAGCATATGGCCATACTGAATATTACTGGTCTTCATACAGAAGTGGTGCTGAATACTACGTCACATCAGCAGAATTCAGCGCTGGCTGTCAGCAGACTTATCATGACCATAATAGTGATTGGCCTACTCGTAGTGCCTGGGGGACAAGTAGCACATCGCCTCCTGCAAGTATTGCATACAATGACTATACACATACGCATGCAATTACACTAGCTGGTTGTGGTCAAAGTGTTACTTATACTCACACCCATGCCGCTTCGCATTTTTATTCATCAACTCAATTTGTTATTGATGGTTATACAACAACATACAGTTATTATACAAATTTTCAATTACAAAAATCTTTATCTAATGTTATATCAAATGTAGGGGGGCCGAGTACACAGACTGTCTCATCTGTTCAAGCTATTCTTGATGGATCCTCTATTGCAATAAGGAAAAATAGTGCAGTTACAGATATTATTACATCTGTAAGTAGTGATAACATTAGTGGTACAAAACATGGCTTTGGCCGTGCGACATCAAATACCGTGCAGAATAGCACTTTTGATAATTTTTCAGCGGTCCCAATCTAGGAGATATTATGAAGTATGCAGTTACAATAGTGTTAGAACACGATTCAGACAAGTTATTAGAGATACATGATTATTTTTCTAATTTAGAGTCAATTGGTACTAAAATATCTACTCATGTGTCTGAGTTTGGGGACACTTTGATAGATTTTTACACAAATACAGCGGCAGATGCTACGCCGAGCTTGACTTACCCTAATTATGCCCCACCGGATGGTGGTGGTTGGGTATGGGATTTTGTGAAAACAGAGTGGATTCCCAGTTCAGAAGTAGATGTATAAACTGTCTTAAGGTATAATTGAGTAATATGGCCGCAAACTGGAATGATTCATATTATTCAGTAACAATGAACTCTTCGGGTTATATTTTTTATAACCCTGAAGAATTCCTGGCCAAATCGTTTATTTTTATTGAGTCATCTGCGTCAGCTACGATAACTGCCGTAAAGACTGCTAGTGTCAGCATTGCTATTTCTTCAAATGTCTATACTAATGGCAAAGAGATAGCCAGATGCTCAATCAATGTTTTGACGGACGCTCAGGCATCAGCTACTACATCTAAGATTGCATATGCGTCTGCCGCTGTGTCTGGGGATTCATCATGTTCCGCCTCTACCTTAAGGATCACAGGCGCTTTAGCGTCAAGTTCTGCTGATGCTACGGCATCTGCAACAATTAAAAAGACAACAAATGCGATAATTTCAATCGGTCCTTTGGTTTATGATGATTCGTTTGAATATGATGAGCCGATTGCCTATGATCCCCAGTTTGGGGCTGTTGTGGTGGCCACTGCTGGAGAACTGGTTCCGGCTTCATCCTCTGTTTCCGGTGATCTGAATGTTGATACATCTGCTATCAAGATCGCCCTCGCTTCCAGCTCTATCCTTGTCCCTGGTTTCACAGCGACAGTTGCTAAAGAAATTCAGTACCCGTCTATATCCATAGATGTGTCTTCTAATGTCTCTGTCTCTGCTTCTAAGGTTTCCTATGCAAGTTGTTCGTTAAGCGCTTCTGCTTCCGTGTCTGTCCAGGCAATTAAGTATGCATATGCATTATCTGATGTTAGTGGTGACAGTGATGTAGTTCCGACATCAATTAAGATTGCTTATGCTCAAGCGGCTCTAGATGGGATAGCCTTCAATGTTATTGTTGGTAAAGAAATTCTTCTAGCCAAAATAATTATTGCGGCTACTTCATCACTATTTGTTAACACACCGGTTAGATTTGGTGATAATATTGTTGAAGATGTCGGGCTGATCAGAACACTTCTTCTTATCAATGATAAACCAATTACTGAACATAATAGAAAACTAAGTAATACTATAAATCATTCTACTTTTGAAAACAGCAACTGGTCGGGTAGAAGAAGCCGGTATTACAAGACATCATCTGGTCGAAAGATGTTCTCTCTATCGTGGTCAATGCTACCGGGGACCAGGTTTAACTCGGTGGATTCTAATTTTGCTAGAAACTATATAAGTGAAGTCGGATCCGATCCAGATGTGCATTCGTTAAAGATATTAAAAATGGACTCAGATAATACAACGCCATATTCTGAGGAAGACTATAATGTAATAGTCAGAAATTATTCTGAAACGCTAGTTAGACGGGATCTTGTCGGTGACGAGTATTACTGGGACTGTCAACTCGAATTAGAGGAAGTGTGACATGATAACTACAGACATTTATGGCAAAGAACTTAGTAATACCTTTACGTCTAAATTATCTAGTTCATCTCAAAGAATTAAACCGAAAGTTCTAGTTAATTGGCTTGATAGTCGTCACACATCTAATTTATCTATAACAACTAATGATGCTCATGCGAATACAGCGCAGGGCGATATTGGCTACTACTTTAGCCCGGCTCAGGCTGGCAATGGCGTGGAGAGGCAATCGTTCACATGGGGTGTTGCTGGCGCTTTAGATAAAAATGGCAAGATAATCAGAGCTGATGGAACATGGCATGCTATGCCGTCTGATCTAAAAGAAAATTTTGAGTTCGGGTGGTGGTCAGGAACAAAATCAACATCTAATGTTAATTCTACGTATGGTGGTTATTCATTTGATACAAATCCTGTAATTACAATGCAGTTTGATGATAGAAAATGTAATATTATTCGGGTCGTAACATCAGAGTACTATGGCCAAGTAGGAACATACACTATATCTGTTAGAAGCAATACATCAGGTGTGTCTGATCCACTGTATTCTGAGACAGTTACAATACCAGCAGACCGCTATTACTTTGACCACTTCCTACCTGACTCATTAGGCCATGATGATATATATAGAATTGACATTACAGTTTTAACAACAAAAAATGCTGGTGATTACGCAAGAATACAAGAAATTAATCCAATATATCAAACTGATATATCTGACTATGTAATTACATATAGTCTTTCTAAAACTAGAGATCTCCATGATTCTAGTTTGCCGATTGCTGGTAGTAGTTCTGGTAGTCTATCGATTCAATTAGACAATATTGATAAAGATTTTAATATATTTGGTTCATCATCACAATTTGGACCGTATATGAAAAAAGATTTAAAGATATATGTTACATCTGGCTGGCAAATTATAAAAAACAATAATCAGTATATAGATAATATTTTAAGAACCAATATATCTAATGTTAGTTCTACGATATCTATTACAAGCACGGATGACCTGCCATCTGGCGGTCTTGGTAATTATTTTGTTATTACAGTAGACCCAGATACAGAAAATATAGAGCATATTCTGTGCTCTTCGACATCAGGAACTTATGATATTAATGTTGTTGAGAGAGGCTATAGCAATACTGTAGCAAGATCCCATTCATCTGGCGCTACAGTTAGATTTGATACTTATGAGTATCCATTGTATAACGAATATTATGTTGATGAGTGGGCTTCGTCAAGTGAGGGTATGACTGTTACTATTAATGCTACTGATTGGTCAAAGTATTTATCTGAAAAAATTATTACAAACGGATTCTTTATTGAAAAATCAACAGTTCCTCAAGCTTGTGAAAAACTTTTAATGCTGTCAAATTTCCCAAAGGCAGAAATAGACAGCTTGGATAGATATAATATTTCTGACAAAAAGTACGGTTCAATATTGTACTTTGATTTTAGTGAGTCTGCGGTTGATCGGTCTGGCAATAGCATTGACGTTAGTGACGGTCTGCGTGCAAGATTCTTTGCACTGCCTATTACATCTTTAAGCAAAGTAACTGATATAACAGCTGACGGTATTGACAGAGAACTGACAGAACTTGAAAAAGCACTTGGTGAACTTAGCTTTGTATCACCAGACTATGTTGTTAACAGCGCAAGTATCTCAAACTCATCGATGGCGGTTAATATAGGTGATTCAGGTAGTTTTTCCTTTACATCTGTAAATGGCAGTACATACTCAGAATATTTTAATTGTGTATTTGATGGATTTTATATTCCGCAAGAGTCGGGGTCACAGTATATCAGTATTGACATAGCGAACGGCGGTGTGAGAGTTTACCTAGATGACACTATGGTTCTGAATGAATGGAGGCTTCATCCGGTATCTGCTGGATCGTATGCGACAGTCGAATCAGAAGAATTAACCTTAAGCGCTGGCAAGCCATACAAAATTAGAATTGAAGCATTTCATAAAACTGGTGATTTTGCATTAAAGCTTAAATCAGCTATAGGAATATATGCTGCTACTGATGTATCGGCTGGAATGACTAAAACTATTGCTGTTCTTGACAAGATCGGTTCTAAAAATTCCGGTTATGAGCCAGCGGATCAGGACAGAAATAAGCAAAACAATTATGCATTGTATCTTGGCGGCGGTGATATATCTCTTCCTGGCGGTATAACTTCTGCATCAGAGAATAAGTCATGTTTGCTCGGTGGTACTAAATATATAAGATTGCCATATGATCAGTCATGGGACGTAGTTAACTCATCAAGTAGTACATATACGGGTGATTGGTCAATAGAAATATTTATTAAACCTGTTGAAACATTTTTATCTGATGGCGAGTATCTAAGCACATGGGCTGACTCTGGGGCTACTGCTGATGGCTTCGAATTCTACAGCAATTCATCGTCTAATGGATTTAAGATATTTACATCATCAGGCTATGAGACAGTATCATCAAATACAGTCCTATCAAATTCTTCATGGAGTCATGTGTGTGTTACTTTTAATAATACGTCAAGTACTTTATCATATTACTTGAATGGTGAATTGTCTGACTCTCTTGTTGTATCTAATACAATTAATTCGTGGACTGATCTTGACTTAACGTTTGGCGGTCGTGGATCGTCATATGATGGTGCTCTTTATTCCGAGTCAGCCCCGGCAACTATTCAAAATATTTACTTTGATCAATTTATTATTTATAACAGTTGTTTATCTGAATCAAATGTTAAGGATAGATATACCGAATCAAATATGCAGGAGTTAAGCATTTATCCTTTCCTATATGGAGGAGAAGCTTCTACTAGAGAAATTATTGACGAGATTACCTTGGCGGATCTTGGAAGATTTTATATAAATCAAAAAAATAAAGCGACGTATGAGCACTATTATAGATTTTTTGAGCCGACAATCGATCAGCATGCAAACGTCCAAACAACTATAAACGATAGTTCACACATACTAACAGCCGACTACAATGTTCAATTACAAGCGAACAAAGTTGTTGTAAAGATAGCTGGCATTTCGTCCAATCTTGTCGGCGTTCAATCGCTCTGGAGGGCGAGTGATCCAACAACACTTGCTGTCGTTAATCTTGAATCTAATATAACTGCCAATGCTGTATCGATGTATGTATCTACAACTGTAGAGCCTCCATTCGCTAAGGCGGGTTATTTGGTTATTGATGATGAAATAATTAAATATTCTAGTAAGACAAGTAATCAGTTTTTAAATCTTGAGAGAGGCGCGTTTAATACCACAGCGGCATCTCACAACGCTAATTCCTCAGTGAGGGAAGTGAGATACTGGGACGTTAAGTATGATAAAGCACCCGCATTCCAGGTGAAGAATCCGTTCATTACGGGTATTCAGTTCGAAGAGCCAGATCAGATTTCAATATTGAGATTTGTTGCTCAAGCGTATGGTGCAGAGCTGATTATATCCGCAAGTAATAATGTACCTAAAGGTGGTATTATTTTTGCTGAAGGTACAAATCCAATAACTGGTAAAGTTAATTATACGGCTATTGCCGGTATACCTGTTGTTGTTACTGAATCTAACAATCAAATAACAGAGCAGGTTGCATCATTGGAAGAAAATATCAGATTGTACGGGCTGAAAGAAGTTGTTATAGAGAATAAGTTTATAACTGACTATAATCACGGCCAGAAGATTGCTGACTTTATTATTAGCAAAATGAGCACCCCAGTCCCTATCCTAAATGTGTCAACTACATTAAACCCAAAAACTGAAATAGGTGATAGAATAAGAATATCTCAATTAGGTGCTTTTGATATAATAAATGGTGACTACTGGGTGGTTAGTAAAGACTATCAGTATGGAACATCGCCATCGCAAAGTATGATGTTGAGGAAGGTTGTCTAATGGCTATTATAAGAACCAATGCTATATCCGAAAGCGGTATCGTGTTTTTTTCGGCTGGTGGTCATAGTCATGATGGTATCAATTCATCAATTATTGATACTTCTAAATATTCTATTTTTGATTTTGGATTTGGCTTAGTTGGATCTAATCAAGATAGAATACAAAAGCAAATAATTAACCAGACTGGCTTTAAGAATTTTATTATAAAAACAGTCAATGAATCAGTTCTTGAGCCTGCTGGCGTTGTCCTTCAAGACAATATTATTAATTCAAGAAATATTATTGCTGGGTCTATAACATCTGTAGAAATCGCTGCTAATACTATTACTGCTGACAACATTGCTGCTAATACAATTACTGCTGATAAACTGCAAGTTGGAGCTATTACTGCCGGCTCTGTTGAGATTGCTGCAAATGGCGTGCCTAACGGCGATTATTGGAGTAGTAATGGAACATTCCAACTTGGTGGTAATACTGGAATGATTTATGATGGTAACACCATTACTCTTGGCTCTAACACTGTTATTACAGGATCTGTTGATATTGGCGGCCCAGACAATGCATCTCTACAGATTGATACAAGCGGCGCTCTTTGGGTAGGACATAGAACGTTTGGCTCAGCCCCATTTAGGGTTTATTCTAATGGTCGTGTTGTTGCCGGTAATGGCGGTGTTGACATCAGCACAGGTGGAACACTGAATGTTTCTGGTTCAACAACAGTTGGTGGTACATTAGTAGTTAATGGTACAACAATATCTCTTGGTGCTGCCGGTAGCTCTACTACAGTAGCTGGTACGTTGCAGGTGAATAGCTCAACATCAATTGCTGGGAGCTTGACGGTGAATGGCGCTACAAATATTAATGGTCCTCTGAATTTCAACTCCGCAATCGGAACAATACAGATGAACGCCAATGTTCAGATTACTGGTAGTGTCTACACAACAGGAAGTATTGGTATTGGTAGTAATACAGTCACTATATCATCTAGTGGTGACATAACAAGATCAGGTGTGTGGAGTTTAACAAATACTGGGTTTTATGCCGGACCATCAAATATTGTCTCTGTTACTGCTACCGGTGTGGGCTTCTCGGCTGGCGGTATATTTGATTCAGGCGGTGGTGTTGGTATTAGAATTGGACCATCAAACTTTAGATTTATTGTAACTAACACCGACACCATCGCTTCTATCTCTATCATTGGGTCAGGCAACCAAATGCATTATGATAATACATTCGGTACATTGCAAAAAACATCTTCTATGAGAGAGTTGAAGGACAATATCAGCTATGATGTTTCTGGTCTTGACACCATTAAGCAATTGAAGCCAGCGTCATTCACTTGGAAGCCGCAACCCGGCGATAGCGAGGATGTCGCTGCTTTAAGACCACTAAAAATTCAATACGGTTTTATAGCAGAAGATATTGCCAATATTAATAGATCACTTGCAATTTGGGATGCGGGAATTGATAGTTGGGACTTGTCTGATGAAGAAAAAAGAGCAAAAATCTTGGATCTTGAGAGCTGGCGACCAAGTTATTATGACCATGCTGGTATTTTATGCTTTCTTGTTGCAAGTGTCCAAGAACTTGCCGCTAAAGTGGAGGCTTTGGAAGCAAGATTATAGTATAATTATAAAGGATATTTATGGCTTACGAAAACTACAGATTTGTATCTTGGACTAATGGTACACCGATTACAGGTGAAAGACTCGCTCAGATGTCTACTAACATTGAGCAGGTTAAGGATGCAACAGATAATCGCCCGCAAGGTGTCATTCAGTTACATCAGATTACCGCTGATGTACCAAACAGCACAGGGTACTCAGACTTTGTAGAGTATGAACTTATATCGTTAACCGAGGATCCCCCTGCTGATCGCCGTGTTAGCGTTGATGGTAATAGATACTATAAGTTATCTCTTCACTTCCCTGGTTTTCTTGTCAAAGAAAGAGGCGCAGAGGATTCAACATTCTTGATTAAGTTTTATCAAGGAACTTTTGGTAATGCAAGTACTCTTTTGAATACTTGGAAAATTACACCTCCTATTTTTTCTTTTTATGATGTTTCATCAAATGCATCAACAACTAGTATTGATGTTAAATCAGCCGGGTATCCCACTAGATTTGGCGCTGGGGATTATTCTGTTATCCTAACATCGTCGTCTTCTGGTTTAACAACTGAGTCATTCTATGTATCCATAAAAAGAGATCAGGGTGCTAACACTACAAATGCACCATCGTATTATGTGCCTAGCGGGGGTACTGCTATGCAGTTTTATGTTGAGGATGTTGGCGGAACCTGATGCACCGCAGAGAACTTGCTTCTCAAAGAAAAGATATATCTTGGAACCCAAGAAATAACACTGGTGTTAATAATCCTAATTTTTCTGGTGGAAAGTACATCGATGATAAAGGGTATGTCCGAGTCTTGTTGCCCGACCATCCGCGAAATATTCGTGGATATGTTTATGAACATCGACTTTTGATGGAACAATATATGGGTCGATATTTGGAACCTTGGGAAACTGTCCATCATATTAATGAGATAAAAACAGACAATCGTATAGAAAATTTCTTTCTTTGCACTCATAAAGAGCATAGTGCTGTTCACATGGAAGGAAGAAAAACAAGCGTTGCTCAAAAAGAAAAGCTCAGAACCAGCATTAAAGGCACTAAGCCTCATACTAAAAAACGAGATTTTGCTAAGAAAACTATACCCATAAAAAAAATATCATAATGACTGATTTTTTCCCCCTACGGTGTGATACCATTGAAGAACACCTTAGGAGTGATAATGAAAAAATGCGAAGGTCAAAACTGTGATTTGGAATTCGAGCCAAATACAGCAAACCAAAAATATGCCCACCCTACATGCCGTAAATCTCTTGATTCACTCGGTCTCTGTAAGTTTAGAAAGGAAAATGGTTTAGTGGATATACCCGGTATAGACGTATCTCTGTCGGATGCAGACGACAGCAGTCTCAAAGTTGCTTATGCCAAGCTTCTCTCGGAATACGAGAAGGCTAAGTCAAAACAAGATCAGCTTGTTAATGCAGTTTATAGAGCAGTTAAGGATACTATTGTTGCAAATCCTCCTGTGAGGATGGACCCAACGTTTGTTCCTGTGAAAAACAAGAAGTCACTCAAAGATGAAGAGGTTGCTGTAGCAGTGCTTGCAGACTGGCAACTTGCAAAGGTTACGCCTGACTATAACTCTTCTGTTTGTGAAGAGAGAATAGAGAGGTATGCAGAGAAAGTAATCCATTTAACGAATATCCAGCGAGCAGACCACCCGGTTAATGAAATTAGAATTTGGGCGCTGGGGGATATTGTTGAGGGCGAATTGATTTTCCCCGGCCAGAGTTTTCTTGTGGACGGAGGTTTGTATCGTCAGGTAACTGTTGATGGCCCCAGAATCTTGAGTAAATTTATTAATAAGATGCTTGAGAACTTCGAAAAAGTAACATTTGTTGGGGTTATTGGTAATCATGGTGCTATCGGCGGTCGCTCAAGAAGAGACCACGATCCAGAGACAAATGCCGATAGAATGCTATATAGAATTATACAGTTGATGTACGAGAATGAGAAGAGAATTTCTTTCCACATACCAGACGGTCGCGGTGATAGAAATTGGTATGCGATTGATAAAGTCGGAAACTATAAGTCTCTTCTGATTCATGGCGACCAGTTCAGTGGACTATCTACCATGTATTCTTTCCAAAAGAAAGTATATGGTTGGAAAGTCGGTGCGATTCAAGAAGAGTTTGACGATGTTTATTGTGGGCATTTTCATACTCCAACAAAAATGACATTCAATACGGTGCAGTTCCGTATTTCTGGTAGTCCTGAGTCTACAAACACATATGCGATGGAGAGTTTGGCCGCCGTTGGTCAACCTTCTCAGCCTTTGATGTTTGTTCACCCTAGCAAGGGTATTGTTACAGCAGAATATAACTGCTGGTTATAGGAGGAAAAATGGTTGATCCCAAAATTATTCTAGATAAGTCTTTGTTAAAGGATATCGCTGAAAGAGCATTATGGACTGCAGCTCAGGCTTTTATTGCTGTGTATACAGTAGGTGGTGTTGATGAACTTAAGTCTGCTGCTACTGCCGCTGTTGCTGCTGGTATTAGTGTTCTTAAGGGTTTATTTTCAACGCAGGTGGGAGATCCTAAGTCTGCGTCTAGTTTGAAGAAGTAGTCATGGTTAGAAACCCTAAATTTAAAATGAAATGTAAACATTGCGGAGGCGCTAAATATGTTGGAGATGAATTCCATCTTTTTGGTGAGATGTGGGTAGATATTACTTGCTTAATGTGTTCGCATAGTGTTGATATTAGGGTTAAAGAATTTAATGATTTTGTCGAAAGAGTAGAAGGTATTACATGATAACTAATAAAATTATAGAAAACAAATTCTACTTGTATAAGGGTAAGTCAGTTAAAGTCAAGAAAATTCACAGATCTTCAAATAGTGTTATTGTAAAATATCTATTGGAAGATATTGAAGAAACTATTCCTTTCAATGGCGGTGAACTTTTGCTGCAAAGGTTGTATACAATTGGTGAACTTGCTAAAATTACTGAAAAGAGATCTGACACCTTGAGAAAGTATGAAAAGGGCGGTCTGATTCCAAAGCCTTCTTATATCATTGATGAAAATCAAAATTGCTATAAGAATTGGAGATTCTACACCGAGTCTGAAGTGTATGATGTGGTATCGTTCTTTTCAAATCGGACTCCTGGCCGACCGGCCCAGGGTAGAAAAACAAATATCAAATCAAATATTATCTCACTAAAGGAGAGAGTGAATAGGTTATGATGGAAAATGACAAAGCTGAAATCTGGGCTTCTATTGGCATTACAAAGAACCTGGGTAATTATGAATCACTGAGACTTGATGCAGGTGCTAAGATTATGGCTTCTGGTCTTGATGATGGTTCTGCTTGGGAAAAACTTTGGGCTTCGATTGATGAGCAAATCGAATCTAAGCTTAAAGAGTTGGATAAGTGAGTTGGCTAGACAAGGCTGTTTGCGCTTCTGATAAGCATTCTGATTACTGGCTTTCTTATGACCTTGAAAAGATAGATTATGCCAAAGCTGGTTGTGATAAATGCACTGTGCATATTGAGTGTTTTACTAATAGTATTGCAATGGATGATGAACCTGTCGGTGTCGTTGCAGGTGTATCAGAGTTTGAAAGATTACTTGCTGACTGGAAGGAGGTGACTGATATAAATGGCTCTAACTGGGAGTGATGTTGTAGAAGTATTTAAGATTTACTGTAAAGAGTACAGTAAGTTATTTGTACCGGACTCTCCACGCCAGGATGAGGTTGCTGATAGCCTTGCTAATCACTATGATAGTGATACGCTGCTTGATGCGATAAAGTGGTATATTGAAAAAGAAGACGGGCCGATTCTTGTTTTTGATTTTGCACTTAAGTCAAGAGACTATGTGGAAAAAGTCAAGAAAGAAAAGGCTTCCGTTGATAGATTTAAACAGACCGTTGCGGAGACTAGAAAGCTTATAGAAAATAATGAACTATGAAATGCGCTTAATTAATTCGATTGTTGAAACCGGAGATATGGTTACAGCAGTTAATCAAGGCGTTGATGGTGTATTTTCTGAGTACAGAGATATATGGAACTTTGTTCTCAGTCACTACGATAAGCACAGTAAAGCACCTTCAAAGGATACAATCAAGTCACACTTTTCTGACTTTGAATTCATCAATGCGACAGAGCCTCTCGAATACTATATAGATCAGGCTAAAAAAGAGTCTCTGTCCATCCAGACAAGGCGTATTGTCGCTCAAGCGCACTCTTTGCTTGGCGAGATGGGGCCAAAAGAAGCTTTGTCTTTCTTGATGGAAAATACATCAAAACTTTACAAGTACTCAAGCAATCTAAAAGATACTGATCTCGTCAGCGAATGGCGTGACAGGTTTGAAGACTTGAAGGAAAGAGCTAGTAATCCAGATAAAAACACTCTTGGTATTCCTAGTGGTGTGTCTGTTATTGATAAAGTGTTTGGTGGTTGGCAACCAGGTGACTTTATTGTACTGCTCGGTTGGACTGGCGTGGGCAAGTCATTTATTGCCAGACTTTTTGCCGTAAATGCATGGCGTGCTGGCTACCGGCCAATGATTATCTCATTGGAGATGAATAAACAGCAGGAGGGGCAGAGGCTTGATACTTTGCTGAACAATGGTGAGGGTAACTTTACCAATACTGATTTAGTAAAAGCCAACCCTGGCATTGTAGATAGATATGGGCAGTGGGCTGAGGTGACGTTTGAAGGCAAACAGCCAATTTACTTGATTACATCAGAGGGTCTTGAAACAGCAGACCAAAACATGGTTCAGGCTAAGATTGATCAGTATCAGCCAGATATGGTTATTCTGGACTATCATGGTCTATTTGATGATTCAAGTGGTGCTAAGAATGAAACAGAGAAGGCTAAGAACCTGTCTAAAGCTTTTAAAAGAATAGCGGTTAAAAACAACGTGCCTATCATTGACGTTGCTGCTGTAACGATGTCGGAAGGTCATAGTGAAAGACCACCGGAGTTAGAAGAAGTTGCTTGGTCAAAGCAGTTGGCATATGATGCTGATCTTGTTCTTGCAATCCACAGAGAGTACAACTCGGACGTATTCCAGGTTGTGTCTAGAAAAGTAAGAAGAGCTACGCATTTTGGTTTTTATTTGAAATGGAATCTGGAAACTGGCAAGTGGAACGAAGAATGGGATCTAACATGAAAATTGAATTAGATGAGAATGTGCTTTATGTTCTTAATGGAATCAGCCGGGATGTTGAGACAATCGTTAGGATCAGACCTTGGATTGAAGACGAGATAAAAAGCATGTACGGTGATTTTGCATTCACTAAGTTGTATACTGATTATAAGCCCAGCAATGAAACTTTCGAATATAAAATTGTCTTCTACAAGTAATTTAGAAACAGAGATCAGAAAGCTGCTGTCTGATTATAATGTTGTGATACAGACAGAGAGTGGTAAAGAGGCAACAATTTATTGCCCCTTTCATAAAAACACGCATAGTCCTGCTTTCTACATCAATTTAAAAACCGGCCTATGGCAGTGCTTCAACCCTTCTTGTGATAAAAGAGGCAACTTCAGGCAACTCTACAAGCACTTCACTGGTAAAACTCTCGGTTACCAGAAGTCAATAGATCCAGTCAACCTACAGCGTGAATTAGAAGCTGGCCTCATAAAGGTTACCGATAAGAATCTGGAAATAGATTCTATTGAGATTGATTATGACGGCGACGACTTCTCTCTGCTTCAGCCCCTCGTTGAGCGCGGTTTCTCGAAAGAAACACTACAGTACCTTGAAATCGGATTTTCAAAAATCAAAGAAAGAATTGTGATACCAGTCAGGGATATTAATTTCAAAGTCGTCGGCTTAATTGGTAGAGCAGTCCATGATTGGCAAGACCCCAGATATTTATATAATAAAGGATTTAAAAGAGCAGATGTTCTATTCAACATACAAAATGCAAAGAAATATGACGAGTGCATCGTGGTTGAAGGCAGTCTTGACTGCGCCAAAGTAGTGCAGTCAGGATTTAAAAATTGTGTAGCAACTCTCGGAGCAAAACTCTCAGAAAATCAGGCATCAATGCTCAGAAAGTGGTTTGATAAAATAATCATATTTTCTGACAACGATGAGGCTGGTTCGGCCATGAGGGATGCTATAATAAGATCTTGCGAAGGCAAAGACATATATGTTATGTCAATACCTGATGGTCTAAAAGATCCAGGTGAAATGTCTGAGCAGGAAATAAAACAATCATACGAAAGTAAAATTTCCATTATTGGAGGAAGGTAGGTTACATGTTTGAATCATTAAAGACACTAAAAGATTTGGAAAAGAATATTCCAACAAAAGCTGGAGGGTCTGGAGTTAAGAAGTTTTTCTCCATCTCTTCTGGTGAAACATTCAAGATTAGATTCCGTCAGGAACTGACAGAGGATTCTAAGAATTTTGACGAAGAGATTGGTACAGCCATTACTGTGCCGGTTGTTACTTCGCCTATTAACTGGAAGTGGCGTGCTGCTTCTACTGCTGGGCTTGAGAAGTTCAATTATCGTTGTTGGGCTAGTGAGCAGATTTCCAAGGATACTCGTTGGAAGCCGAAGCCTCATTTGCTGATCAATGTTGCTGTTGAGACTGAGCCTGGTACTTGGGAACCGCGTATCATTGATACTACGTTTAATCAGCGACACATCGGTTTGACGTTGATTGAGTATGCTAAGGAGTTTGGTACAATTACTGACCGTTACTACAAGTATGGTCGCACCGGCTCTGGCGCTCAGGATACTAATTACACGCTGATTCCGTTGGATCAGTCGCCTATGCCCGACAACATTAGATCGTTGCCTACGCACGATCTTAACACTGTTTATATGACGCTTCCTTATGCGAAGCAAGAGTCTTTCTTTACAACTGGTGAGTTGACGAAAGACGAGTGGTGAGAAAGTGCATCGCCGGTAGGGAGAAATCCCTACCGGCAGAGGCATTATCATGACTAAGACTATTTGTTTAGACCTTGACGGTGTTATCACCGATATTGGTGCTAGTTTAAAAAATTGCGCTGAAAAAGATCTTATTGATTTTGATGCTTCGCATATTGGTGAAGCATTATTAACTCCTGATGGTGTTGACTATCTTGAGTTTATATTTGAAGATCCTCTGTTCTGGAGGAATCTTAAACCAATTCGTGAGTCATGGCACGCTATTAATCACTGGTTCATGGCCGGGTATGACATTGTGTTTGTTACAGCTCGGCGCTCTGATACATCCATTGGTGAAATGGTCCCTTGGTTAGACGGTTGGCGTGTCATGTACTCTGACATTATTGTTTGCGACATGGGTTATAAGTATGAGCATCTGCTCAGATTAAATCCTGTTTTTTATGTGGATGATAATCCGTCAGAGATTGAAAAAGTAAATAAAGAGACTGACATCAACTCTTTTGTCATCAAGCATTGGTACAATGAGAGTTTGATCAGTAAGTCTACTAAATGGATTAACGACATCTCACATATACAGGTTCAAAAATAGTGACTGACTTTGTACACCTTCATTGCCATTCTGAGTATTCATTGCTTGACGGTATGTCCACACCTCTTGATATAGCAACTATTGCTTCCACTAATGGTCAATATGCTGCCTCTATCACAGATCACGGAACAATGGGGGGTGTATTGAAGTTTCAGAATGCCTGTAAGAAAACCGGTGTAAAACCGATCTTTGGTGTTGAGGCTTATTTTGTTGATTCTGTTGATAATGATGGTGATGGTCGGCATGAGCGTTTTCACCTAATTTTGCTGGCTAAGAATAATGAGGGTTTGCAGAAGCTGTTTAAGGCTAGCCAAGTTGGTTGGACTAATAATTTCTACTACAAGCCTCGTATGGATTTTGATTTACTTGAAGACATTGTAGATAACGATATTGTCGCCCTGTCCGGTTGTCTTGGTGGTGCTATCTGTAAAGCAATTGAGGCCGGCAATACTGCCAGGGCTGAGCAATTGTCTGAGCGTTTCATCAAGATATTTGGTGATGATTTCTACTATGAAGTGCAGGCTTGGAATCCTGAATATATAAATAAGGGCTTGTTTGATTTGGCGGCCTCATTCAATAAGAAGCCTGTCGCTACTGCTGACTGCCATTTCCCTACTCATGATGATCATGGCCATGAAGAAGTTCTACTGATGATCTCTCAGTACCCCTCCCTTAATGCTGGTGATTTGCGTAAGGCCAAAGAGAATATTCGTCATGACGGTAGCATTATTGACAAAATGAATGCTATGTATCCTGATCGTTTCTTGCGTTTTGATCAGATTAATCCTTATATTGCCTCTGCTTCTGAGATTCAGTCGTGGTTTCAGGAAGTTGGTGTTGATAGAACTGACATCCTCGAAAACACTATGGAAGTGGCTGAGAAGTGTAGCGCCGAAATACCGACTAAGCAGAGGCTTCTTCCTAAGTTTATGAAGTCGCTTGATTCGGATAGTTATTTGCGTGAGGTTGCGACTTTTGAGTTGGAACAGCGTGGCCTCGGTAAAGACTATGTTGATCGTTTGGATGAGGAACTTGAGGTTATTTCTCGGCTTGGGTTTAGTGATTATTTTTTGATGGTGTGGGATTTGGTGAAGTGGGCTGACAATAATCATGTTGGTCGTGGGCCTGGTCGTGGTTCTGTTGGTGGTAGTTTGTTGGCGTTTTTGTTGGATATTTCTAAGGTTGATCCTATTAAGTATGGGTTGTTGTTTTCGCGGTTTTTGAATCCTGAGCGTAATGATTATCCTGATATTGATTTGGATTTTGAGGATAAGCAGCGTGATCGTGTTAAGGAGTATTTGAAGGAGCGTTGGGGTTCTGATAATGTTGCGGCGATTTCGATTTATGGTACGTTTAAGGCTAAGAGTGTTGTTAAGGATATTTCCCGTGTGTATCAAGTGCCGTTTGAGGAAATCAATAATATTACGCCGTTTTTTGAAACGTTAGATGAACTTGAGCAGTCGCCTAAGGGTAAGGTTTTTAATTCTAAGTATCCTGATGTGTTGCCGATTGCTCGTAAGTTGGAGAATCGTATTCGTACTGCTGGTATTCATGCTGCTGGTATGGTTGTTTCGTCTGTGCCACTGAGTGAGGTTTGTCCGGTGGAGAGTCGTAAGAATTCTGGTGGTGATGCTAGGGCGCTTGTTACGGCTTTTGATATGGAGGACGCTGAGGCTGTTGGGTTGATTAAGGTTGATGTTCTTGGTCTTCGCATGGTTTCGGTGGTTAAGGATTGTTTAGAGAAGATTCGGGAGCGTCATGGTGTTGATGTAACTGGGTTGTCTCTTCAGCTTGATGATGAGGTTGTGTTCAAGAACTTTAATGATGGCAATACGGTCGGTATTTTTCAGGTTGATGCTGCTGCTTATCGTAATTTGATTGAACGCATGGGTATTTCTGATTTTAATGATCTTGCTGTGAGTAATGCTCTTGTTCGTCCTGGCGCTCTTCTTTCTCAGGGTCAGCGTTATATTGATTGCAAGAAGGGTGTGGAGAAGCCTAAGTATCCTCATCCGTCTGTTGAGGGCATTTTGAAGGAAACTTATGGCACGGTGATCTTTCAAGAGCAGTTGATGCAAATGGCTGTGAGTATTTCTGGTTTCTCTTGGGCTGAGGCTGACAAACTTCGTAAGATCATTGGTAAGAAGCGTGATGCTGCTGAATTCGAGCAGTTCAAGGATAAGTTTATTAGTAATGCTATTATTGAGAAGTCTGCTGCTAAGAAGATGTGGTCTGAGTTTGAGCTAGCGGCTCTGTATATGTTTAATAAGTCCCATGCTGTTGCTTATTCTATGTTGTCGTATCAGACAATGTGGTTGAAGGTTCATTATCCGATGGAATTCATTTGGTCGCTTCTTTATAATGAAGATGCTCAAGACCGTATCACTGCGTATCTCATGGAGGCGAATAGGCTTGACATAAAGGTTAATCCGCCCGATGTGAATTTGTCTGACGAGTCATTTACGATTGATGATGATGGTATTCGTTTCGGTTTGAGAAATGTTGCTAATTGTGGTACGAGTGCTATTACTGAGATTATGGCAAAGCGTCCATTTGATTCTTTTGAGGAGTTTTCTGCTAAGTGTAGCAAGCGGGCTATTAATTCTAAGTTGAGAGATAACTTAGATAAGGTCGGTGCGTATGGCAGTATGAATCATGTTTCGGCATATGATCATGAACGGTATTATTTGCCGATTCTGGGTTTTGCTATCAATCTTGATCAGGAAGAAAATGAGATTGATAAGTATGTTCAGCCGTTGGCTGGCTTCCACGAAATCAACTCTCCTTTGACGTTTGTAAAGGCTGTGGTGCGTTCTACGAAGAAAACTCCCCAGTACCTGCGTGTGGAGATAGAGGATCAATCAGGGTCCACTACGATCTTCTGTGATCGCAATGCTGAAATAGCCAACCGTGATCTGATTTATGCTTTGATCGGTGACAGAACATTGCATATGTTCTGTAACGCCTATGAGTATGCTTCATCTGAGATTATTGATTTGATTGAGTTGATGGATGAAGGCAAGCAGCATCGGTATTCATGGCTGTATGAGGAAGAACTAGGCACATCTGAGTCAGATAAGAGTCTTATTTACATTTTTAGTATTAGATCTTTTGTTACCTCTAAGGGCAAGAATATGTCTAATATTTATGCCTGGGACGGGGAGAAGATTATTAAGATTGTTGTATTCCCTGCCGTGCATAGCAAAGTTAAGGCTGTTATTAAGGATAAACAGTGGTTTGCTGTGAAGATGTCAAAAATTGTTGAAAAGGAGTCCTTGACTCGCTTGGATTCATATAAACTTGCTAGTGACACTTCAATTATTTCTATTGAGGATTATATTGAGAGGAAACAATTGCATGCTCCAGCGCACTGAGTATCTTGATATTGAGAATGAGTATGGTCGGTTAAGATATTATAAAAATGACCAACATATGGTTGAACAGTATCGTAATCAGTTGTTTTTTGAACAAGAGTATATTCTGAAGCATCTGTCTAAGTTTATTACTGATTCTAAACATATTATAGATATTGGAGCTCATGTTGGCTCCCACTCCATCTTGTATAAGAAGATCAATCCTCACGCCATTGTTTATGCGTTCGAACCGCAGAAGATGATGTACAGCTTACTAACTCATAATATTTCTTCAAACAATTTAGATTCTGTGTACTCATATAATTGTGCGGTCAGCAATTACGTTGGCAGAGGGCATATGTGTGTGTCTGCTTCTGATGGTTATAATTGTGGTGAGCCTGTTGAGTATGGAAGCGACAAGGTGTTTAATCTTGCAGGTGTGTCACTAGGTGATGGCGGTGAGCCTGTGCAGGTCGTGACAGTTGATTCTCTTAAGTTTTCTGCGTGTGACTTCATAAAGATTGATGTTGAAGGTTATGAGCCTAATGTTCTTGTTGGTGCGTTAACTACAATTGCTTCTTTCAATCCGGTGATTAGTTTTGAGTTTAATCAAAAGAGATCTCCTGATATTGGAATGTCATCTTTTGATATTTTAGATAAACTTGGCTATGTGTACTATAATGCATGGCAAGATAATTGGATAGCTTACAAAGAATAGGAGACTAAATGCTATTTGTTGATAAAAGAAAGGGCGATAGGATGCCCACACATCAGATTATTCCAACACCGAGTTTGGGCTTAAATAAAGCTCTTGGTGGTGGTTTGAATACTGGTGCAACACACCTGTTTTGGGGTACGCCTTCTGTTGGTAAAACAACGATGTGCTTCAGGATATTGGCCGATGCTCAAAAACTTGGGTTTAGGCCGGTCATTGTAGACTCAGAGTATTCTTACTCAGATGAGTATGCAAAGAAGTGCGGAATTGACACAGAGGATATTGTTGTTGTACAATCGACTATTGTTGAGGATATCCTCAAGCATCTCATTGGGTATTTAAATCACCCTGATGAGAAGCACATATTCTTGTTTGACAGTTTGTCAAACATTATTAAAGAAGAGTTTTACGATAAACCTGATGGCGGTAAAGCAATGGGGCTTCAGGCCAGATCTCAGGGCTACTTCCTTCAGAAGTTGGTTAATCATCTTCACAAGGAAAAGAATATTATGCTCTTTATTGCTCATCAGACAATTGACTTAAGCGGCATGTATGCTGTGACTAAGGCTAAGATGGGTAACACTGTTCATCATAATATGCACAATATTGTAAAGCTCTTCCTTTCAATGTCGCAGAAGGAGATGGAAAGAGATGAAAGCAGCAGAATTACTAGCCAAAGAGCAACGTGGACGATTGAGAAAACCAAGCAGTTGCCCACGATTGGAACGACAGGCTACTACTATGTTTTACCTGAAATTGGTTCTATAGATCAAAGTCGTGAACTGATCGATATGGCTGTTGAATATAATATTATTGAGCGTCGTGGTGCTTGGTATAGTTATGGCGATAGTAAGTGGAACGGTCTAAGTGCTATTGATCTGACCGAGGATCAGCAAGAAGAAATCTATAAACAAATCATGGAGAAATAGTCACGAAAGCCCCGATTCGTCGGGGCTTTCTGCTATCATTTGCAAATTCACAACAGGAGGGATTATGCAAACTTTTCTACCACTTCCAGATTTCAAAGCTTCGATTGAGGTTCTTGATTACCGAAGACTAGGTAAGCAACGTGTTGAGACATATCAGGTTCTTAACATTCTTCTTGGCCGCACAGATACGAAAGGCTGGGTCAACCACCCTGTTACCCGAATGTGGAGGGGTTTCGAAGAGGCGTTGAAGGTCTATCAGAATTTCACCATTGGTGAGTGGATTCGCCGTGGTTACAATAACAATATGTCATTTGAGGAAGTTGATGAATCTAATATCATCATGCCATTCTGGTTCGGAGATGATAGAATACATAGATCTCACAGATCGAATCTTCTTAGAAAGGACTATGAGTATTACTCACAGTACTTTGATGAGCCGACAGATCTGGAATATTATTGGGCGGTGCAGTGAAAAGAGATGAAAAGCAAGAGGCAAAACGTGACGGGGCCAAAACAGTTAAAAATTCTGGTCGTGGTCTTAAGAAGGGTGATGCAACCCTGAACAAGTTTTTGCTTGATTACAAACATAATGCATCAACATTCACCTTATCCAACGATGCGTGGGTTAAGATGAGAAAGGACGCATGGCGATCCAATTACAGATATCCATGTATATCTGTTGTTTTAGGTGAGAACTCAGAAAACAAAGTAGCCATTATTGACTGGGATGTTTTCAAGGATCTCATCGAAGGCTCGGAGTATGAGTAATTTTATTATTATTGTAGCAATATTCTACGTTGTGTTTATTGTTGCATCTAGAGTGATATTGAAATCAATTAAAGAAATAGACGAAGAGGATCCTTTTGATGAAACCTAGTTTTGGTTCTTTATTTGCCGGTGTCGGTGGTTTTGACATGGGCTTTGAGCAGGCAGGCTGGGAATGCTCATGGCAAGTTGAGTGGGACAAGAATTGCCAAAAAGTTTTGTCTCATAAATGGCCCGATGTTCCTAAGCATCTTGATGTTCAGACAGTTAGTGGGTATCAACTGAAGCCGGTTGATACGGTCATATTTGGTTCACCGTGTCAGGATCTCTCTGTCGCTGGACGTAGAGCTGGTCTTGCTGGCGAAAA
>Ga0222713_10002066_pt1 | contig 21707 bp, 32 predicted proteins | sample C33_649DmetaG_FD_165061 | JGI IMG/M metagenome (GOLD analysis project Ga0222713, IMG submission 165061) | Estuarine water microbial communities from San Francisco Bay, California, United States - C33_649D | ecosystem: Environmental > Aquatic > Marine > Unclassified | place: USA: California...
TGATAGTCCTTAACACATATGATGGATTGTTTTTTGGTATGATGCCTCATGCTGACAATCTTTATGTTGTCCTTAAGGGTGGAGAAAACAGAAACATTGCCACAATTGACTCTTCCCTTACAGGCAAGGCAAAGAATCGTGGCCTTAATGGGCAAGAGGGTGGCAGATGGTTGCAACAGCCGTCTGACGACCAACTTCCTGCTGGTGCATTCGGACCTAACAACCCTGACACTGTAAGGCTTGCTAGGGCATTTAAGACTACGACTGGTCTTGCTACTGGTGACGGAAGATTTGTCATTAAACTTAACAGAGATAAGTCTTTTAAGATTGGTTTAGAGTATGACCGCTTGAAGCATGACCCTTATAACCCAAAGGTTAGGGCGGCTTACAAGGCTTTTGGTGATGAGACGCTGGTGCAAATGCAACACATTATTGACGCTGGCTACACTCCAGAGATGCATGGCTTGAACAGCGAGCCTTATTCTAGAAGTGCCGATGCTATTGCCGACATTAGAAACAACAAGCGTCTCAAAGTTCTTTCTACTGATAAAGCCTACGGCACATCAGCAGTTTCGGCAAAAGATATTACTGAAAATCCATTACTAGCAATGTCTAAGTTTAAGGACGCTAATGGAGTTCCTATGCGTATTCTTGATGTATTCAGATTTGTGCATGATTTCTTTGGTCATAGCGAGCGTGGCAACGGATTTGGTCCTCTTGGTGAAGAAAACGCATGGGATGTCCATGCTAGAATGTATAGCCCTCTTGCTAGACGAGCAATGACAACTAGCACTAGAGGACAGAACTCTTGGGTCAACTTCGTTCATGAGCCAAACATTGAGGTAAACAGAAAGCGTGACATGGTTCGTGGACTTATGCGTGACGGAAGAATCGCTGAGGCCATGGAAATCCAGAAGACTATTGGTGCAATCCGCTTTGCTGACCAGAAGATTGGCTTAATGCCTGAGTGGGTTAGTAGACTTGACGAGGAACTATCTCCAATAGAGAAGCAAGTTTATGGAACCCATATTGTTTCTGAAAATACATTTGGTCTTTACCAGAATGCAGACGGAGATTCTCATTCCATCCATAGTCCTGAGGCTGAAGAATTTGCTAGAATTGGCAAGGAGTCTCAGGCCGCATCTAAGTTTGGTACAGCAGTAGACATAAAGAATGCAGATGGCTACAAGGGCTACACCTTACTTATGTCTGGTGAAGGTAAGGCTCAGGCTTCTATCTCTCCTTCTGGAGAACTTGGCTCTGTCATCAAGGGTGTCAATGGTACGGCAAGTGATGTTGAAGCCGTTGTTAGAGCCGCACTATCGACTGGCAAGGTTAGATGGCTTAATGCCTTTGACACTGTGCTTCCTAGCATGTACGACAAGTTCGGCTTTGAAGCAGTTGCAAGATTAAAGTTTGTTGACGACTACAGACCTGATGGTTGGGATTATGTCCGATACGCCAAGTTTAACAGCGGTAGACCTGATGTTGTCTTCATGGCTTATGTCGGTGAAGGTAGGGCTATACCCTACGAGCGTAATGCTCGCAAGATTCCTACACTGTTGTCCTATGACGATGCTGTGGCACTTACGCTTGAGAAGGCTCAGCATGCTAGAGACAATGGCTATCTGATGCAACCTTCCGACATTGGTGGTCCTGACCCGATGGCATTCCAGAACTTGACGAAAATGACCAAGGATGACTTGGACTTCAGAGGTGCAATCTTTGACTATGCCGAGTTTGTCAGAATGACAGATGAGCGGATTAAGGCCAGTGCAGAGCCTTTGAACAGAGGCTTGATTCTTGCTACTTGGTTCAAGAAGAACATCAACAGAACAGGTGGAGGACAATCTCCGCTTACTTGGAACTTCGTAGTTGGTGCTGAAGGTAAGCGTATCCCTATTGAGGAGTTCACAAGAGAGCGTTTTAACGAACTAAAGGAGGAAATAATCAGAAAGGATTCCAACTTTAAGAAGGTGCATTCTGAGTGGGAAAAGACAGTCGGTGAATTGTATACAACTGAAGCAGACAGGCTTGCCGCAGAACTTCGTTCCCAAATAGAAGCAGAAGAAGAACAGCAAACAAGGCAAATTCTTGGCAGTGAAACAAGCATTCAGATGCTTAAGCGTAAGTACAGGGAAAGACATCATCAGAAAGTACTTGCGGCACTAGGCTCAAAGGGCAAGGAAACAGCAAAGGACAAGAGCATACTCAAGTCTGGAGTATCAAACATCTACAAGACAAACAAAAAGGCTGAAGCAAACAGAAAGAGGGTTGCTGAAGAAACCGCACGACTTCAAAAGCGTAGCCAAGAACTTCGTGACATAGTTGCACTTGAAAGACTTGACGAAGACAACACTGGAAAGTCCGACAAGGAAATTGAACTTGAAATAATCCATGAAGCAGAAAGAAGACTTGCAGAAGAAGAGTCTAAGGCAACAGAGAAAGAATATGGTGAACTTGGACTTGAAGACGAAGCACTAGATGATTCTGGAAGCGTAAGAGAGGCAGATGGATTGTCAAAGGAAGACTATGATAAACTCGCAAAATCTAGAGCAGAAAGACTTGCAAGAATTGGTGTCACTTCCGAGAAGAGCGTTGAAGATGCAAACGCTGAAGTTTTGTCTGCCTTTTCGAGAGATGAAAATGCAGTTACAAGCGAAGATGTAATCCTTGAATACAAATCATTTACCCCTGATGAAATAGAAAGACTAATGCGTCTCGAAAACAATGAAGCATTTGAGAACGCTGGCTCTAAGTTGTGGTCTGAAATACCAGAAGAAGGAAGCACTACATCCGAGTTTGACAATGAGTTGCAGAAAAGAATAAGAATTAATAACCAATTAATTGAAATAAGAAAGAAGACAGAACAAGGGGCATCCCTTGAAGGAGTTAACAGAAACCAAGGAACCACATACAAGATTGGAACCCTTGACTATCTAGCAAAATATAAGTACGCAAACTCCGTGTGGTTCAATGAGTCTGGTGAGTCTATTCTCAGAGAAATACACGACAAAGGAATCGTAACGACCATTGAAGGAGTTGTTGACAAGTCCAAGCCAGAAAGTGTAATTACTATCAAGATTGCTGGTCAGCCTGATATCAAGAAGATGTTTAAGGAATTGCCAGATGCCGTTAAGAGGGAACTTCTTGATGAAACAAAGGCTAAGCCTGTGTATCCTGATGAATACAATGCTGTTATTGAACACAAGCGTAAGTTGCTTGATAGGCTTAAGAGTGCAGACACTAGACTAAGTACACCTCTTGAGCATATGATGCCATTGTTTGGTTTGTTCTCGCTATGGGGCTTTGAAGTGAATGACGCAATAATTTCCAAGGACTTCTTGGCTGGACATACTGAAGGTGCAATTCCCCTGAATGCTACCGCTGAGCAAACATTTAAGGCCGTTCTTTCTCAGACTGGAGTTCTTTTCACTGGATTTGATAGACCCGCTAAATTCACACAGGCTCTAAAGGATTTGCCTGACCTCATGACAACAACGATGGAAGTGTTGTCGGAGATGAGAGAGGGTGCTTATTATGCGATGAGAGACAAGGATGGAAAAATCATTGCAGAAAGCGACATTCATTTGAGAAAGCAAAGAGGCGTAACGCTTGACCCTAAGACAATGGAACCAATCCAAGGAGTTCTTCAGGAGAATCCATTGGTTACAGAATGGCTCGATTCGTATCTTGCAAGGAATCCTGAAAATAGACATCTTGTTGCCACGATTGCCAAGGAAGGAGAAAAGGCTTCCCTCTCAAAGAAGGAATTGGACAGCAAGATTGACAACAAGTATAAGGGGAATGGTGGAAGAAAAGAACAATTCAAAAAGAAACATGGAAGAAACCCCAACACGGAAGAAGCAAAAGAAATTCGTGAAAAAATAAAGCAGGAGGTCATTGCAAAGCATGAACTAACACAGGTCATTGGAAGACCTGAGTTTGTTGGTTCGTTCCTTGATGACAGTCGTGGCAAGAAAAATGTCAACTATGGCGACAAGCCTAGTGTTGAATACAGGGTATTCCTTGAACTCAAGAAGCAGAACGAAGCGGCTGTAAAAAAGAAGGGCAAGGGCAAGGGCTTTAGTGATGATGCCTTGAAGATGGAAGCAAGACAGATAGCCAGCGACATCAGATATGAATTCATCGAGTACATGTTTGACCAAATGAACGCCTATGTTCTTGAGCAAGCGGATGTGTTTGAAGAAAGCCAAGGGCTTGTCCAGAAAGACTGGAAGACAATACAAGCGGAAAGAAGAGGTAAGGCTAACTATAGGGCTGATACAAGAAGCAAGGCCGTTGCTGATGCGTTTGAAGGCGAAGTTCCAGAGTCGTTCTCTACTGAAGAACCGACTGGTCTGGAAGCGACATCTACAGGTAGGACAATGACTCCTGCTGAAAGTGCGTCTACAGCCACTAGAGAGTTTACTACGGAAGAAGTCGGTCCTACAAAGGAAGCGGAAGTTCAGATAAACAGAACTTGGAGAGAGCAGTCCGACAAGAAAGGTACATTCACCGACTCCGAAGGCAAGGGTAAGATTGTCAAGATTGCCGATGGTCTTGGCATAAACAGGGACGAGTCCCTTTATGGCGTGTACATCGGTGACAGGCTCATCGGTAGAGAGACCGACATTAAGAAGGCTCAGCAGATGTTTGAAACTCAACTTGCCAAGTTTGAGGCTGAGGGCGGTATCGCCAACGAAGCACAAGCAGAGGTTGCAAAGGAACAGCCAGCACAGGCTACACCTGCTCCTGAACCTACCGCCAAGCCTTCGCTTGGAGAAGGATACCTAGCCATGATGAGGGCTATCGAAGGTGAAGACATGGGTGCGTTTGAAGCCATGCTTGCTGGGAAGAAGGATGCTCCTGTCAAGCCAGTTGAACAAGCCAAGACTGTTGCTACGCCTGTTGAACCCAAGCCTAAGGCTGAAACGCCTAAGAGCAAGTTGTCTGATAATCTTCAGGGACTTACTACTGCAAAGTACTTCTTGACAGAACAGGGTAGTCGAGGAATGGTTGAAAAGGAAGGACCGACATGGTTCCTTGACAAGAAGTATAATGGAAACGAACTTGCTGAAAGACTCAGAAAGAGATGGGACTTGATGAGCGAGGGTGGAAAGCGTATCGCCATTGAAAGAATCAACCGCACAATAAAGGAAATCAAGGACAGAACTACCAGACAAAAGGAATGGATGGTTGAGCCTGAAAAGCGGAAGAAGGATGCTGAACTTGCACTTAGATTGATACAGCAAAACAAGGATGGGTCTAACATGACAAACGCTGAGTTTGCTGAAGTTGAAAAGACAGATAAGTACAAGAAGGTCAGGAAAGAATATGATGAAGCAGTTGCGGCATACAATGAAGCGTTTGGCAAGAGAGGTAATCCGTTTGAGGATGCGATAGAAGTTATTTCAAAGGAAATTGACGCAGAGCCAGAAACTCCTACCGCCAAGCCAGTCAAGCCCGCTCCCTATAAGCAGAACACTACAGCAACATCTGCTCCGTTTGCCGAGTATGATGCATTCATTGGTCCACGACAGCCTTCGTTGGCTTTGCCCGCTCCTAGGGCTAGTGCATACGATGCACCTATCGGTCCGAGAAGACCTGCTGGCAGACCTAAGAGTACGCCTACTCCTGCTGTTGAGGCGACAAAGACAAACAACGCAACCGCTCAGGTTAAGAAGATACAGCAGACCGCTGTTGCTCAAGCAACAGTTAAGCCTGTCAGTCAGATTGGTGCTTCGCAGGTTGTCATTGAAACTCAGGGTCCGATTGCGGTTTCCAGCAGAGAGAACCTTGAACACGCTCAGGCTGTCCTTTCTATCAAGGACCACTTGACGCTCAAGATGAATGGTTCTAGGATTTCTTCTGCCGACAAGCGTTACATAGTTACTGGCAAGGACGGCAAGTACGAGGTTGTTATGCAACCTCATGCAAGTCCTTACACTGGTCAGATTCTTGACCAGCGTAGGGTTGCCATCGTTCCCACGCTTGAACATGCACAGTTGTGCATCAGAGAGTTTGACAACCTACAGCGTAGGCTGGCTGAGATGGAAGGTGTCAATACATCTGCCAACCTTCAGGCTTCTGCTCCTGTCATGGCTCCTCAGCAGATTGCTCAGGTTGCTACTCAGGTTGCACAGGCTAACGCCCAGAACCCAGTCCCCCCTGTTACATCTCCGAGAACGCCAGCCGAGGTTCACCCGAACTTCAACGCTTGCGTGGTCGGTTTAAGCAAACTGCGTATTCCTCAGGCTCTCGCCAAGGAACTCGTCACGAATGCCGTAAATGCCCTAGGAACCAAGGCAACCATCCAAGACATAGTAGCACACGCACTGCATGCCAATCAGGTCATGGCGGCTCAAATAGCCCATGCCAACGAGGTGTTCGTAGCAACAATAAACCAGACAACCAGCCAGCCAGATATCAGTGGCATCCAAAAGGTGGTCATCTTGCCCTCGCTTGCTGGCCTTAATGCGGCTGTCAATGCCGTCGTTCCTAGACCTCCTGTTATGAATGGTGGACTTGGCTACCCCCCGAATGCTATCCCTGCTCCTGTGTCCAGCCCGACTAGACCGCTGTGGGTTCCCACGGCTGAGAGTCTTGCTAGATTCAACACGCTCGTCAGGTTCAACATGTACAGGAACAAGTACAAACTTCCCAATGGTGGCGAAGGAGTTGGAACAATCCTCGTCAACGACCTTGGCTATACAATCATGCAAACATCTCCGTCCAAGTTCAGAGTGTTCGCCCCGAACAAGATGCTTGTCTCCGTGGTTGACAACGAACAACAGGCTTGCGATGACATTGCCAAGCATTTCTTTAAGCGATGAACCCTCCAGACCCAGACCTAGGCAACGCAGTCCGAGACTTCCAAAAGGGAGGCTGGATTGTAGCCATCCTTGGGGCGTTGGGGATGATTGCTAGGATGATATTTGACGATGAGAAGCGTCCACTGGTGGTCTGGATAAAGAAGATATTTGCTGGTGCTATCTGCGGTGTGCTTATGTACTTCGCATTACATGGGACATCTATTGACCCTCTGTACAAGTCTATTCTCTATTCCACCTGCGGAGCCTTGGCTCCTGAGTTATTCGAGAAACAGGTCTACCAAAGGATTAAGAACATATGGAAAAAGTAATTCTACTTATGGCACTGCTTATGTGTGGCTGTGCTACAACACAACAAACAACACAAACACAACCCGCACCACGCATAATAGAAAATGAAAAGAAGGACGAATACATCGACTTCCTCGAAAACGAAGCATCGGAGGGCTCAGCCGCACTCATCTCCGTTGTTGGAAGCATTAGTGAACCTCATAAAAAAATCGTTGACCTCACTATTGTTAGGCTTTCTGGAATCAAAAAGCCAACAGAAGAACAAGTTCAAAGATTCAGATTAGCCATCAACGACAAGGCCGAACTAGACAAACAGGTCAATATTGCTAGGAGCGTTAACGAAGAAAGCGACAAGGCGTATGCCGAGGTCGCTAGGGTTGATGCAGAAAACGAAAGCCTCAAGGAACAGGTTAAATTCCTTGAGGCACAGCGTCAGGCAGACATAAGGCAGAAGTCCTACGATGAGGCTAGGACTACATGTAACATATTAGGTGGAATACTTACCCTTGTCGGAGTTGGGCTTTCGCTTGCTTCCATCTGGATTGGTAAAGGACTTAAGGGCGGGGTTGTTGTCGTCGCCATAGGAGCCTCTATTATATTCCTTCCACTCGTCATTCAGGATGTTATCGAATCCGAGTGGTTCAAGATTACAATTGGAGTCTCGTTTGTTTCTTGCCTTGTCTTTGGGATTTTTAGGTTGTTCCATACTCATAAGCATATTACTTCTTTGCCAAAAGGCGATAGTGAACAGTCGGCCTTAAGTTCCCAGCCTGAGAATGCACCTTGAACTTTTTTATCTCAGAGTAGCCCAATTTGACTAGGCCATTCAACTGCCTGTTGGCTGTACTGTGACCTACCTTGTTCCGCTCTTGGTATTCCTTGGCGGTAAACCACTCGTTTGGAACAACATCCGCTACGGACTTGCCGTTAAGACTGTGCAGTCTGAACGCCTTCTCGATTTGTTTTAGTTTTATTTTGTTCATTGAGGGTTTTGGTTGCTTCTATCATCGCAGGTAAAAACATGTCTATCACGGAGGCAGGGATGCCTAAGGATATGGATGCCGATTCGATGGATGAATTGTATTTCTTTTTAGTTGGAGTGTTAGTCATTGGTGTCAAAGTCTATAGGTGTTACCCACTTTCCTCCTACCTTGTGGGCTTGAAGTATCTTCCAGTCGTTACCCTTGACCCAGCCGTAGCACCAGCCGTTGCCCCATGTAGATGAGTTCAGGTGGTTCTTGGCATAGCCAGCGGTACGCTGTTTGCCTAGCCAGCCAGCACAGAAGCCGACCACACCACGATGTCGCTTGGCGTTTGCTTGGGTGATGGTATGCAGGTGGCCTATCACGCAAGCACCACCGCTGGGAGCGTAATGGATGGCATGCTCCTTGACGCTGTTTTGGTTGGCTGTATAGCCATGGCAGAACACGATAGGTCCAAGCCTGAATGTGCCATCCTCCGCATGGTACTTCTTGATTACCTTGCATCCGACATCCTTCAGGGTCGATACAATATAGTCAATAATGTCCTTACAATAGTCCCTGATGATGCCACTACCGCTCGACTCCATAGTTTTGAATAGGCGGTCTTCATGGTTTCCAAAAAGGTATACATTGGGTTTGGTTCTTTTAATGAATTTTATTCCTTGAGAGATATCGGCCTCAAGCGAGTCGTTTACATCTTTTCCTTCTGCCCCCTTGCGAAGTGCCTTGATGTCAAATCCGTCACCGCCATGGATGCGGTAGTCTGGCTGGAACTTGTCCATGAAAGCAACCAACGCATCGGTACACGACTCGTCTTCCATGTTGCCATGGTTGTCGGAAAAGAACACAAACTTAATCCACTTGCTTTTCTTTGCTTTTGTTTTGCTTTTTGGCTTTTTCATATACAGGTATGGTTCTATGGGAGCGAGGCTTTAACATGTCAATCTCTCTTAGGATAGATTCCAACTGCTCAGGGTCGAATGAGGCGTAGACACCCCTTCCGATTGCCTGACCAGCCATGATTCTAAACATCTCAATTCCTTTCGTTTTCTTCAATGGCATCGTATTGCGGTGCGGTGTTGAGGACATGGAACGCCCAGTCCAACTGGAACTCGTTCACATTGAGGAGGATACAGGCAAGTTTAACTCGCCATCTGCTTATATGGGTAATGTTTTGGTTCATAGGTTCATCTTTTCTTCTATAGTTAGGTCTTCTATATCTTCGTCTTCGTCTTCTTCAAGAAACGGAAGGTACTTGCTTTTGAATTGCCTGTTCGACAATACATAGTTCTTGTGTAAGTGATGCATGGACAATGAGTAGTTGCTCATTCGTCATGTTTTCGTACATAAGTTTCCTTCTGTTTGTCTTGGTTCTGACTAGGGGTGGTAGGTTGTTACGCCTACCAGCCATCCACAACGAATGATACTTAACATTGTATTCGTATGCGGCCTCCTTACCAGAAAGCCCTCTAGATAACGCTTCTTTGTAAATGTCTACTAGTTGCATTGTTATAACGGCTGGGGTTATTCGATGTCAATATAGGTAATGCCGTCAGCATAAGAAGGCCAAATATTGTCGGTCAAACACTTGGATAGGGTCTTGAATGCATCGGAGACCTTGGGCATGACGCTGAACAGAAGGTCGCTAGGAATGATTTCCACGAAGCGAACACCATGGGGTGGTTCCTTCTCCACGAAGCAGAACACGAAGCGATACTCAGTGTCAGGACGCAAAGCCTTCATCAGATGGATGTAGTACAAAGCCTGAACATCGTACCCGCTCTTCTTTATGGCTTTCTTGATGCCATAGTTGTTTGCAATCTCGCTGGTGGTCTTGAGGTCCAAGATGACATGCTGTTCATGATTCACCCAATCAAGGCGACCCTTGGCTGTAACATTGTCATACATGGTGTCTGCGACAATGGATACTTCGGGGTTGCCAACGGCAGTGTACTTGATGAAGGTAGGCGTATTGCGGACGGCCTCAGCCATGCTGATGCATTGGTCGTATTGGTCTTGAGCGAGGCAAATCTTATTGCCATTGTCCAGAGTGAACTGCTCGTATCCTGCCTTTCCCTCCTTGGTACGCCTGTCGAACTTAGGCATCATGGTCACTTCGTTATGGAAGTGCTGAGGCTGAAAGACAGCAAGATGGGTTGCAGTGCCAAGCACCATGGCATCGGTCTCTTCGCTGGGCGTGGAGATGTAATGCTGGTAGTGGGCAGGTGACTTGAGCATCTGCTTGATGGCAGACTGGCTGACGGCTCCTAACTGGCGATAGGTGCTGTCCTCCATGTTAACATGCTCAATGGCGTTCTTAAACAGTAGATGAGGCTTGGTCATATGGTTCATATAGGTTATAATTACTTGGCAGGGGGGGTGTCCAGTATGGACTTGGCTCGCTTCATTGCGATGCGGGTATGATGGGTTGGGATTTCGTTGATGTTGAAGTTCACACCTCTAGCACCACGATATCCCATGTTGTAACACATGTATACAGTCATTGGAGTTACTTTTTGCTTGTTGTCCGTAAGTCTGTCGATAATCATTTCGACATAGCAGGTCGCAAGTAGTCTGGATGTGAATGGGTCAAGGCAGGACTTCTTGTGGTCCTTGAGCATCTTCTGAAATGTCAGCAATTCGTATACAAGTGGATGCTTTACTCTGCACCAAGCAACTGCGTCAAGGTAGGCATCCTTGTGCATTTGGTATGCACCTATTGCGTTTCCGCTGTCACCAATGGCGTTAGGATTGTTGTTGGATTCGATTATTGCAATCTTGTCCATGAAGTCTTCAATTTCAAAGGAGTACCCAGAGATACAGGAGAGGAGCATAGACGATGCGTATGTTAGTAGTCGGTTCATAAAAAAAGGGGGAAGGGAGGGGGATTTCACCCCTCCCTTTGACTACTTAGAACGGAACATCATCGGACGCTTCAGGTTCCTGCTGGGGGTTTTGCGAGTTGTTATACAACGCAACAGCAGTGGCCTTCAACTTGGCATCCTTTGCAGTGACTCGACCAGTCTTCTCGTAAGGACGAGGCTCCCACTTGGTGGCCCAGTAAGCAAGGTCATTGCCCTGAAGTTCACCGATGGGAGTTCCCTTGTTGTTGCCAAAAGGCACAGGGATGGAGGGGTCGATATCACCAGAGGTCGGCTCAGGTGCGGTCAGGCCAGTGATGTAGTTGGCAACAGGCTTGGGGGCAACATATTGTTTGGGAGCAACAGCCTTAACCTGTCGGTCAAACTCAGCATCGTCATCTTCTGTAGCGACACCTGCAACGGAAGCCAGTGCGTAGCGTCTCAAATAAGTCAGCAATGCACCAGCCTGTTGACCAGTGGTATCCGTGTCGATAGGTACGACACATGATTGCTCAATGCTTTCTCCATTCTTGTGAATGATGATGGTTTGGATTCCGACAGCACCAATCTGTTTGCGTTCTGCACCAGACCAGAAAGCATCACTAGCCGATGTCGGGAACTGAAGTATAGCAAGTCCATTCTTTGCGAAGATTGGCTTAATATAATTCAAGTGAGCCGATAGGCTGGCGTACTTGGATTTGTGGAACGGATTGTTACTATCGGGGGCTATGTCCTTCGTCTCAAAAAGAGACTTGGCAATAGCCGAATAGAACTCGGAACGCCTCTGTTGTAGAGCGTTGATTTCATTATCTTGGGTCATAGGTATGGGTTCGGGAAAGTTTATAAACAGGTTGCAGGGGGGGTGTCAACCCGATTAAAAAACTAATGCATAGGGAACCACCCCTATGCACTAGAACCTTTCGGTTTTGTATGATGAACCAGCCGATGCCGTAGCACCCGCCAGCGTTGATTTAATAACTGAGTTGGTTAGGCTCAAGCGGAAATGGCAGAAAAGTAATCACGCAATCTTCTCACTAGGGCAACCCCTGTCTCCTTGTTCTGGAAACGCTCCAGCAACTTGTCGCCAGTATAGTTGGTCGTAATGATTGTCGTCTTAAGATTGGAGGTTCTCTCGTCAATAACCGCAAAAAGGTCTGACTCCAGACGCTGTGTGAGACGCTCCTTGCCCAAGTCGTCAAGAACTAGGACTGGGCAGGAGATAAGAATGTCAAGAACATTGCCATGCTTTCGGTCTTCAAAACCCTTTTCAATGAGCCCCTCAAACTTCCGCATCTGCAAAAAGAACGACCTGTCAGGGTAGTGCTTTCGCCATAGCCTGTTGAACAGTCTCCATGCCGCCCTAGACTTGCATGTTCCAGACTCGCCATGCAGGATTAGAGACGACTTCTCCTCCGAAGGATGCCAGTCCTCGGCCTTAAGCAACAAAGGGCTCCTACGGACATCCGTGGCTATGAAGCCCTGAGGGTACTCAGGATGCAGGTGGGCAAAGGCAATGCCCTTCTTGTCAAAGACTTCCTTGTAACTGAATGGGTAGTCCCAGTAGTCCTTGGCTGTAAAGCACTCTTCACACACACGGACAGACATGTCAAAGAACTTCTTGCTTTCGTTCCATGCTGGTACGGCTTGGCTCTCGCAATGTACGCACTTGTACTTCACGACTGCACTCCCTTGGCTTTTTGCCAATAAATCATGGCCTCACGCACTATTGTTGGTTCATAAGGGCAACCATTGAAGTCGGCTTGCAAAGTCACTTCCATCGCATCCCCCGCCTTGGTCAGCCGCTCGACCTCGGCCTTGAGGCGGGCGTGAGAATCAACGATGTACTTTATACGCTCAGGAAGAGTCTTGTCAGCAAATATGTCTCCATTGTCAAATTCAAGCGTCTCCGAATTAGCCATTCTGATATATTCAGAAATGTTATATCCTAGAGGTATTGCTAATTTCTTCAGTTGCTCAACCTCGGCCTTTTCGTCAATCCATAGTTGGTAGTGTCGGTCTGACTCTTCACGAATAAGAAGGTTCTCTGATTTGAGATTTTCAATCTCTTCACGGAGTTCTTGTCTAGTCCAGAACATCATATTAGAATCCTTTGGCATGGTCGTTTTTGGTTAAGGTTGGTCCAGATTCGGTTCGGGCTGGCTCAAATAAGCCGACCCATCCGTTCTTTATGGAAAGTTCAATGGAGATAATAGCCTTGGTTTCGCCCCACTTCTTAAGGTCAGCAAACTGCTTCTCTATCGTAGATGGAGTCAACTTCTTCTTTAGTTCCTTTCGGTAGTCTATCCACGCTCCCCATGCCTTGTGAAACTCTTCAGATTCAAAAGGAAAAACAGGAGCATTAACAAGACCCTTTATCTTTTTAGTATCCTCTTTATTATCTTCTTTATTATATGGGTGCAACGGATTGCATGGGGTAGGTGCAATAGATTGCATGGGGGGTGTGCAATGCACTGCATCCCTAAGTGCAACAGAATGCACTGTATGCAATACCCTGCGTCCAACAGGAGTATACTCACGCACAACGAGTTTACGCTCAATCAGTTTGGCGAGGATGTTCTGCATTTGTCGCTTCTCTACATTGAGGCAGTTCTGTAGGTAGGCGTTAGATGCCCAGCATCCATCCTCACCATCCAGTGCATCAATAAGGGAGAAGCATACCTTCTCGGTCAGTGTAAGAGTACTAGACTCAAACACCTCCTTGGGCATCCATAGCCCAGTAAATTTAAGGTTCATCGCTTCCACTCTAACACCAGTCCAAGGGGGGTGTCAAGCGGATGGTTCTTGTGGCTCAATCTCAATGATTGTTTCGCCTTTCAGCATCTTATTGATGTCGTCCTGCGATATCTTCTGGATGCGATGCTCTATCACGGCAGTAGGCTGGTCTTGAAGCACCGCAATCTTGTCAATGATAATACCAAGAGCAGTAGGAAGGAAGTTCGGATGTATGTTTTCAATTTCATTATTAAGTCTATTAGCCCCCTTCATACCAGCATTCTTCATTATGTTAGCCATGTTGGTCTTCCAGTCTTTGTCAGATAGACCAGACATGTCTGCCTTTATAGCGGATATGCTATGCTCGGACAGTCCTGTTTCCTTGACTATCTCGTCTCTGGTTATACCCTGCTTGAGCATCTCTTCACACTTCTGCCTACGCTCAGGCTCAATGTTCTTTGCGTTGCTGTAATGCTGGTTGTTACGAATTATCTCTTTCTTTGGCTCATATTCCATGAAAAGGATTGTGCTTGACACCCCCCCTGAGTCAACCCTAAAGTGACTTTGATGAAAAATACCATTGCTACTTTGATACTAGGCGTTGCCGTCTGTGTTGTGTATACCACTGTTGCTACTGTTCTTGGAGGCGTAACAGGCGAGCGTCATGATTCCTAAAATTGTCAATATCAGAGTTCCTATTGAAGCCCCGCCTACGCACCAAGCCGCATTGCGTGTTCTAAAGAACAAGAGCGGTAAAATGTTCATAGGCAAGATGGCTAACAGCAATGCCGTCAAGTGGAAGCAGTCGTTTCTGCTTATGTTGCTTAAGTGGACTCCTAAGGAACCACTGTCTGGCCCCCTGCGTGTAAGCGTTAACTTTGGGTATCCATTGTTAAAGAAACATCATGAACAAATCAAGAAGCGTAAGGGCAATGGCGTAATGGTCGTGGAAGCAAAAGTCACACGCCCAGATTGCGATAACTTAGTTAAATCTGTGCTTGACGCATTGACCGAGGCTAAATATATTGTCGATGATTCAAATGTAGTTTCACTCAGCGTAAGCAAGTGGTTCCACTGGAAGGCTCCCTTCATTGATGTCATCATCACGGAGGAAAAGAGCGACCCTTGGAAGGAACTTGACAACCCCTCCGCTCCATCCGTAGAACCCAAATAATGACCAACAAGATTACTGACCGAGCATGCTACATCATGGAAACGGAATTCTGGTGCAATTACGAACTTGAAGGCGAAAACCTCACCGAGCGTACAATGAAAGGCAGAGTAAAGAAATTGCTTCAGACACATATGGACAGGTGCTATAACAACGAAAATAGTGTTCCGTTTATAATGGTCACTGAAATTAGCAATAAAGAACCCATATGCGAAGACAAGGATGGCGTAACTAAATTGCGTACATCTTGTACAATGACCATGTGTATTGAAGATGCCGACAACAACCCTCAGCAATTGGCTAAAAACATGACCATGCTGTTCTTCGACTCAATCAAGTTCCCATCATTTAGAATCAACAAAGCATATCCAACGCCAGACAGTATCTCCATCAAGGACGACTCATGCATGCGTGGCTATGTACAACTTGACAATACAGTTTTTATTCCAATCACATGAACCAAAGAGAAATCAATCGTGTTGAGAAGTATCTCATCACATATCCGCAAATCAGGAATAATCCTGCCGCTATCGAGGAGTTGAAGAACCTGTGTCTCGACCCCAAGATTGGGCATCCTGCTGATGCAAACAAGCAACGCCAGTTCCGCAACGCTCGCAAGAATCGTGATGCGGCTGTGCTTACGCTTGCCAGTTCACTGACTGCATAAGTCTTTTATCCCATTAGTTCAGCGGATAGAACAGTGGTTTTCTAAACCATTAACCTTGGTTCGATTCCAAGATGGGATACTTTGCCCTGTTAGCACAGTGGTAGTGCGTCTGTTTTGTAAACAGAAGGTCGTTGGTTCAACCCCAACACAGGGCTTACTTTCTGGAGGTATAGTTTAACGAAAACCTTTGTATAGGTGGTTCCAGCGGTACTGGTATGAAATGCGGGGTTCAACTCCCTGCCAACGCACCAAAAGTACAAAAAATGTGGGTATAAAATCCCATTACCTCCTCCCTTTCACGGCAGTAACTCAATTGGCAGAGTGTCAGTTTTCCAAACTGGATGTTGCGGGTTCGACCCCCGCTTGCCGTATTTTCTGGCGTGTAACTCAGCGGTTAGAGTGGGCTCTTTATAAGGGCTAAGCCGTGGGTTCAAATCCCACCACGCCAACCATTTGACACCCCCTCCCCACAACAAATAAAAACTCCTCATGCCGAACAACAATCAAGACGAAGCAATCAAACTCATTCACCAGTTGGCTAATAAGGCTGGACTGTGCGTATTCATCCTGTGTGATGAAGACCTTGCAATCAAGGAAGCAGACCACGCAACAAAGTTCACTGATGACGAAAAGGAAGACATCTACATTGAATTCCACGAAGGACTTTCTGAAGTGTACGATGAAATCCTTGACCATATCTGCAACAACATTATCGACAACCGATGAGAAAACGAAATGGCTGGGGAACCTATGAGTTCCAAGAACTAAAGATTAACTATGGTGGTGCTACATACGCAGTCAGCGGAACATGCGACTGGGAAGTAGAAGACCATGGCATCGGCAGATACGAATACTGGGGCGACATTGGACATGACCATCAATATATGGCTTGTTTCCATAGTGCCGACATTGATGATATCGTGCTTGAAGAAAGCACTGAATACGGAAATCAAAACCTTACGGAAATAGATAAGGTTAACATTGCTGAATTAGTAGTGGATGCACTCAACGAAGACAGCGAACTATGTTCTGAACTTGCAGAAAATTATAAATAATATGGCACATAACCCTATGATTGAAATAGTGCTTGAAAAAGCACTCAACGCATTGTCCGCTTGCGACAATGTTCTTGCACAAGAACTAATCACTCTTGAGTACAAAGAAGAACGATTTAAGAACGCTGACCAAATCAAGGAACGAGTTAAGCAAATCTCCGACCTCAAGCGTGAGGTGGAGTCTGTCTTGCGACAGGGCAACAGCCTCGACCTGTGATTTGACACCCCCCTCCCTCAAACATTAAAACCAAATTCCTCCTATGAAAACCACGACCAAAGCCGACCCCGATAACATCATCATCTCCAACCGAAAGCATCACCTGACTTTCTATAAGGAGCCTATCACCCCTGAATACGCCAACTGCCTGTGGTCTATCGTGACCACTTCTATTGAAGGCGGGCTTGGCGGTTCCTCTTGGGGCTGGCGTTGCCGAGACGCTGAACAAGTCAAGGCGTACAATTGTGCGAGTAATGACAAGACCAGCAATACCTACCTCAATCTCACTATGGACTTTGCTATGTGGGAAGAGGATAATGACATCACTGACTATCATCGTGTGACCGCAGAATGGTTGCATAACAAGATGGTTAAGTTCGTCAATGATGACAAGCAACCCATCCACCTGCGTACTCACTTCGCTGAATTCCTGTTGAGCCGTGATTACCCCAGCAGTGGCGATGCCGTCACCGATGACGCTCTGTTCCAGTATGCCTTCCTTGGCGAAATCCGCTTCGGCTAACACTTGACACCCCCCTCCCTCAACAAATAAAACAAAATCCTATGACCAACCCGCTCCTATACATTCGTAATAAGTTCTGCCTCTGGATTACTGGGCTGACGCACAGTGAAATCGAAGAGATTGTCGAAGGCTACAATTCAATCCCCACTGACTACATCAGTACCAGTGACTTCAACCCAGATGATTATGACTTTGAGCCGCTCAAGGATTATGACTTCAGCGAGTTCATTACCTCTGATGGTTTCTCTGACCATCTTGTTGATAACGAAGTCGTTCAGCAATCTGACTTGGATGACAAGTTGTGCGAATACACGACCACTGACGAGTTGAAGGTTATCATTGATGGACTCAAAGCCCGCCTTGAGGCTCTTGAACCCAAGAAGAAAAAGATTAATCTTGAGAAGAAGCCGAAGCAAGACGGCAAGTAAATTCACAGTGAGTTGTGTCACTGTGTTGTGCGTGGTGCATAAATCCTAACGGATTATGGGCTGGGGGTTATGGTTGACCTCCAGCCCTTTTTGCACCGCTGTTGACACCCCCTCCCATCAATCCTTAAAACCAAATTCCGATGACCAAACAAAACAACGAAGAAATGCAATTTCAAGCATTTAACAAAATGCTTGAAATCGCTAAAGAGGCTTCCCTTGAAATCCTTGTCGTAACTGACAACGATATTGAACTCGCACTGGATGGAAATGATGACGCTCTTGCTCAACTTACTCCCGATGTCTTGAAAAAGATTAAAAGAGACTTCATTGATGACCTCCACGATAATTTTCAATACACCATTCAAGACGCTATTGCTAAACATATCAAATGACCAAAACGACCAACAGTAATGCACGACACTTCGTGCAACAACGGCAAGAGTTCACTGGTAGCAATACCTTTGGGCGATGGAATAACGGCAATTATGTAGTCTATTCTTATGGACTTCACTTCCCTATGTTTGTGTGGTGTGCGTTTGACTCCAAGTGGTATCAAAACTCTGACAAATACAGCGTTACTACTTCAAAACATAAATTTCAACTGCATCCGCTTGGCGAATGCGAAAGCCTCAACACCATACAACTAAAACAACTAATCAACAAAACCTATGCCTAAATATCGTATCGCTGAAACCCTGCGTGTAGAATACATTGTAGACTCTCAATCTCCAAGCAAGGCGGTAGATGAATATATGAAGGAGTTCCTGTTGCTGTTCAATACTGACCGACAAATTGAAGCAAGCGAAGGCACTGACTTCACCATTCACAAGGTGAATGAAGATGGAACTCTTGGCTACGAACAAGACCCTTGCGACAACACCATTGACACCCCCCCTGCTCAAACCGCATAACCAAACCGATGACCAAAACCCAAGAACTAATCGACAAACTGAACATCCCTGCTGGTACTACATACCCAATCGTTGACTTCAATGTCGATGGTAATGTATTCGCTATTATCAGTGCTGTATCAAAGGCGTGGCGACCAATCAATCGTGATGTATCCAACAACATTATGAATGTTGTCAACGAGCATTGCGGTTCGTATGAGGAAGCGTTATGCTTTCTAATGGCTATCAGTAATGTATCATATGATACGGATAATGATGACCTTGGTGGACTTGAAGAAGACTTCCCCGATACGGAAGACGAAGAATAACAACTCTGGAGACTGTCCCATTGGCATAAGAAAACTAATGGTGTTATAAAGAAAGGATATGCAGTATCAATGACAGGCAAAGCCAGTCGATATGGGCATATCTCCTCCAAATAACTTTATGGGTTGCTGTGAAGGCGTTCCAGCGTAATCAAGGCTAAAACTATACGACCTTGTTCCCACCTCTTTACCACAATGCACAACCTAAACAAAAACGATGTTTATATTTGGGATATCATTCCCATTGGAAATGAGTCTTTCTATAGACTTACCTTCAGATACAACGGCAAGTTGCATTGCAGTCTTTTCAAGACTGACTCCGATGTGAGGGAGTTTATCGACAGATACTACCTCGATTGGATGGCGAACCGAGCCGAGTTTGACACCCCCCCTGCCGAAGCCGTAGATTGATTTTATGCCACTCAACCCTACTACGAACCGAGAAATTCACGACTTCATCTGTATGAAGTATCGCTACACTGACGCTGAAGACGAAGGTGCAGAGTATCGTGTAGCCGCAGGTTATTACTCCCAACTATTCGACATCTACGAAAACTGGGATGACTCTGACGAAGAACTGTTTCGTATGCTTGCTAATCGCAGATGGGAAATAGAAGCCTATGCTGAAGAGCGTGGCTGGACTTTAGACCGAGACTATCCATACCCAGAGAAAAGCACTGAAAACCGCTTCAATCTGGTGTCTGCTCCGAAGTCGGCATACACTGTTAGCCAATGGCGACAGTCGTTCCCAGCGACTTGACACCCCCCTCCCTCAATCGGTAAAACGAATTTCCTCAACCAACCCACAAACACACAAAATTATGTCACTCGATTGGAAAATGCCCAAGGAATTCTACGAAACCAAGAAGCATCTGATGTATACCAAGGAAGATGCTAATGGTAACAGCAAGATGCAGGTAGAACTTGAATGCCTCATCTTTACTATGCTTCATCTCCAGCACGATATTGATGGCGAGATGACCGATGAAGCACTTATGGAGATTGAGCGTAGGCTTAATCTATTGCAAGGTATTGGCTGTCTTATGGCTTGGTATTATGGTCGTGAAGACCTGCGTGACAAGACCTATGTAAACATTGAGACTGTCATCCGCTATTGGGGCCTTTGGACTAATGTATCTCATCTCAAGAAGACTGAATGGAACAAGCGTTTCCTTCGGATGAGCGAACCTCGTCCTTATGACTTCAAGTATGTATTGCAAGAAGCCAAGAACAAGATTGCGTCCTGCGATATGACTCAACCTGAACGGCAATGGGCTGAATACGAAAAGCAACAGACCGCCAAATCGACCGCTGTTGACACCCCCCCTGCCGAATAACTAAAACGGCATCACTCCACCAAATGAGCAAACTCAACAACCGAGGCGATAAACAATTCGATGAAGGCGACTTCATTGAGTCTACCCAAGACAAGGCATTCAAGAGCGTTACCAATGCATTAGATGCAATCGAAAAGATTGAATGCGGTGTATATGAAACGCACGAAGAATATGCATCCTTGTATCAAATCTTGATTGATGAAGGCATCGTCTGGCATCTCCAAGGAAGCCACCAGCGTAACGCCTCCCGACTGATAGCCGAAGGCTATTGCCACCAAGAGTCGGCATCGTCTTGACACCCCCCCTACCTCAACCTTAAAACGAAATCTCTCACCCAATACCAAAAATGAGCAACACCCCCACCGAAACCACGAACTACACCAAGATTACTACTTATCTGTCGTATGACGGCAAGATTAGTAGTGTCCACATCGGTCACTACAAGACCGCAAACCGACTCATTGACTCCCTCAATGAGGGCGACCTGCAAATGACGAGCATCCACTTCTCGTTCTTTAAGACTGAAGTCAAGTCCTATGGGATTTACAGTCAGTCCGTCCAACTCAATACTATCTTCGGGGATGCCCGCCTTGAGTTGAATAACAGTCATAAGCACTTCTGTCCAGAGTCTGTGGTGGGCTCTGAACAGATTGGTGGTTAATAAGTGATACATAAGGGATACTACGCAGTATAGTTACGACTGTATTGCAGTTATAAAGAGACATCGCTCCGACAGCACCAGCATCCTACGATGAATAGGATTAAGGGAGTTATAGACCCGCTGACACAGATAGAGAGCGATGCCGTCCCACCCCCTTTCGGCTCGACCTTGACACCCCCCCTTCACTTGGGGTAAAACCCTCTCACCAACCGATGAAACCACTAATCGTCTACGCCATCACTGAAAAGCCTGTGGGCTTCAATGCCCCCCTGCTCATTGATAGTAAATCCGCTGTCTTCCCTACTTGGGAGGATGCAGAAATTGAGCGTCTACGCAAATACCCAAATGAGGATTATTGCGTGACAAAGTGCAATTACCTGCATCAGTATCCAAGCGGTGAATACTCCGCTATGCTTTTGCCCGAAAACCACCTCCGCTTCTGTATTAACTAAATGACCACAATCAAAATCACTCAAATAGAATGGGATACAGATGGCGAGTCCGTAGACCTTCCCAAGTCTGTGACCATCACTGTAGAGGATTGGGCTACTGGAACAGACGAAGCCCAAATAGAAGATTGGGTATCGGATTATCTATCCGATGAGTATGGATACTGTCATCACGGCTTCGACTTTGAGGTCTGTTGACACCCCCTCCCCCTAACCATTAAAACGACCTCACTCCACCACAATGAGCAAACGCCTAACTCCTGCAATTCCGTTCACCGATTA
>Ga0222713_10002067_pt1 | contig 21694 bp, 22 predicted proteins | sample C33_649DmetaG_FD_165061 | JGI IMG/M metagenome (GOLD analysis project Ga0222713, IMG submission 165061) | Estuarine water microbial communities from San Francisco Bay, California, United States - C33_649D | ecosystem: Environmental > Aquatic > Marine > Unclassified | place: USA: California...
GAACGCCGCGCTGTGGCGAGATTGGCGAGGGATCCCGACACCATCGAGTCGACCACGTGCACATTCGAGCCTTCGGCGACGAATCGATCGACGAGGTGCGAACCGATGAATCCGGCTCCACCAACCACCATCACCGAATCAGGGAGACGCGAGGTCGGGCGGCGAGGCATGTCGGTGGTCAGGACTGAGACGGATCAGGACGGGACGTCGATGCGAGTTTCGTACCTGCGGAGACGATTCCGTCGGCACCGATCACACAATCGACCACGTTCGCCTCGGACTCCACCCGCCCCATGACGATGCTGCCGAGTATCTGGCAATCGTCACCGATCCGGGCACCCGGGAGGACGATCGTGTCACGAAGGACCGATCTCGCTCCGACTTTCGTACCGGCAGCGACCAAAGAGTGATCCACCTCGGCCGTCGAATCGACCTCGGCACCCACTGCCACGGCGTCGCAGCCTGAGATTCGCCGACGGCCGTCGAGCATGTCGAAATTCGCCTGGCGGTACGTGTCTGGGCGACCGGTGTCGATCCAGTAGTCGTCGGTCGACAGCGCGAACAGGGAACCTTTCGCCACCAGAGCCGGGAAGGTCTCCCGTTCGATCGAGACCTTTCGGCCACCCTCGATTCGCTCGAGAACCGACGGCTCGAACACGTAGGTTCCGGCATTGATGAGATTGCTGGGTGCGGTACCAGGAGCCGGCTTCTCGACGAAGCGCTTCACCCGACCGGTGTCGTCGAGTTCGACGACACCGTAAGCCGAAGGATCGTCGACGGGCGTCAAGTGGATGGTCGCCTCGGCCGCAGTCTCACGATGGAAGGAGATCAAGCGGCCGACGTCGAGATCGGTGAGAACATCACCGTTCACCACGACGAAGGTGTCGTCGATTCCTGCGTGTTGGGCAGCGAATCGAATTGCTCCTCCCGTGTCGAGCGGCTCAGGTTCGACCGCGTAGTGAAGGGCGACGCCCGCACAGCGACCATCGGGAAACGCCGCCATGAACGGCTCGGGCTTGAACCCGAGGGCAAGTACGACTTCGGAGATCCCGGCCTGCGACAACATCGAGACCAAGTTCTCGATGATCGGTCGATTGCCGACCGGCAACATGGGCTTGGGTGTCGTGAAGGTGAGCGGCCGTAGACGGGTACCGAACCCGCCCACGAGCACCACCGCGCGCATCAGCCGCCTGTGGTGGTCGTCGGCCCGGCGATCGTGGTCGTCGCGCCGGTAGCCGCGTCACCGGACGGCAACGTCGTCGTAGCTCCAGAGTCGGCCGGAACCGGGGCGTTCGGATCGATGGTGGTGGGAGGAGCCTGACCCGTGTCGACGGCACCGAGCTCGGGCAGGTTGATCGCCGAGGGTGGCATCCCCGGATTGGTACCCGCCGGAACGAAGGCGATGGTGACGGCCATGGCGTCCTGGTCGAAACGTATGTCGCCGAAGTTGGTGATGTAGGTGGCGAAGTTGGATGCGTCGTCGTAGGACTCGTAGAGGTAGACGACAACCTCGCCATCGACCGCATCACCGTTCTCGTCGATGCACTTGGTCTCACCTTCTTCGTAGACCGCCCCACCCTGGTCGGCCGGGAACTCGATCTTGGTGTCGGTGACCTTCACGCCGTACACGTTGAGGAAGACCTTGAGCTTGGCATTTCGGCCCGTGGCAGCCGAGGTATAGGGGTGCCAGTGGATCACGCCGTCGTCATGACTATGGATACCGGTCCGGCGGAATTCTTCGACGAGCAACTGGCCAGCGGTATCGAGCTCTTCTTTGTTGCCCTGAAGATCGGGCAACCAGGAGTCACAGGCGTAGAAGCCGTAGGACACGTGCCAGTGATCGGTCACGGTCGGTGGCACGTTGCGATCGGGGATCGACTCTCGTGAGTAGATCACGAGGGCGGCACCGATCACGGCGACGCCGATCATCACGGCCGGGAAGAGCGTTCCGCCCTTGAAACGGACCTGCCGACCCTTCCCCTTCGCAGCGAGCTTCGCCACTCGGTCGGCCGATGTTCTCTTCGATGTCGATGCCTTACCCACGAGAGTCCGAGGCTATCTGGCCGAGGCCCTTCCGATGGGTCGGATCGATTCAGAGACCCGGATCGGGTCTGGCACCTGGGGAGGACAGAACGGTGGCGTAGGCCTCGGCCACGGCAGTTGGCGATGCCTCGGATTCGACGTGCCGTCGAGCATCGCGGCCCATGGCGCCTCGTCGCTCGGGATCGCCGACCAGACTGCGCACCGCATCGACGAACGCATCCGCGTCGTCAGGCGGGACGCACATCCCGCCACTCGATTCCGACACCAGACGAGTGACCTCGGTGTCGGCATCGATTGCGGCAACGATCGGACGTCCGGCCGCCATGATCGAGTACGTCTTCGACGGAACGCTCACTCGACCGAGACCGGACTTCAAGAGGACGGCGTGAACGTCTCCAGTAGCCAACACCTCCGACAGACGTTCGGCAGGTTGGTAGTCCCCGAACACGAGGTTCGCAAGGCCGTGCGCTCGCCGCTCGAGATCGGGCCGAGCGGCTCCGTCTCCGTTGATCACGAACCAGACATCAGGCAGAGCCCGCGCCGCCACGATCATCGAATCGAGCGATTGGGAGAAGCCGACATTGCCGGCGTACATCACCACCGGACGGTCGTCGATGCCGAGCTCACGGCGGTAGGACGTGATGCGATCAGCCGGCCTGATGGCCTCCACGTCCACGAAATTCGGAATTGTGCGGACACGCCAGGCGCGCTGACGAGGCACCTTGGCCCGCAGATTCTCGGCCAGATCTTCCGACAGGACGGTCACCACTTCGGCTCGGCCGTACACCCAGCGTTCGAGACGACGAGCCGCAGCGATCACGAGACGGTTCGTGATCGCCCCCGACTCGACAGCAGCGTCGGGAAAGACGTCCTGGATGTTGACAACGAGTGGTGCACGGCGAAGCCGGGAGACGAACCAACCCGAAACGCCGAGAGTCAGCGGGGGTGACATCACGAGAACCGCATCGAGGCGCTGGCCGCGAGCCACGCGTGAACCGGCGACCGCCGCCGTGACCGAAAATCCGACGAAACCGAGTGCGCGTCGCCACAGGTTGCGCTTGTCGGATCCGGCATACGGGTCGAGTCGGGCAACACTCCCCCAGGGTTCGACGACAGTTCTCGTTCGCCACGTGACGTTCTCCCAGTCGGGCTCGACGCGGTGTCGGGCGTACCAGGGCAATGACGTGACGACATGCACCTCGTGGCCGAGCGCGGCCAATTCGTGAACGAGCCGTGTCATCACGACGCCAGTTGGGGCCGTGTCCGGCGCAAAGTGCGGACACAGAACTGCGATGCGGAGTGATCGAGAAGTCATGGGAGGACCATCCGATACGCGTCGGCGAGAGCCGCCCCCGATGCGTCGATCGAGAATTGGCGCACTCGTTCGACGCCACGCTGAACCAGCTCGGTTCGTCGTGCCCGCACCAGATCGGGCAATCCGGCCCACAAATCCTCCTGGAGCGCCAGGACGAGCCCGGCCTCACCGACCACTTCGGGAAGACAAGCCTGATCGCTGGCCACGACGGGAGTACCGAGTTGCATCGCCTCGATCACCGGGGCTCCGAAACCCTCGTATTCGCTCGGGAAGGCGAGAGAGTGCGCCATTCGAATGAGTCCATTGCGATCGGCATCGCTGACGCGTCCGACATGAACGACTGCCTGCGCCACGCGCTCATCGGCCAGTCGCCGGCGAACATCGCTGTCAGCTGCTCCGACTCCGCCCATGAGGACGAGCCGTACACCGAGGTGCGACCAATGACGATCGGCGACATCGATGAGGAACCGATGGCCTTTGTGTGGATGGGTGACCGCCGGATACACGACGATGGGGCCCTCACCCAGATTGAATCGAGCCCGAAGTTCGTGCTCCGGCGTGCACTCGCGATTCAGCGAATCGTCGACCCCATGGGGGACGATCACGACACGCGCCGGGTCGACACCGTAGGCATCGACGACAGTCTTTTTCACGTAGTTCGTCGGGACAGTGATCAACGTCGCGGCTCGAGCCGACCGTGGCATCGTCATATCCAGATAGGCGCGGCGCAACGGTGAGAAGTACTGCGGATACTTGCGGTACTGCAGATCGTGGATGGTGAGTACGGTCGGTTGTCGTCGACGCGCCGGCAGTGTTCCACCACCGTGATGCACGAGTGCTGCATCACGAGTCCGTCGATACAGCCACGTGGACTCCGACACGATGCGACGACCACGCGACGACGAGTCGTGTCGACTTTCGACGATTTCGTGCCGCTCGGCGATTTCGGGGTGGGCCGAGGCGAAACCTTTCGGAGCGAAGACGCGCGTGGACATCCCGTGAGCGACGAGACCGACCAGTTGGCGGGTGAGATACTCCTCGCTGCCGCCAACGGCGCCCGGACGGCACCACAGCACATTCACCGCCAACGTTTCGCCCATTCTCAGACGACTTCCCGGTAGGCGGACACAGTGAGCCGAGCGGTTTCGGACCATTCCCGACGGGCTGCGCGGCGCAGGCCCCAGATGATCAGCTCGTTGCGTCGCAACAATGCGTCCTCGATCCCTCGACGAATGTCGTCCACGCTGAAAGGATCGACGAGGACTGCCGCACCACCGGCCACCTCTTCGGTGGAGGTGCCAAGACTCGTGACCACCGGGACACCTTGTGACATGGCTTCCAGGACCGGCATCCCGAAACCTTCGCGTTCACTCGGGTAGCAGAACACCGATGCCGCCGAATAGAGAGCCGGAAGATCGTCATCGGGGACGAACCCGATGAACTGCACACCGTCGACTCCCTCGATACCCGATTCACCCCAGCCCTGCGCTCCGGCGACGACGAGTGGCAACGGCTTCTTCATGCCGGCAATGGCCTCGACGAGACGCTTCAGGTTCTTGCGCGGTTCGACGGTGCCGACGAAGAGCAGAAACTCCGACGGTAACGAGAACTTGGTGCGAACGTCTCGACGGTCGGCTGGGGTCACCTGATGGCGTTCGACTCCCCAGGGAACGAGTCGTAGACGAGCCACGTCGATGCCCGCACGTTCGGCATCGAGCATGGTGGCCGTCGACGGACAGAGAACGAGATCAGCTCGTCGGCGAATCTCAGCGAGACTGCGCTCGAACACGCGAACACCGTGCCGGGTGAACTGATCGGGACGATGACGCCACGCCACGTCGTGCAAAGTGGCGACAAGAGGTGCCTTGCTCGGCGGCGGGATGAGCCCGGTGCAATGAACCAGATCGACTGGTCCGGTGGCACGTTCGATGGGCGGCCAACCGAGTCGCAACCAGAACTCGTAGAGCAGGGCACCGCGATACGGAAGCTGATGGACCGGCACGGTCGGCGTGAACGCCGGATGCGGAGGCCGTCGATGGCGTCCGGCTACTCCCACCAACTCGACTCCCGGCACGTCGACCAGGGCTACTGCCGTGCGCAGAGCCGACGACGCCGTGCCGCCGGGAACCCGGTGCCAACACTGTTCGAGGGTGTACGCCACGCGCACGGGGGCTTGCACACTCCTATCTTGCCCCGTGGGGGCCACACCTCGGCGCCAGTGCACGGTTCCCCGGATGTCGCCCCGAGCCACCAGACTCGAGCCATGTCGTCCCCTCACTCGATTCTCGCCATCTCTGGAAGTCTCCGTAGCAAGTCGTCGAACACCGGACTCGTCCGCATGGCCCAACGTTTGGCTCCAGACGGTGTGACTTTTCAGTTCTGGGATCGCCTCGGCGACCTCCCCTTCTACAACGAAGACCTCGAGACCGATCCGCCGACTGTGGTGCGTGAATGGCGCGACGTCGTGTCAGGCGCCAACGCCGTGTTCATCGCCGCTCCCGAATACAACTTCGGGCCGACCGGCGTTCTGAAGAATGCCATCGACTGGGCGACACGGCCCTTGGGTCAGCACGCACTACGAGGCAAGGCGATCAGCATCGTGAGCAGTGCCGGAAGCACCGGCGGCGCGCACATGATCGAGCAGTTGTCGGGGATCCTCACGTTGCTCGGCAACACGGTGGTGAACGAACCGGCCGTTCAGATCGTCAAAGGTGCCGAACGCATCAGCGCCGACGGCACCACGACTGATCCGGAGATCGAGGGGTTGATCGGTCAGCGACTAGCCGCGTTGACGACAAAGATCTGATCACCAACAACGGTTCGACGAACCCACGTCACGACCTCACGACAACGACTGCGAGCCCACCGACAACGTGGTCGGCGGACGACGCGGCACGTTCCACAAAGCTTCACCTCGTGATTCAGTGGTCGACCAGGAGTCGTCGACACCACTTCGAAGTGTCAGCCCCGGAGGTCCGTCGACCTCCCACAGCACAGCCGGCCGCTCACCGTGCCAACGAACTGCGAACGACACCCGATGTCGAGCACCAACGGCGATGCCGTGTGCTTCGCACGAGGCACCGAACCAATCGGCCGGCATACCGTCCGCCAACAGTGTGACCGTGTCTCGGCCCGTCAATCGCGCCAGTCGATCGTGCACCAGAGCCGGCAATACGTGACGCGACACGTCGAGGGACGTCGCCGGTTCGACGTCCCCCCACGCCGCCACCAGGTCGTCGGCGCGGGTACCGCGACACGTCGCCACTGATGACACCAGATCGTCGATCGCTCGCCGGTCGTCGGCGAGCAATCGGGCTCCCGCCGTGAGCGCCAGTCGCGCCGTCGTCGTATCGGCGCGGCGAAGACGCAGATCGGCGAGTAACTCCTCGACCAATCCCGCGATCTCCACCGCATCGGTGGTCTCGAGGTTGGCGCGCACCCGCTCGTCGAGATCGAGCAGTCGTTCGGCAGCCTTTTCGCCATCGTCACCATGCAAGATCGCCTGACAACGAGCGGCCATGACGCGATCGGCGAGTGGAACACCGTCCACGACGTCGGGGACCGCCAAGCGACCGGAACGCTCGGCCACCGCCAACCAGCCCCGAACGACCGACTCGGCATCGGGCACGTCGGCGGAGAGCGGATCGACCCGCCCATCATGGCGCAACACGACCCGAGCGCTCGATCGATGGCCGATCGGCACCACGAGGGGTCGCGATGGAAGGTCGAGTCCTGGAGCCGGCCACTCCTGCGACGACGCAGTCGGACGCGACGTCACGAGATCGGTCCGCGAGAACGCCGCGGCGATGGGCAATGCCGACTCGTTGGCCACGTCGATCACCGTCACACCGACCCCACCGGCTGTCGCACTCCAGATCGTCTGCACCACGTCACCGCGGGGTACGCGCATACGCGTCTCGAAGACAGGTGCGCCTTCGATCAGACGTTGCCTGACCGCCGCCTCACGCGAGGGGTGGTGCCACCGATCGTCGGCGGCCACGAACCACTGAAGTGGTGCCGAGCCGTCGTCGAACTCGAGGTCACCCCACGTCGTGACGGAGGCTCTCCATGATGCACCTAGCACCCCGGTGAAATTGCCGAGAGGCGACAACTCTTCGACCGGGGCCGGCCGACGTCGCCACCACTTAGCCAAGTTCGCTCCGTCGTCGACGCTTCATCAGGAGCGACATGGCGTCGACCGCAGACCGCCCTTGATGACACACGGCGACGACCTGTTCGGTGATCGGCATCTCGACGTCGTGTCGTCGGGCCAGATCGAGTACCGACGGCGAACTCTTGACTCCTTCGGCGACCATCGTCATCGACTCCATGATGGCATCGATCGTCTCACCGCGCCCAAGGCGCAGACCCACTTGGTTGTTTCGACTTTGCGTCGACGAACACGTGGCGATGAGATCCCCCATGCCGGCGAGGCCGGCAAACGTGAGCCCCTCGCCACCCATAGCCATACCGAGTCGCGTCATCTCGGCCAGACCTCGTGTGATGATCGACGCCCGCGTGTTGTCGCCAAAACCCATACCGGCTGCCATACCCGACGCGATGGCGATCACGTTCTTGGCCACCCCGGCGATCTCGCTGCCCACCACATCGGGGTTTGTGTACACGCGTAGAGCCGGTCGCGAAAAGACCTTCTGCAACTCTTGGGCGATCGTCGAGTCGTCGATCGCCACGACGGCAGCGGCCGGCTGGCCGGCCATGATCTCCTTGGCGAGATTCGGACCAGTGAGAACCGCCACCGGATGACCGGGCATCTCGTCGGCGACGACTTCGCTCATGCGCTTCAGCGAACTGCGCTCGAGTCCCTTCGAGAGGCTCACGACCGGGACCCATGGGCGCACAAATTGCGCGGCCTCCGACAACACGTCGCGGAATCCGTGCGACGGCACTCCCATGACCACGACGTCGGCTGACGACACGGCCTCTTTCAGGGACGCCGTGAATTCGAGATCGTCGGGAAGAGGCGCGTCGGGCAGGTAGCGATCGTTCCGTCGGGTCGACGACATCGCCGCGACAAGTTCTGCATTACGCGCCCAGAGCACCGTTGACGCGTTTGGGGCAACGACGGAAGCCACCGTGGTGCCCCACGACCCGGCCCCGATCACCGCCACTCTCATCGAACGACCGTTCGTCATCGCCATCACCCCGCTCCGAGCGTAACGGTGCTCGGCCCACTCATAGGCTCGAACCGTGAACCGAGTCGTCGATCTCGCCGTCGTCGTGCCCGTGCGCGCCTTCGACATGGGCAAATCTCGTCTGGCGCCGTCGTTCACAGCCGATCAGCGAGAACGACTGGCTCGGGCCATGGCCGAGATCGTGGTCGGTGTTCACAGCGATACTCGACAGGTTGCTCGATGGTTCGTCGTCTGCGACGACGACACGATCGTCGAGTGGGCGCTCTCCCGAGGCGCGACACCGGTACGCGTCTCGTCGTCTGGCCTGAATCCGTCTCTCACCGAGGCCGCATCCACCATCGCCGATGTCGAGGCGTCTCATATCGTCATCTGCCACGCCGACCTACCGCTCGCCGGCGATCTGGTGGCCATCGTGACGTCGGCGATCCACGATGCTCCCGACTCGATCCTCGTCTCACCCGACCGACACCGCGACGGCAGCAACGTGGTCGTGATCCCCCACCACCTGTTTCCGCGGTGGGAATTCCGCTACGGCCGAGAGTCCTTCCACGCCCATTGCGCGCTCGCCGACGAACTAGGTGTGTCCACCGTGGTGATCGACGACGATCGGCTGGCGACCGACATCGACACGGTCGACGATCTAGATCTGGTGCGAGACTTCGTCAGGACGACCCTCCCCGACTGGAAGCCCACATGACCGACCGCTCACACGACGCCAACGAACCCGGCCAACCTCAGCTCGTCGCCGATCCGGCGATCACGAGTGTCGACCTCGCCACGCCAACGGTGGCGGTGGCAATCGGTGCTCATCCCGACGACGTCGAATTCGGGTGCGGCGGAACTCTCGCCAAGTGGGCGGCCGCTGGTTGTCTGATCCACCATGTCGTCCTCACCGACGGATCGAAGGGCACGTGGGACGTGAACGCCGACACGTCGGCTCTTGTTGCTCGACGGCGAGTCGAACAGCGCGAGGCGTCGCAACGTCTGGGTTCACGTGGAGAGGTCGTGTTCCTCGACCAGATCGATGGTGAGCTCACCGAGTCGCCGGCACTGGTGAGCGAAATCGCCCGTCACATCCGCCGACTGCGACCAAATGTCGTACTCGGCCACGATCCGTGGAAGCGCTATCGACTCCATCCCGATCACCGACATGCTGGTTTCCTCACGTGTGATGCCATTGTCGTGGCTCGCGACCCGCATTTCTGTCCCGAACACGGCATCGCCCACCACCGGCCCGACACGCTTCTTTTATGGGAGGCCGACGAACCCGATCATGCCGAGGACGTGTCATCGTCCATCGATGCCAAGATCGCCGCTCTGCTCGCCCACGAGTCTCAATTCGAGAGCACGATGAAAGCCACCGACCAAGAAGCGCTCGACGCCTTCGAGCGCCGCATCCGTCGGCGTCTGGCCGAACTCGGCGCATCGGCCGGTCGACCGGCCGCCGAAATCTTCAAGAAGATCGACAACCTCTAACGGTCGAGAGGTGGTCGCCCCGGTCCCGCCGGACCAGCGAACGCTTGGGCAATGTCCATCCAGGTGAGAGCAGCGTCGCCGCGGATGTTGAGCGACGTGTCGGAAAGGTGTCGGCGTTGAGTGACCACCAGACAGAAGTCGAGCGCCGAGCCGCTCACCGCGCCACCCTCGGCGTCAGGCTCACCCCACGCCCACAAGTCTCCGTCGGGCGCCGTCAACTCGACGTGTACGGGGCGAGTGTCGGCCTCACGACCGTTCACCATCAAGCTGTAGGGCCGAGCCGACACGCCGATATGCGCGACGTGACGAAGTCGGGCTGACGGCACGATCGGGCGTTCGAGCGCATCGGCTACGTCACAGCCATGAGCCCATGTCTCCATCAGACGTGCCGTGAGAAACGACGAGACCGCCATCGACGGCCCGTACCACGGAACCCGAACCGACTCGTCGACGTCTCGGGCGGCGCGTAGGAGGCGATCCCGATTGGTGGCCCATTCACCGAGGAGTTCGTCGGCCGACACGAGTCGACTCAACTCGACCGACAAGTCACGGGGTGCGGCCTCGATCAGTCGAGCCCGATCGGCGACGAATGCATCGGGGTCGGTGAGAGCGAGCGCTGCACGGTGATCGAAGAACGCCAAGTGACTGATCTGTTCGGCAATCGACCATTCAGGCGACGGTGTCGCCCGGCGCCAGTCGGACGAGGCAAGTCCGTCGATCACGTCGGCCAGCGCCTCGTGTTCGGCGGACAGATCGACACAGATCTCACCTCTGGTCGGACGGCTCACCCGAGCAGTGTCGTCTCCAGACCTCGAGGATTCCACATCGGGCCCGTTATTGGCCCCTAGCCAGGAGCGCCGACCTGACCCGGAAAATGAAATCGAGCGGGGTTTCCCCCGCTCGATCCGTTCCGTACCCGTGGAGGGTGACGAATTACTTCTTGGCTGTACGACGCTTGCGGCGCGCCGGGGCCTTCTTGGCCGGAGCCTTCTTGGCAGCAGCCTTCTTCGGAGCTGCCTTCTTCTTGGCTGCCTTGCGCTTGGCCGGAGCCTTCTTGGCAGCAGCCTTCTTCGGAGCTGCCTTCTTCTTGGCTGCCTTGCGCTTGGCCGGTGCCTTCTTCTTGGCTGCCTTCTTCGGAGCTGCCTTCTTCTTGGCTGCCTTGCGCTTGGCCGGTGCCTTCTTCTTGGCTGCCTTCTTCGGAGCTGCCTTCTTCTTGGCTGCCTTCTTCTTTGCCGGTGCCTTCTTGGCCGCTGCCTTACGCTTGGCCGGAGCCTTGCGCTTCGCGGGGGCCTTCTTGGCTGCCTTCTTCTTTGCTGCCATGGGATATCCCTTTCTGATGGTTACTGCAGTGTGTTGAATTCGCACGATTCGGCGAGGCATGCGCTCCCCGCACCGCACGTCGGATCGAAGTCGGTCGGCCGGAGCCACCACTCGACCCGAATGTTCATTCGTTGTTCCTCGGGTGGAACACACATATTTGATGAGAATTCGCGACGCTTTACAAGCAATCCTGTTATTGCAACTGCAACGAGAGGCTGTCGGCGGTCGGTGTCACACACGAGATCCACCACCTGACTCCTCCGATGGGTAACACTGAGTCAGCCGGATCGCCCCTCGTCCGGCCCTCCACGTGACGACGTCACGACCCAACGACACGTTCAGCGAGACAAGGGAGATTCGGTGGCCGATTCGGTGCGGACACAGCGGGCGGCAGCAGGCACTCCTCGTCAGAGCCGACCGAACCGGCGCTCGTCGACACCGAAACACGACACCAGCCTGGCCGACACCGACCCAACGTTCGTCGGGTCGCGCATCGTTCTCGACACGTCCGTCCTGATCGCCGACACCCAGTGCCTGGGGGCGTATCCGGCGTGCGACATCGTCATCCCGTTGACCGTGATCGAAGAGCTCGACGGACTGAAGAGTCGGGCCGACGATGTCGGCCGTTCGGCACGGGCCGCCCTTCGTCGCCTCGAGGAGATCCGCTTGTCGGCTGGGGGGTCTCTGGCCGAGCCGGTTGCCCTCGACGATTCTGGCGCCACCGTGCACATCGAAATCAACGGGATTCAGCGGCATCTGCTCGTCGAGCACGGGCTCGATCCGGCCAAGCCCGACAATCGAATCATCGGAGCCGCCCTCGGACAGGCGCAGATTTCGCCGACCCGCATGGTGTCGAACGATGCTGCGCTTCGGCTGAAAGCCGCCCATCTCGGACTGGTCGCCCACGAACACCAACCGAACGGACACGTGCGTGACACCCGCCCGCTCGGCTGGGTGTCGGTCGACGCCGACACTGACGTCGTCGACCGTTTGTACGACGGAGACGGACTCGAACCGAACGAGTTGGTGGACGACGACAGTCTGACCGAGAACTCCTTCGTCGTAGTACGTGCCGGCAGTCAGTCGGCATTGGCTCGATGCCAGGACGGAGACGTCCGACTGGTCTCGCCGTCGTCGCCTGAGGCGTGGGGACTCCGCGCTCGATCCAAAGAACAGCGATTCGCCCTCGAGCTTCTCCTCGATCCCGAAGTCAGCGTGGTTGCCCTCGACGGACGAGCCGGGACCGGAAAGACGGTTCTGGCCATCGCGGCCGGCCTGGAACAAGTCGTCGAAGAACGTCGATACGAAAAACTCGCCGTCTATCGTCCGCTCGTTCCCGTCGGTCGCGCCGACGTCGGCTTCCTTCCCGGTGGACTCGACGAGAAACTCGACCCGTGGATGTCGGCGATCCACGACGCCATCGTGGCTCTGTCCGACCAGCGGTCGAATCGTGAAGCTCTCGGCATGATCGACGAGTTGATGGCTCGTAATCAACTGTCGCTCGAGTCGGTCACGTTCCTTCGCGGGCGATCTCTACATCGACAGTTCTTGGTGGTCGACGAAGCACAGAACCTCGAACCCACCACGTTGAAAACGATCCTCACCCGCATCGGTGACGGCACCAAGGTCGTCTTCACCGGCGACACGAGCCAGATCGACGCCCCCTATCTCGGCGAGTCGAACAACGCGCTCGCGGTCCTGATCGGAGCCTTCCGCGGTCAACGGTGCTTTGGTCACGTGACCCTCACCTCGTGTGAACGAGGCGAGGTGGCCTCCCTGGCCGCCGAGCTTCTCTGAGCCACAGCCGCTTTTCGTCCTGACGGGACAAAATCCCTGCTCATCAGCTCGCGTTTCCTCTTGACGCTGGGGCTTTTTCGTTTTAGTGTTAAATGCGTGCGGTGGGGACCCTCCCCTCCGGTCCCCACCGCCCCGCTCGCATATCCCCCGGAGAAAGGCAGGTCCCCATGTCGGCTCTCGAGTCCCTCGCCCTCGACATTGCGGTGTCATCCGACTGGATGGATCACGCCGTCTGCAAGGGTCGCACCCACCTCTTCTTCCCCCCGAAAGCCGAACGCCCCCAGGCTCGCGTACGTCGTGAAGCGCAGGCCCGACTCCTGTGTCGCACCTGCCCGGTGAACACCGACTGCCAGTCGTTCGCCCGCGACAATCGCGAATACGGATTTTGGGGTGGGGAATCGGAGGAGGAACGCCATCTCGCCGGTTTCACCGTGGCTGCACCCATCGGAGTCCGCGCCCGCGGGCAACGGTCTCTCGTCTGACTCGACGTACATCCCCCGGGGACGAATGGCACCCGACGCCTAGGGTGACGACGTGCCCAAGACCCCGTCGGCTCCTCCCCGGGATTGTCGTTTCGCAATCGTCGACCTCGAGACCACGGGCCTGAAAGCCGACAGCGATCACATTCTGCAAATGGCCGTAGTCCACCAGGACGCAACGGGTCAGCCACTCAGCGAATGGTCGAGCTATGTCCGCCCTCCACGACGGTGGCGCACTCCCCTTGGCCCCGTCGAGATCCATGGGATCACCCGTCGTCGGGTGGCTTTCGCCCCCACCTTGGCCGAAGCGTTCGCAACTTTCACCTCACTGACCCGTGGCTGCATCCTCGTCGCCCACAACGCATCGTTCGACCTCGGGTTCCTCCGGGCGGCGTCGGCCCGCACAGGCATCCCCCTCGAACACGAGGGATCGTTGTGCACTCTCCACTTGTCGCGGCAACTCGGGGAAAGAGGTCAGGCCAGCCACAAGTTGGCGACATTGTGCGCGGAGTTCGGTATCGATCCCGGACGTGCGCACGATGCCCTGCACGACGCCCGCGCCACCGGAGCCGTGTTGACCCACCTCACCTCGCGACTCGGACTCGAGACGTCCGACGAACTCGACCGTCACGTCCGTTCGTAGCGGGCAAGAACACGACGGGCGGCGTCGGCCCCCAGACCTCGCAGGTGGTGGGGGCTTTCGATCGCTGCGTGGGGTCCAAGTCGGACCATCAGGCGCTCGAGCCAACGCTCGCTCGTCACGACGAGACGCACTCTCATCTGCCCGTCGTCGATCGGGGCGGATTCGATCAACGGATACTGGTCGAGGACCCAGAGCCAGCCGGCATCGATCAGAAGCGACACGTCCTGGACGTCGTCGGCGTCTTCGAACCAGGCTCGTCGGGGACTGATAGGACGCGAATCGGCACGCCCACTATCGGTCCACGACTCGATCCGGTCGAATCGGAAGGTTCGTTCGGCGTCTCGACCGAGGTCGAAACCTCGCACGTACCAATGAGCACCTTCGACGAACACTTCGAAGAGCGACACGGTGCGTGCCGACGTGATCGCCGTCTCGGGCGACCAATACTCCATCTCGATCACGGCTCGTCGCCGAGCTGCATCCCGAAGTTCGTCAATTCCGTCAGGCGCCTCGAGCTCGACATCGAACCCACTCACGTTCTCGGCCCCGATCACACGAGCGATCTTGTCGATGGCCGACGACAACGCTCCGTCGGGATCCGATCCGGGCAACGAGCGCGCCGCAGCCGCCGACACCACGAGGGAGAACGCCTCGGGAGCGGTCAGTCGTAACGGTCGGTCGAAGTATTTGGGAAGACCGAAGTGGATCTCGTCGCCGTCGACATAGAGGTCGATCAGATCTCGCGGGTCCTGCGATACTCCACACAACGACGCCAAGGTGAGATCGGCGACGAGTTCGTCGACCGTGACTCCGAAATGTGCTGCCATCTCGTGCGTCGAGACGGTTCCGCGCTCCTGCAACCACGGCAACATCACGAGGAGCCGACGGAGCCGGACGTTGATCGGACGGTTGGCCTGACGCTTCATGATGCACCACTCGCCTCGGCCAACCAGTCGATCACCAGCTGGCGTAGCGGTTCGGGTTCGAGAACTTCGGCGCGCTCGACGAAACCCAACAGCCAGTTGACGAAGGCCTGGACATTCGAACAGGGAACCCGCACGTCGATCGAACCGTCGCCGTGTCGCTTCACTACGGCCTCCTCGCCGTACTGGTACAGCACGACCGACGCGTCGGAGGCATCGACCCGCACGAGCGCGTCCTCGGCCCCCACGTCGATGGAATCAGGAAGAAGTTTCGGATCGCTCGGAAACACCGATCGCGGGTCGAAATCGACGGGCATAGGAGCCGTCGCGGGATCGGCGACCTTCACCGAGCCGTCGATTCGGTCGACACGATACGTTCGACGTTCACCATGACCGAGGTCGTGACCGATGACGTACCACCAACCTTCACGGGCCAACATGCCCCACGGTTCGAGTTGGCGCTGGAGCGATCGATAGGTGAACGTGACGCAACGTCGTTCGGCGATCGCTCGATGGATCAACGGGAGTCGTTCGTCGATCGGCAGTTCGACGGCGATGGACGTCGATTCGCTCTCGTTTGACCCGAGCGCTAAGTCGACCTTCCACAGAGCTTCGCGAGCCCAGTTGGTGCCGAGTCGGATCGTTCCGACCGCCACCCGCAAGGCGGCGGTCTCCTCGGGGGTCAATCCGAAGTCCTCCATCTCGTACGCCGAACGCAGAACTCGGTAGCCGGTCTGGCCGGCTTGCTGACCCGAGAGGGTCACCTGGTCGATCGGCACACCCTCGTCTCGTAGAACTGCCTTGTCCCTCTCGAAGGCGGCGCGGGCGGCTTCCTTGCCGTCGGGGTACTGGCCGCGCAGCTCGTGGCGAATCTCTTCGAAGGTGATGTGTCGACGCGCCGACAGCAACAGCGTCAAAAGATTGGTGACCCGCTCGAGTTGGTGCACGAGCCGAGACTACGTCGCTGATCGCCGGAGGCGTTCGCGCAAGAGCTCGGTCGAGGCGTCGCTTTGCGAGCGTTCACCTGCCATCTGCTTTCCGAGTTCGACACCCCACTGATCGAAACTGTCGACTCCCCAGATCCATCCCTGAAAGAACACGACCCACTCGTAGAAGGCGATCAATTGTCCGAGAGTCGACGGGGTGAGGCGCGGGGCGAGGATCACGGTGTTCGGTCGGTCACCCGGGAACTCACGATGTTCGGCGTTGGCAAGCAGTGCGGTCTCGTCCGACGGCCGTCCGAAAGCCAGGGCCCGCGACTGCGCCAAAAGGTTGTCGAGCAGACGTTCGTGACGGTCGTCGTCACCGATCAGATCGCCGTCTGTGGCCGGGCGAGAGAATCCGATGAAGTCGACCGGTACCAGTCGAGTTCCCTGGTGGAGCAGCTGGAAAAATGCGTGCTGCGCATCGGTCCCCGGCTGACCCCAGACGATCGGGCCACTGGTCCCGACGAGCGGCGCCCCGGAACGCCCCACCGACTTGCCATTCGATTCCATGTCGAGCTGCTGGACGTAGTCCACGAATCGATCGAGATCGTGAGCGTAGGGAACGATCGCTTTGGTCTCGGCACCGTCTCGATTGGCGTACAAGATGCCGAGTAGGGCCACGAGCAACGGGACGTTTCGCTCGATCGGAGCGGCGCGGACGTGTTCGTCGACGAGACGCATGCCGGCTCGTAATTCGGAGAAGCCCGCGTTGCCGATTGCAAACGCCAACGACAAACCGATGGACGAGGCGAGTGAGTAGCGACCGCCCACCCAGTCCCAGAACGGAAAAATCCGCTCGTCGTCGATACCGAGTCGACGGGCAGCCTCGACGTCGACGGTCACGGCAACCAGATGATCGGCGACACGAGAATTCGCGACCGGTTCGAGCCAACGTTCGAACGCTGCCAGATTGGCGAGGGTTTCCGTCGTGGTCATCGTCTTCGACGACACGATGACGAGAGTGCGACGTGGATCGAGGCTCGACGTCACCTCGGCGGTCGCGGCCGGATCCACGTTCGACACGAAGTGGACACGCGGACGATCACGACGGTGGGCGCGCAGGGCGCGGTGTGCCATGGCCGGTCCGAGATCGCTCCCACCGATACCGAGGTTCACGACGTCGGTGAAAGCAAGTCCAGCCGGCGACACGATCGTTCCGTCGACCACCGCGTCGACGAACCGACTCAGTCGCTCCCGTTCTCGTTCGATGTCGGCGCTCACGTCGACTCCGTCGACGATCGCCGCTTCCCCCCGAGGAGCCCGTAGGGCCAGATGACCCACCGGTCGATCCTCCGAGACATTGAGACGATCGCCGTCGAAGAGTCGGTCCCGTGCCTCGAACACGCCGGCGACTCGGGCCACGGCCACCAGATCGTCACGCAACTGTTCGTCCCACCGATGTTTCGACAGATCGACGAACAGATCGCCCACGTCGAACGAAAATCGCGCCGCCCGCTCGGGGTCATCGGCGAACATCGATCTGATCGAGGGTCGAGCAGGACGCGAGAGGAGCGTGGCCCACTCGGGAATCGCGTCGAGAGACATGCCCCGCACGCTAGTGGCGGAACACCTTCCGATCCGGCGGACCGGTGATAGGAATGACCGTGTGACCTCACCCCAGGTCGTTCACACCGACGACAACTCCACGATCGACCGCTCCGGCGCAGTCGTCGGTATTTCGGCGTACCTCATCTGGGGATTACTCACGCTCTTTTGGAAACTGCTCGGTGACTTCGCACCGCTCGAGATGATCGGCTTTCGCATCACGATGTCACTTGCGATGCTCTCGGCCTATCTCCTCTGGCGACGACGGCTCGTCTCTCTGGTTCGCCACGTGTCGAACGAGAGGTTGTGGGGACGGATCGCCATCGCATCCGTGGTGCTCACCGTCAACTGGACGTCGTACGTGGTCGTGGTGGCTCAGGACCACGTGGTGGAAGCTGCTCTTGGTTACTTCATTGCGCCCCTCGCCACGATGACCATCGGTGTTCGCGTGCTCGGAGAACGTATGCGAACGGCGCAGATCGTGACTGCGTCTCTCGGCCTGGCGTCCGTCCTGGTTCTCACCGTGGGCTACGGGCGAGTTCCGGTGTATGCACTCCTGATCGCCGGAAGTTGGTCGACCTACGGGTACCTGAAACGTACGGTGCCCTTGTCGCCGATCGACAGCCTGGCTGCCGAGACCATGGTTCTCGTGATCCCCGCTCTCGCACTGGTGGTTTGGCACCTGCAGTACTCCAACAACGTCTTCGCCAGTGCCGATGGTGTCGAGTGGACGGCTGTCCTGCTCCTCGGTGTCATCACCGTGGTTCCCCTCACCATGTTCGCCTACGCCGCCCAAAGGATCCCGATGACTGTCATCGGACCGATGCAGTACTCGGTGCCGGTCATCAACTTCCTGCTCGGATGGTTGGCATTCGGTGAAGACGTATCGGGGACCAAGTTCGCCGGCTTCTCGCTCGTGTGGCTCGCTCTCGTCGTGCTGACCGTCGACACCGTGCGTCGGGCCCGAGCCAGCGGTACGGTTGGTTGACGATGCGTCGCCCGTCGTTACTTCTCGTCGCCTCGGCCACTCTGGCTCCGGTCCTCACGTCGTGCTCGGTGTCGTCGGGCGACTACCGACGGGAGAGCGAGACGTACCTAGAGAGCGATGCCTTGGCCGAAGAGGCCGGCTACCGATTCTCCGATGCAGTGTGCGAGAACCCGTCGTCGCAGTCGACCGGGACTCAGTTCACCTGTCGGGCCACCGACAACGACGGCGACGAATGGCTGTTCGTGGTCGAGATCACCGGCACGCGCGAAATCACGGTGATCAGCGGTGATGTGATCGGCTGAGTTCAGTCGTTGCGTCGATTGGCGACACGCCAAACTGTCGGCCCCAAGACTCCAGCAAGAGTGAGTTTCACGATGTCTCCGGCGATGAATGGCACGAGGCCCAATGTGATGGCGTTCTGTGTGCCTTCAAATACCGGCACGTCCAACTTGTAAGCCAGCCACGTAACGCCGACCACATAAATGATGAATGTACCGACAAGCATCGCAGAGAAAGACGTCAGCAGATTCCTGTCTTGCCCGTGTTCGGCAAGGTATCCCACAGCGAAAGCTGCCAGGATGAAACCGACCATGTAGCCAGCGGTTGCTCCAGAACCAACTTCCCAACCGTGGGTTGCGTTCGAATACCAGCCAAAGGGGACCACCATGCCGGCCAGCCAATACAGGGCCATCGACACCGCTCCCCGACGAGCTCCAAGCGCAGTACCAGCGAGCAGTACGGCAAAAGTCTGACCAGTGATCGGCACCGGTGTAAATCCGAGACCGATTCGAACCTGCGCAAGCAGGGCGGTGAGCGCCGAGAAAACAATGACTGCCCCCGCCGACCAGACAAAAGCCGAGGTCTCAGACTTTCGACGACTGAGAACGTCGAAAAGTGTTGGTTGTGCTGAACCTAAAGCAGAAGTCACTGTTTTTCCTTTTCCCGGCATGCCTGGAGCGATTTTTATGGAATGCTACAAAACGCCAACTGAATCGCCAATTTCCAGCGACGCCTCTAACAGCGGCTTTACGTGGAACGCTTTGGGAGTGACTGAGGATATGCATTCGCAACTCAGAAATGGGGAGGAAAACGACGAAGTGCTCGTTCTGCCGTGGTGGCAGAACCCTCTGAACTTCATCGCCCTCGGGCTGGCCTCGCTCATTCTCGGTGTCGGCATCGGGTACTTCGTCGGAAACCGCAACGCCTCGGTCTCGTACAACGCCGCCGACGTGGGGTTCCTCCAGGACATGCGCTACCACCACGAGCAGGCTGTCGACATGGCCTTCTTCTATCTCACGTCGGTCGACGAACCGCTCCCCCGACTCGAGCTCTACGCCAAAGAAATCTTGTACTCCCAGCAACTCGAGGTCGGTCTCATGATCGAGCTGCTCCGTAGTTTTGGTGAATCCGAGGCCAACGACACCGGAACCGCCATGGCCTGGATGGGGACACCAGTCCCCCTCGACGACATGGACGGCCTCGCCACCCAAGACGAGTTGAACGACTTCGCGCGGGCCGACGGCGTCGATGCATCGATCGCTTTCGCCACCTTGATGCTCGACCACCATCTCGGTGGCATCCACATGGCCGAGTATGTGCGCGACGCCGGACGAAACCCGTCGGTCCGGGTTCTCGCCGAATCGATGATTCGTGGTCAGACCGGCGAGGTCACCGAGATCTCCGCCGTCCTCCAGGAGTTGAAGGGCTGAAACGTCTCACTGCCGCACTGATCGGATTTCTGGCCGCCTGTGGGGGCGCCGACCTCACCTTGCTCGACAGCCGCGACATCGACGACGCGACATCGGTTCGATTCGGCAGCTGGAGCGACACGACCGACTACACCGAGTTCCTCGACGCAGCCATCGCCGACATCGAAGACTTCTGGTCGAGTGAATATCCGCTTCTCTACGGGGACGACTATCCGCCCCTACTGGGTGGCGTGCACGGCCATCGACAGGATCGACGCACCAAACTCCCGACAGGGTGCTCGTTCAATGGCGACTACGCCGACGTGGAAGAGAACGCCTTCTATTGCGATGAGGGCGACTTCATCGTCTTCGACGACGAGATCCTCTTTCCGTCCTTCGCCGACGAGTTCGGAGTGGTGGTCGTCGGGGTGATCATGGCGCACGAATGGGGTCACGTGATCCAGTCGCCGCTACGCAACGACATTCTCGACAGCCGAATCAACACCACTCTCGAGCTACAGGCCGACTGTTTCGCCGGCGCCTGGACCGCTCGCGTACGCCGGGACGGAGTGGGGGGTCGATCGGTCACCGATCGAGACATCACGGCGTCATTGCTCGGCCTCGTCCAACTGGGCGACCGGCCCGGCGACCGTGCTGACGATCCGGCCGCTCACGGTTCAGCCTTCGATCGAGTGAGCGCGTTCCAGGAGGGATTTCTCGGCGGTGTCGGACCCTGCGCCGACTACGAGAACGAGGCCCCCGTCCCGCTCCAGTTCGGCTTCACCGTCGAGGAGCTGTCCCGACCCAACCCGAGCGACTTCCCTTTCGATGCCGAAATGTTCGAACTTCTGACCGGCGATCTCGACCTCTATTGGAGCGCCGTCCTCCCCTCGTGGTCCACTCCGACCGTTTCGATCGACGGCGATCCACCGTGTGGCGATCGGCGACCGGTGACTCTCGGTGTGGAGATCTGCGCCTCCCCACTCACGATCGTCGTCGATCCGGACCTCATGCTCGACGTGTACAGCAGCACACCGGGTGACTTCGCCGTCGGATATCTGCTGGCCGTCGGCTACGGCGAACTCGTGCAGGTCGCTCTCGATCTCGAACTCGACGGTGAGCTCGGCCATCTCCTGAATGATTGCCTCGCCGGTGCGTGGTCGGGCGACATCTTGCCCCTCAATGACGAGCCAGTCGTTCCGCCGAGCGAGGACAACCCGCGTATCTCGCTGTCACCAGGCGATCTCGACGAAGCGATCAGAACCATCATCTCGATCGGCGACGTCTCGGCCGACATCGACGAATACGGCAGTCCGTTCGAGAAGGTGGACGCATTTC
>Ga0222713_10002069_pt1 | contig 21682 bp, 19 predicted proteins | sample C33_649DmetaG_FD_165061 | JGI IMG/M metagenome (GOLD analysis project Ga0222713, IMG submission 165061) | Estuarine water microbial communities from San Francisco Bay, California, United States - C33_649D | ecosystem: Environmental > Aquatic > Marine > Unclassified | place: USA: California...
AATAATCAGCTCATTAACCCAAGCTCAAAAGCTCACTGGAACCATCATTGATGGGGAATATAATGAGCCATTGGCTTTTGCCAATGTTGTCGTGAAGGGAACAAGTCAGGGTACCACCTCTGACTTTGAGGGTAAATACACCTTGGACGTACCTGAAGGAACCTACACCCTTCAATTTTTCTATTTGGGATATGAAACCAAAGAAATCAGCGGAGTAGTTATGACTGCTGGTAAACTGACAGAAATAGACGTTGTCTTACAACCTACCTCAAATCAACTCGATGAAGTGGTGGTGGTCACCTCAGCCCGCCAAAACTCTGAAACAGCCATATTAAACGTTCAAAAAAGATCGGTCAACCTGATGGATGGTTTGTCTGCGCAGAGCATTAAAAAAGTAGGAGACAGTGATTTAGCTGGGGCGATCAAACGCGTACCAGGTGTATCTATTCAAGGAGGCAAATACGTTTACGTAAGGGGTCTGGGAGACAGATATTCGAAAACACTGCTCAACGGACTTGAAGTACCTGGACTAGATCCGGACAAAAACACCCTTCAAATGGATATTTTTCCCACAAACCTGATTGAAAACATTTTGGTCAGCAAGTCAGCTAGTGCGGATTTGCCTGCCGACTTTTCAGGTGGGGTCGTGGACATTGTCACCAAAGACTTTTCGGCAGTACCCGAATACACCATCAACGCATCGGTTAACTACAATCCGAGTATGCACTTCAACCCTAATTACATCAGAGACCGAAGAAGCAATACGGACTACCTCGGCTTTGACGATGGATACAGAGATCTGCCCTTAGATCCACAGACCAACATCCCCAATGCCATCAAAAACAATCCCGAGAGCGCTTTACTACCGGGTCTTACCCGTAGTTTTACCCAAAGAATGGGTGCCAAAGACGTATCCAACCAGATGAACTTCTCCCTTGGGGGAACCGCCAGCAATCAATACAACCTAGAAAATGGGCATAGTATTGGGTTTATTGCGTCTTTAGGGTATAAATATGAAACGACTTTTTATGAAGACTTCTTCAACGGAAGCGCGATCAATCAATTTCAGAAACTAGAGCCTTTTTTCAGTCAACAAGGCAAGGCGGGTACTGAAAATGTATTGATGAGCGGACTTGCGGGTATCTCCTACAAAACACAGCGCTCTAAGTATAAACTCAATGCGTTGTATTTGCAAAACGGTGAGTCTAATGCGATACAGGCAGACTATGAGGACTTTATTGAAAACCCATACCTAGGGACCGGGGAATTGCTGACCTATACGGAGCGCAACATCACGTCTATTCCAGTTTCAGGAAAACACAGTATTGGGGATAAAGGCGATCAGTTGGAGTGGAAAGTTTCTTACACCATGGCTACTGTAGCTGACAAAGACTTTAGAAGAACGGTATTTCAAACTGATGAAGACAAAAGCTATTTTTCACTGAGTTCAAACACCACCAATTTTCCTACCCGTTTTTGGAGAAATCTAGATGAAAATGTGCTCACAGGAAGAATTGACTACACCAAAGATTGGACATTAGGTAGCAAAGAGCACAAAACTAAACTCGGAGTTGGTTACACCGATAAGAGTAGGGATTTCAACACATTCAACTATACCATTGGATTTAAAGGAGATGCCAACAGATTTGGCGGAGATGCCAATCAAATCTTGGGCACCAACAATGTATGGACACCAGCTACAGACCAAGGGTCTTACGTAGTGGGTAATTACCAAATATCAAATCAATACCAATCAACCAGTGCCAATAAGTCTGCGTATCTCTCTGATGAGATCAGATTTAGCGCCTTGTTTAAAGCGGTGTTAGGTGTTCGTTTTGAATCATTTACCCTGCAATACACAGGTCAAAACCTGGTTGGTGATGTCTACAACAACGCAACGTTTATTGACAAAAAAGATTTCTTTCCTTCGGCCAATTTGATCTACTCCCCACAGGAAAACCAAAATATCCGTTTGTCCTATGCTAAAACCACAGCTAGGCCTTCGTTTAAAGAAGCTTCAGCCATTACGCTATACGACCCGATTACCGAGCGTTTTTTCTTGGGAAATCCGGATCTAAAACCCTCGTATATCGATAACTTAGATGTTCGTTTTGAACAATATGGTGAGTTCGGTAACTTTTTTGCTATCAGCGCATTTGCCAAGTTATTCAAAGACCCCATTGAAATTAATGCGGTGAACTTAAATGAGCCAAATCAATTGATTGGCCGAAACAACAAGGACGCCTCTGTGTTGGGAGCTGAATTTGAAGTACGTAACAACATCATTCAATCGGAGTCATTCACACTAAACTTGAACACCAACATTTCCGTGATTAAGGCTACACAGAAAATGTCCGATGCGGAATACCAAGGACGTGTGATTGTTGCCGAAGGAAGAGAAGTAAGCGACACTAGAGTACTTCAAGGCCAATCCCCCTATATGATAAACAGCGGCTTGTCGTTCCAACACAAAAAATCTTCTTTAGAAGGTGGTTTGTTCTATAACGTACAAGGCAAAACCCTGGAAGTTGTCGGAATTGGAATTGTTCCCGATGTGTACACGGAACCTTTCCACAGCTTAAACTTGAGTGTGCAAAAAGGATTTGGCAAAGACCAAAACCAAACACTTAAATTAACTGTTGACAACCTACTGTCCGACACAAGAGAGAGTTTTTATACATTCTTTGATGAACCTCAGCTCCACTTTTCCAGATTTAAGCCGGGTACGTCATTTAACTTAGCCTACAACATCAAGTTCTAAAGCAAATAAAAAAATCCACTTCAAAGAAGTGGATTTTTTTTATCTTAGCGATCCAACTCACTTAAAACCAGCTTGTTTATGAAGTATTGGCCGCTGCTTATACTGCTGTTTGCGACCTCACTATTGATGGGGCAGACCTCGGTGGATGGTGAGATTCCCGGTTTAAACATGTACCCCAATCCCGTTTCTGATGGGACTTTGAATATCCGCACCCCTCAAGCGAAGACCAAACAAATCACGGTGTTTGATGTATTTGGCGCACCGGTGTTGCATACCAACCTCCGAGGGGAACAGCTCAATGTTTCTGCACTACCTGCGGGTGTATATGTGATTCGCATCACGGAAGAAAGAAAGACGGCTACCCGAAAATTGATCGTCAAATAGAAAAGCGCAATGCTGTATCTTTGGGGCCATGCCGAATACTTTTGACTGGGCCCAAATCGACAGCCCCGAAAAATTTGATGAACTAGCCTTAAATCGCTATCGAGACCAATATGCCCATGTAGCGGTATACCAAGAATTTTGCGATCATTTGGGACGATCACCCGAGCGGGTCGAGTCGGTGGAACAAATACCTTATTTGCCCATTTCGTTTTTTAAAACGCATCAAGTAGTGCGGCAGGGATCAGCGTTAAATCGATTTTTCACCTCGAGTGCCACCACAGGCATGGTTCCCAGCAAACACTACGTTCCCAGAATAGACGTATATGAAGAGAGCTTTCGCCAGGCATGGGAGTTGTTTTACGGCCCAGTAGAAAACTACTGTGTATTGGCGCTATTACCTGCCTATCTGGAACGCACGGGATCTTCGTTGGTCTATATGGCCCAGGACATGATTCAGAGAAGCGGTCATCCCAAAAGCGGATTCTACCTCGATCAATACCAAGACTTGAGCGAAACCATCCTAAGCTTAGAAGCAGCTCAAACACCTACCTTGCTCTTGGGGGTTTCTTTTGCCCTTTTGGACTTTGCCGATCAATACCCCATGAAACTGAAGCATACCATAGTTATGGAGACCGGCGGTATGAAAGGAAGAGGGAGAGAAATGATACGCGAAGAAGTACACCAAAAGTTGAGCACTGCCTGGGGTGGTCTATCCATTCACAGCGAGTACGGCATGACCGAATTATTGTCCCAGGCCTATTCCACAGGAAATGGAGTTTTTTCTTGCCCTCCTTGGATGCGGGTAAACTTAAGAGATACAGAAGATCCACTGACGCGATTGCCTGAAGGACAGAGCGGTGGAATCGACATTATTGATCTGGCCAACGTTGATTCTTGCAGCTTTATCTCTACCCAAGATTTAGGTCGTCTGACCGCTCCTGGGCAATTTAAGGTACTCGGGCGTTTCGATCACGCAGAAATTAGGGGGTGTAATCTTTTGGTCGCTGTCAACCAGTAGCTAAACAACCACCAATAAATAATAGTTTTTCTTTCCTTTTTGCAAAAGCACATAACGATCCGCGATGAAATCGTCGGGCGTGATCAAACGGTGCTCGGTAACTTTTTCTTTATTGACAGATATAGCGTTTTGTTGCAATTCGCGTCGAGCTGCACCATTAGAGGGAAGAAAACCTGTGTGCCCGGCCAATGCGTCTATGATCCCCAATCCAGCAACCAATAGGTCGCGAGACACCTCCGCCTGAGGGACGCCTTCAAAAGCGTCCAACAAACTGCGCTCATCCAAACTGCGCACCATCTCAGCGGTTGCTTGACCAAAAAGAATTGCACTGGCCTGTTGGGCGCGATCTAAAGCCTGTCTTCCATGCACCAAAACAGTCACTTCCTCGGCGAGCTTGGTTTGCAAAGCACGCTCATGGGGCGCTACTTGGTGCGCTTGGATCAATCCTTCAATCGTAGGCTGATCCAAAAGCGTAAATATTTTGATGTATTTGGCGGCGTCTTCATCAGACGTGTTCAACCAGTATTGATAAAAAGCATAAGGCGAGGTGCGGTGGGCATCCAACCAAATATTTCCGCCTTCGGTCTTGCCAAACTTGGTGCCGTCGGCTTTGGTAATCAGAGGACAGGTCATCGCATAACCCTTACCCCCACCGATACGTCTGATCAGTTCAGTTCCTGTGGTGATGTTGCCCCACTGATCGCTACCGCCCATCTGCAAGGTACAGTCTAGGGTGCGGTAGAGGTGTAAAAAATCATACCCTTGCACCAACTGATACGTGAACTCGGTAAAAGACATTCCCTCTTTAGCATCCGCAGAAAGACGTTTTTTCACCGAATCTTTGGCCATCATGTAATTCACAGTAATGTGTTTACCCACATCGCGGATAAAATCCAAAAAGGCAAAGGAATGCATCCAATCGTAATTGTTGACCAGTACCGCCGCATTGGGCATATCGCTTTGAAAATCTAAAAAACGGGCGAGTTGACCCTTGATCGCTTCTTGGTTATGCCTGAGTGTCGGTTCATCCAAAAGGTTGCGTTCGGCTGATTTACCCGAGGGATCGCCAATCATTCCCGTGGCACCCCCGACCAAAGCAACAGGCTTATGACCGCAAAGTTGAAAGTGTTTGAGCATCATCACGCCCACCAAGTGACCGATGTGCAAAGAATCTGCTGTGGGATCAATGCCCACATAAGCTGCACGCATAGATTCCATCAAATGGGCTTCCGTTTCGGGCATCACATCGTGGATCATGCCTCGCCAAGTCAATTCAGCAACAAAATTCTTCATCGTAGGTATTCTTTCGAGGGCAAATATAGGAATTGGTCCCTCCAAAGCCTTAGCTGAGGGCTACTTTTTGATGCAAAACCAACGCATTTAGCTAGTTTTGACGGGATACAGAGTCTTTAGCTGTTGGTGGTGATTTGGTAGCCTTCTCCGCTTGCGCTTTCTCTAAAGCCTCTTTGATTCGGGCGTCTAACGCCTCTTTTTCCCGATCGATCCGCAACATGACCCGATTGTAAATACCCTCATAAACCTCGGGTTGAGACGCGTAATACCGATCGTTTTGCACATAGGACAAGCTATCCAATCCGTACCAGCTGTACATAGTCTGCTCGGGATTAGGGACCATGCTTTGTATTTCAGAGGCGTATGATTGTATGGATTTAAACATCACTAAATCATATACCAAAGACTCCATCTCAGATTCGCTGAGTAAATGATCTGGCTTTTCAGCCACCTGCTTCACACAACCGACAACAAAAGCCAATCCCAGTACCCCTATAAGTTTTAAGCTGATTTTCATCGATCAAAGGTCAAACGCATACCCTTGACTTCCGGGGAAATCACTCCTTGGTTGTGAGCCAAATGGCCGTTGACCAAGGTATGGGTCACTGCATAATTAAACGACTGTCCCTCAAACGGAGACCATCCGCACTGGGCGACAATATTTTCCTTACCTACCGTCCACGTTTTGGGTTGTACCACGGCGATATCCGCGTAATATCCTTCCCTGAGGTAACCCCTTTTGTGCACCTGAAACAGGTCTGCCGGGTTGTGGCACATTTTGCGCACCACTTGATTGAGGGATATTTTACCGCGCTCCACAAAATCCAGCATGGCTACCAAGCTGTGTTGTACCAGGGGTCCGCCAGAAGGCGCCTGAGCATACGGTTTATTCTTTTCTTCCCAAGTGTGGGGTGCGTGGTCAGTGGCAATGACATCGATGCGGTCTTCGAGCAATCCAACCCAAAGCGCCTCGCGATCAGCCGGGGACTTCACGGCAGGATTCCACTTGATCAAGTTTCCTTTAGTCGCGTAATCTTCATCAGAAAACCATAGATGATGGATGCACACCTCAGCGGTGATCTGTTTTCCTTTTAGTGGTCCTGGGGCCAATAAATCCATCTCAATACCCGTGGACAAGTGAAAAACGTGGAGGCGCGCCCCGGTGGCGCGCGCCAAGGCTATGGCGCGGGAAGACGACAAATAACAGGCTTCCGCGTTGCGGATGATGGGGTGCAGCTCAGGGGTCATCTGATCTCCGTAAGTCTCTTGAGCCCAAGCCATTTGGGCCCTGATGGTGGCCTCATCCTCACAATGGGCGGAAATCACCAGCGGTGTAGCCCTGAATATTTTCTCAATCACTTGAGGGTCATCCACCAACATATTTCCGGTAGATGAACCTAAAAATAACTTGATCCCCGAGGTCGCCTGAGGATCCAAACGTTTGATTTCCTCTAAGTTGTCGTTGGTCCCCCCGAGCAAAAAGGAATAATTGGCCACAGAACTCGCTGCGCCCATGGCCATTTTTTGCTCTAAAGCCTCCAGGGTCACCGTTTGTGGGTTGGTGTTGGGTTGCTCCATAAAAGAGGTAGTTCCACCCGCCACGGCAGCCCTGCTTTCAGAAGCGATGCATCCTTTGTGGGTCAAACCCGGTTCGCGAAAGTGTACTTGATCGTCGATTACTCCGGGAAAAATATAACCGCCCCGAGCATCGATTACTTCAGCATGGGGATGGGACAAATCAGTCCCTATTTTAGCGATGTAGGTTCCTTCCACCAAGACATCTGCAGCAAACTGCTGATCTTCATTGACTAGGATACCGTTTTTTATCAGGATTCTTTTCATGGGGTAAAGTTAATCATCGGATAATTTTCAACCGACTTTGATCGATTTGAATAACTTATGACTGGGATGTCTTTTTTTTATGAAACCATTGGTCCCATTTGAGTCGCAACACCCCCCAAACCGCTTCTTTGACAATGGAGGCATTCATTTTAGAATGGCCTAACTCTCGGTCTTTGAACACAATGGGGACTTCTACAATCTTAAAGCCCGCAACAAAAGACTTAAACTTCATTTCAATCTGAAAAGCGTACCCGACAAAACGGATGCGGTCGAGGTCTAACTGGGCCAAAACTTCCCTGCGGTACCCAACAAATCCAGCAGTAGGATCTTGAACGCGCATACCGGTGATTAACTTGACGTAAAACGAAGCGCCGTAGGAAAGAAGTATCCGGTGAAGCGGCCAGTTAACCACATTGACCCCCTTGATATAACGAGATCCAACAGCCACATCAGCCCCTTGAGAACACGCCTCATAGAGACGCAATAAATCATCTGGATTGTGGGAAAAATCGGCATCCATTTCAAAGACATACCCGTAATCTCTTGCTAGCGCCCATTTAAATCCGTGGATATAGGCAGTCCCCAGGCCGTTTTTTCCGGTGCGCTCCTCGAGAAAAAGTTGACCCGGATAGTGTTCCTGTAAATTTTTCACCAACTGACCTGTTCCATCAGGAGAACCGTCATCAACCACCAACAGATCAAAGGCCATAGGCAAAGAAAATACCTTGTGCACCATCGCCTCGATGTTTTCCTTTTCGTTATAGGTGGGAATAATAACCAGTCGGTGAGACATAAATCCGTGATCGCTTGTGGGTTGCTGAACAAAAGTACACCATTATTTGTACTTTTGAGGGCCTAATTCAACCTCCTGTGCCCACTTCTCGACTTGCGCTGTTTTGGATCATGCTCTGCGTACTGCTGGGCATCAACCTGTGGCAAGCATCGGTGACTGAATTGATTTACGACGAGGCCTACTATTGGTATTTCAGTCAGCAACCAGCGTGGGGCTATTTTGATCATCCACCGATGATGGCTTGGATGATTGCCCTGGGTCGGCTTTTATTTTCGGGAACTTTAGGGGTGCGCATCGTTGGCGTTTTGTTCAGCGCAGCTACTTATTTGTTGGTTTGGGACATGATCAGCGGTGTGAAAAAAAATCACTACGTCCCCGAATTCTTTTTATGGATGTTTTCCATCACCCTGCTCAACGCATACGGTTTCCTCATTCTGCCTGATACCCCGTTATTGTTTTTCACCGCCCTCTTTCTTTGGGGGGTTCAACGACTGCTTAAAAAAAATTCCTGGGGGTACGCTTTTTGGGTAGGAACCGCTATGGCGGCGATGATGTACAGCAAATACCATGCAGTTGTGGTAATTATCGGTGTGGTGATTGGGTATTGGCCGTTGGTGCGCATGACTAAAGCTTGGGTGGCTGTTTTATGGGCTTTGCTGCTTTACACGCCTCATTTACACTGGTTGTACACCCATGATTTTGTATCCATTGGGTATCATCTCAGTGAACGCCCCAATCAACCTTACCGATTTGACACCTTTACATTGGGCTATTTTATCAACGTATTGGCCCAATTTGGGTTTACACTTCCCTGGGTCGTTTATGCCTGGTACAAAACCCCCAAAGGCCGATTCAGCACCGTGCTTAAATCACTGGTGTTCTTTGTTTTGGCGTTCTTTTTTATATCCAGCTTTACCAAGCGCATTCAAACCCAATGGATCGTGGTGATTGCCATTCCTACAGCGGTTTTGGTTTGGGAATTCTATCTACGCGACCCCAAAATACGCCGCAAATTAGGGGTAAGTGCCGCGATGACCACGCTGGTGCTTCTCTATGCTCGCTTGGGTTTGGTGCATGAATCACTGCTGCCCATTCGCTATGAAACACACGGCAATCAGGCTTGGACCAGTCGACTTAAAGCAGTCGTGGGTGACTCACCTGTCGTATTCTTAGATTCCTACAGAAACGCCCCTATGTATGCCTTTTACCAGGGGGCCATTTCCTACTCGTTAAACACTATGGGCTATCGAAAAAACCAATACAGCATCGACGGATCCTACGACCAGATTCGCGGAAAAAAAGTAGCGCTGGTAGCCCCAAAAAACCATGTGTTTTGGCAGACAAACTCCCCTGAATTTAGTTTTGAAAAAGGCTCGGGCGACAGCTATAACGGAGTGTGGATCGATCGCTTTACCTACTATGATCAGATCAAAGCTAGCCTAGTTCAAGTCGATTCAGATCAAGCAATCGTCGAATTGGTGCACCCCTATTCCTATCCGATAAATGCCCAACACATCTACTTGAGCCTGGGTGTTATCGATGACTACAAACGGGTGCAACAGCAAATACCTTGGCCTTTAACCGGTGAGCCTTTACCTGCGGTATGGAACCCCCGAGACACCTTGCGGCTCGTGTTAGATAAGCCCGATATATTGGCCCAAGAAATTCCTGGTATACGACTGGGTGTAGGCAGCTTCCATCTTCCCGCCGGACTTCAAGGCAACCCTCAAAAAAGAACCACATGGAACCCTTAATACGCCCCATAGCAGTTCCTGACGGTTTGTTTTGGCTGCTTCTAGTAGGCTTGGGGCTCAGTGTGGCCGCTAGATACAGAGACCCCAACAGGTGGGTGCTTTTCACCGCCTTGGCGGTGAACAACAAATACCTGATGGTGTTTAATCGAGGTAAACTCTGGCGTCAACCCTTTTTCTGGATCATGAATTTGTCCTTTTGGGCACACAGCACTGCCTTTCTTTGGGTGCACTGGATCCATTTAGGCTTGGGTCCCCAAGCCCCTGAACTTTGGTGGTTATTTGCCGGAGTTGGTTTGGGTTTATTCATCAAGATTGGGGCCCAAAAAATCACGGCAGAACTTTTTTCCAACAAAACAGTCGCTCAGTTAGTTCATGGAAAGTTGAGTTATCAAAATTTTGCCGGATTGGCCCTTTTTCTAGGGGCGGCTATGGGGTCTTATTTTTCCTGGTCTAACACCTTGATTACCTGGGTATTTACTGTAATTTACGCGTTGATTTTGGGCGTTGGTTGGTTTACACTGATCAAGGCACATCAAAAATATCTCCAACAGCGCATTTTCTACTTTATTTTGTACATTTGTGCCTTCGAAATAGCGCCTTGGATCATACTCTGGCGTTATCTAAACAAAGGGCTTCTATGAAAGTAAAAACCATTCTGGTATCTCAGCCTGAACCCAAAGCGGAAAACTCCCCCTACCAAAAGATTGTGGATGCCGAAAAAATCAAAATTGATTTTAGGCCATTCATCCATGTTGAAGGGGTAGATGCTAAGGAAGTACGCCAACAAAAAATCGATTTGAGCCAGTATACGGCAGTGATTTTTACCAGCAGAAACTCTATTGACCACTACTTCCGCATGGCAGAGGAAATGCGCTTTAAAGTGCCTGACACCATGCGCTATTTTTGCCAATCAGAAGCCGTTGCGTTCTATCTGCAAAAGTATGTGGTATACCGCAAGCGAAAAATCTATGTAGGCAAAATCGATTTTCCAGATTTAGCCCCGTTGTTCAAAAAATACAAAGAAGAGAAATTCTTACTGCCCAGCTCGGATGTATTGAAGCCAGAAGTGCCTCAAACATTAGATGCGCTGAAATTGAATTGGACTCGAGGAATTTTTTACCGCACAGTAATGAGCGATCTTTCAGACCTCAGAGATGTGTACTACGATATTTTGGTGTTCTTCAGTCCTGCAGGCATCGAGTCGTTAAAAAAGAACTTTCCAGACTTTGAGCAAAACAACACCCGAATTGCTGTGTTTGGCAACACCACCATGGAAGCCGCTAAGCGCGAAAACCTGCGTATCGACATCAAAGCACCTACGCCAGAAGCTCCATCGATGACCATGGCCTTGCACAATTACATCAAAGAAGTCAATAAGCTGAAATAGGACATTGTCTGTACCCACTAAAAGTAAACCCTGCCTTGGCGGGGTTTTTTTATGTGCGCTATCGACCGACATGATATAATTCAAACATTTTTATATATTTATGTGGTATTTACAACAAAATATATGTCCGGCGACTACATCACCCTATTTGGCAGCGGCAAATCCACGCCGTACCTCATCGACTACTTACTCGGTCAGGCTGCCCTGCATCAATTCACTTTGCGGATCATTGACCGAGATTGGGGTTTTGTGTCTCCCGATTGGTCCAATAGCCCACACTGTGCATTAATAACCTTAGAAATCGACCAAGAAGAGGAACGCCAACGCTATATCTCCACCTCAAAAGTGGTGGTATCCATGCTGCCCGCCCATATGCACGGGATCATTGCAGCAGATTGTTTGACGTATCGAGTACCCCTAGCCACCGCTTCGTACGTCTCTGAAAACATACGCGCCATGGAGTCAAAACTCAAAGAGGCCGGCGTAACTTTTTTATTTGAAATGGGGCTTGATCCAGGTCTAGACCATATGAGCGCCATGGAGCTGATCGATGATATCCGCGCCAAAGGGGGGGCGGTTAAGCTATTTGAGTCATTTGCCGGAGGGTTAGTGGCCCCGGAAAGCGACGATAACCCTTGGAGGTATAAATTCAGTTGGAATCCGCGCAATGTAGTCCTGGCAGGCCAGGGTGGAGCTGCAAAATTCCTACAAGAAGGCACCTATAAATACATCCCATACCACAAACTCTTCAGGCGGATTGAATTTATGGAGATCGAGGGTTATGGCAAATTTGAAGCCTACCCCAACCGAGATTCCCTGGCCTATCAAAAGGCTTATGGACTGGATAACGCCTTAACCTTGTTTCGGGGAACCATCAGGCGTGTCGGATTTTCAAAGGCCTGGAATCATCTGGTACAACTCGGCATGACCGATGACAGCTACTCGATAGAGCACAGTCAGGGAATGAGCTACCGCGCCTTCACCAACCTATTTCTTCCTTACTCCGCTACAGACCGAGTAGAACTCAAGCTCAGACACTACCTCAACATAGCCCAGGATGATCCCGGTTGGGAGATGCTCTCCTGGCTGGGGTTGTTTAGCGAAACCCTCAAAATCGAACGAGAACACGCCACCCCTGCTCAGGCACTTCAAGAAATTCTGGAAAAATCCTGGACGATGGGCCCTGAGGACAAGGACATGATTGTGATGTACCACAAGATCGGGTATGAACTCAATGGTGAGATGAAGCAAATCGATGCCTACATGGTCTCTACGGGTGAAGATCGACACTATACCGCTATGGCCAAAACAGTCGGACTTCCCCTAGCCATTGGGGCGATGCAACTCTATTTAGGCCGATTTAAACAGCCGGGGATTCACCTTCCCTTGACTGCAGACCTCTACCGACCTGTACTGCAGACACTGCAGGAGAAAGGCATTGTGTTCCACCATAAAGAAACGGCCTACAGGGGGTATAACCCCGGTGCATTTGCCGTAGATGCATAAGCGAAAAAAGGGTAATTTGGCCAAAAACAAAATAGTCAATGAGCCAAAAGAATCCCCAACTACAGTTAGACGGTACCGATAAAGAGATACTGCGCAAACTGATGAAAGATGCGCGCACACCCATCCTGGAAATTGCTCGGAAAATTGGAATATCAGGGGCTGCTATTCACCAACGGTTGCGCAAACTTGAACAATCCGGATTGATTACTGGATCGAAATATGTGTTAGACCCGAAGGTTTTAGGGTACACCACCATGGCCTATATCGGTGTTTACCTAGACAAAGCGATGAACCATCCCGAGGCCGTAGAATCGCTAAAAAAAATTCCAGAAGTCCTCGAATGTCACTACACCACTGGAAATTGGTCGGTGTTGATCAAAGTGCTTTGTCGCGATAATGCGCACCTGATGGAGTTGCTCGATAAACAAATTCAAGCTATTCACGGAGTATCTCGGACGGAGACATTCATCTCGCTGGCCCAACAAATCGACCGACAAATTGCCCTGTAATCTGCCAAAATGTGTTAATACTGATCGACATAATTGAATTGGTACTAATTTTGACACAACCCAAGTAAAAAGTAACCTATGTTGTATTATGTCATTGTGGGCGTGATAGCCCTGTTGTCTATGGCTGTGAGTAGTAAACTGAAAAGCAAGTTTGCACACTACAGCAAACTGCATTTGCGCAATGGAATGAGCGGTGCAGAAATTGCAGAAAAAATGTTGGCGGACCACGGGATTTACGACGTAAAAGTCATCTCTACCCCTGGCCAATTAACCGACCACTACAACCCCCAAAACAAAACCGTCAACCTCAGTGAGTCGGTGTACCATCAGCGCAATGCCGCCGCCGCCGCTGTAGCCGCCCATGAATGTGGCCACGCCGTACAGCACGCCACCGCCTACTCATGGTTGACCATGCGCTCTAAAATGGTTCCTATGGTTCAAGTAGCCTCTGGTCTATCTCAATGGGTGATTATGGGAGGTTTGATACTTTCCGCTTCTTCGCCCTTGGGCAGTATGGTGTTTTTGGCCGGTATCATCCTCTACGGAATCGTGACCGCTTTTACACTGATTACCCTACCCGTCGAATACGATGCGAGTAACCGTGCGATTCTGTGGTTGGAACGAAAAAACATGGTGAGCCAACAAGAACTAGCAGGAGCCAAAGACGCGTTGACATGGGCGGCGCGTACCTACTTGGTCGCTGCCATTGGCGCCTTGGCTACACTGGCCTATTTCGTGTTGCGCTTTTTGGGTAGTAACCGGGATTAATCACCTGGTAAGTGATCAAAATAAATAATAAAAAGGGGGGGGGAGGCCTGAGGCCTCCCCCCCCTTTTTTTCGTTAAAGACAGCGCGCTTTAGAGCACAATGTTGACAATCTTCCCAGGAACCACAATGACCTTTTTAGGCGCAGCCCCACCGAGGTATTCCAGCGTTTTGGGGTGTGCCATAACTGTGGCTTCTACCTCTTCTTTAGGGGTGTTGATCGCAAAAGACAAGGTGAACTTGGTTTTTCCATTAAACGAAATGGGGTATTCTTTAGCTGACTCAGCCACCATGGCCGGATCAAAAATCGGAAAGGGCACATGCGCAATCGAACCGTTATGGCCCATCATCTGCCACAATTCTTCAGCGATGTGGGGGGCATAGGGAGAAACCAATACCGCCAAAGGCTCCAATACAGCCCGAGCATGACACCCTTGTTGAGCCAGTTCATTCACACAAATCATAAAGCTGGACACCGAAGTGTTAAACGAAAACTGCGCCACGTCTTCGGTGACTTTTTGAATGGTTTTGTGCAGCGTCTTCAGAGAAGCAGCACTAGGGGTGCTGTCCTCTACCAAGCATTGGGTGCCATCGCTGTACAAGCGCCACAATTTTTTCAAAAACCCTAGAGTGCCCGTAATCCCGGCAGTGTTCCAGGGCTTAGACTGTTCTAAGGGACCTAAAAACATCTCGTACAAGCGGAGTGCATCAGCCCCATAAGTCACACAGACTTCATCTGGACTCACTACATTGTATTTAGACTTGGACATTTTTTCCACTTCTCTACCGGTGTAATACACCCCGTTTTCCAATTCAAATACAGCTTCGGAATACTCAGGTCTCCAAGCCTTAAATGCGTCGATATCCAATGCATCAGAAGCATTCACCATAGATACATCTACGTGAATCGGAGTCACCGAACGATCCCCGATCAACCCCTTGGACACAAAAGTTTTGTTGTCATCCAGTCGATATACAAAAGCCGAAGTGCCCGTAATCATCCCTTGATTAATCAGCTTCTTGGCAAAATGTTCCTGGGGAATAAATCCGCGATCATAGAGAAACATCGTCCAAAAACGAGCGTACAAAAGGTGTCCTGTAGCGTGTTCGCTTCCTCCGATATACAAATCCACTTGTCCCCAATACTTCATGGCTTTTTCAGCCGCCAACGCTTCGTTGTTCATCGGATCCATATAGCGCAAGAAGTAGAAAGAACTTCCTGCCCACCCGGGCATAGTGTTGAGTTCTAGGGGAAAAACTGTCTTTTGGTCGATTAAATCATTGGCGACTACTCGATTTTGGACGGTATCCCAGGCCCAATGGGTGGCATTACCCAAGGGGGGTTCTCCAGTCGGGGTAGGCAAATACTGCTTTACTTCAGGCAATACTACAGGCAAATGCGCCTGATCGATCAACTCTGGTACTCCATTTCGGTAAAATACAGGAAATGGTTCTCCCCAATATCGCTGACGGCTAAATACAGCATCGCGCAAACGGTAGTTGATTTTTCCCTGACCCAGACCACGGGCTTCTAAGGCATCTATAGCCGCCTTTAACGCGGATTTATAGTCTAGTCCGGTAAGAAAATCAGAGCTGTCGATCACCACCCCATCTTTGGACTCATAGGCAGAAGCGCTTACATCAACCCCTTTAAAAATATTGGGGATCGGTAGGGAGAAATGCTGTGCAAAATCCCAATCGCGTTGATCGCCGCAAGGTACAGCCATCACGGCTCCTGTTCCATAACCCGCGAGCACGTAGTCTCCTATCCAAATTGGAATAGGTTGTTGGGTAAACGGATGAGCGACAAAGGCCCCGGTAAATACGCCGCTAATTCTTTTGACATCAGCCATGCGATCGCGTTCGGAACGTTGGGCCGTAGCGGCCACATATTCCTGAACTGCTGCTCTTTGTTGGGGTGAGGTCACTAGTTCCACCAAGGGATGCTCCGGGGCCAGGGTCATAAAAGAGACCCCAAAAATGGTGTCAGGGCGGGTGGTAAACACCTCGATCGGATGGGATTCCTTCAGGTATTCACTCGGCAGCGTATGAAAAATCACTTGGGCGCCTTGTGAACGACCGATCCAATTGGTTTGGGAATCTTTTAATGGCTGAGGCCAGTCCAAGGAGGCCAATCCATCGAGTAAACGCTGCGCATATGCGGCAATTCGCATGCTCCACTGAAGCATTTTCTTGCGCACGACAGGATGACCGCCGCGTTCGGAACGTCCGTTGATTACCTCGTCATTGGCCAAAACAGTACCCAGCGCAGGGCACCAATTCACCTCAGTCTCTGCCAAATACGTCATTCGGTAGTGCTGCAACAGCTCCTCTTTATCGGCAGCAGACTTATTGGCCCAGTCGGAGGCGCTGCACGCGGGCGCTGTTTCGGCACCTGCTGCGCGGATCGACGAATTTCCGTCTGTGGACAACCGTTCGATCAGGGAGTCAATAGGCTGCGCTTTATTCGTCTCTAAATCATACCAAGATTGAAAGAGCTGACTGAAAATCCACTGAGTCCAGCGGTAATAGGACGGATCTGAAGTGCGCACCTCTCTATCCCAATCAAAGGAAAAGCCCATCTGATCGAGTTGGGTGCGGTAACGGTCAATATTGGCCTGGGTGGTTATCGACGGATGTTGTCCGGTTTGAATAGCGTACTGTTCAGCAGGCAATCCAAATGAGTCATAGCCCATGGGGTGCAATACATTAAAGCCTTGGTGGCGTTTAAAGCGCGCGTAAATATCTGAGGCGATATACCCCAAGGGGTGCCCGACGTGTAGCCCTGCTCCTGAGGGATAAGGAAACATATCCAGGACGTAATATTTGGGTTTATCCGAGTGGTTGTCTGCGGCAAATGTTTTGTGTTCTGCCCAATAAGCCTGCCAACGGGCTTCGATTTCTGTAGGTTGGTAATTCATCATCTTGTACTATATCCGTGGGGCGACAAGCCCTAGCCTGCTTCCGATACAGACTTGGGCAAAAATAGTCATTAGCGACAAGACCTCGGGGCAGGGGGCAGGAATTTTTGCTACATTTGGGGGCATTCTTGTACCATGAATACAGCATTTGACAAATTTCAAAAACAAAGACTGATCAGCTCCTACTTTTCTGTAGTGCTCAGTATCTCTTTAGTGCTTTTCCTGACCGGTCTACTCGGCATATTGGTGCTGAACACCAAAAAAATAGGGGATCACTTCAAAGAACAGGTTCATTTGGTGCTGTTTTTGGCTGATGACACCTCAGACCAACAGATCAAAGAGATCAGTAAGTCCCTGTCCGAAAAACCTTACACCAAGTCCATGACCTTTATCTCCAAAGAAGAAGCGGCCGAGGCCCAAGAGAAAGATTTAGGCGAAAACTTTGTGGAGTTCTTGGGATTTAACCCGCTAAAAAACGCCCTCGATGTTCAGTTAAACGCTGAATTTGTCGACCCGACCACGATAGAAGAAGCGGTGGCTGAATGGGAAAAAACCAAAGGTGTTGCTGAAGTAAGCTACGACCAGCCCCTGATCGGATTGTTGAATGAAAACATCGCTAAAATGACCCTGTGGATTCTTGTCATCAGTGGCCTATTTAGCTTGGTGGCCTTTTTATTGATCAATAGCTCCATTCGCCTGTCGATCTATGCCAAGCGATTTATCATCAAAACCATGCAGATGGTAGGAGCAACTCCTGGATTTATCCGAAAACCATTTATTTTGACCAACATCAAGTTAGGCCTTATCGGCGCCATCATGGCCAACGTGTTTATCGGTATTGTCCTCTGGCGCGTCAAACAGAGTATTCCAGAACTTGACGTATTAAGCGATTGGAAACAGGTAGCTTGGTTGTTTTTCGGGGTGCCCTTTCTGGGTATGTCCATAGCGGGAATCAGTACTTTTTTAGCGGCACAGCGTTTTCTAAAACTCAGAACCTCAGAACTATACGATTAATTCATGGGAGACAACAACACCTTATTTGGAAAAAGAAACTACCTCTTCTTGGGCGTAGGCATCGCACTGATGGCTTTGGGTTTTGTGCTGATGAGCGGAGGAAAAAGCCAAGATCCCTTGGTCTTTAACCCTGAAATTTACAACTTTCGACGCATTAGACTTGCTCCAACCCTAGTGCTGGCAGGTCTTGGTGTATTGGTTTACGCCATTCTGACCAAACCACGTGCTTGATATGGAACTACTCGAAGCCATATTGCTGGGGCTGATACAAGGACTTACTGAGTTTCTCCCTGTTTCCTCCAGCGGACACCTCGAATTGGGCAAAGCCATTTTAGGTTATACCCCACAAGAAGGACTGTTATTTACGGTAATGCTTCATCTAGCCACCGCACTAGCCACGCTGATTGTATTTCGCGCTCAAGTAGCGGAAATACTCAAAGGTTTGTTTTCATTCACCTGGAACGAACAAACACAATACAGTGTTCAGATTATTATCTCCATGGTGCCTGCTGCATTGGTTGGGGTGTTTTTTGAAGCGGAACTCTCTGCGTTATTTGACGGAAGTGTCCTTTTTGTCGGATGGATGCTTTTGGTTACAGCGGCTTTACTCGCTTACGCTGACCGGGCCCAAAGCGGTGAACACAAAATAGGAGCGCGACAAGCAGTCATCATCGGGATCGCACAAGCCATTGCCATATTGCCGGGTATTTCTCGTTCAGGAGCCACCATAGCTACCGCTTTATTGCTCAGAACCAATAAAAGTCAGGCGGCTCAATTTTCCTTTCTCATGGTCGTTCCTTTGATTTTGGGCAAAGTCGCCAAAGACCTCATGGAAGGCACCCTAACTGAAGTTTCTATGGATTGGACCCCCGTCATCGCTGGAGGCATCGCCGCGTTTGTCAGCGGATGGTGGGCCTGTACCTGGATGGTTCAATTGGTGCGCAAAAGCAAACTGACCTATTTTGCCTGGTACTGCGCCATTGCCGGGGTAACCGCAATCACGGTAGGCACCCTAGTAGCATGATATCCTGGAGCGCAGAAGAGGTACTCAACGGACAAGTGCTGCTCTTGGATAAACCTTTGGGCTGGACTTCATTTCAAGCCGTTAATGCTGTAAAGTGGTCTTTGCGCAAGGCCTTGGGGCTTAAAAAATTCAAAATTGGTCATGCCGGCACCTTGGATCCATTGGCCAGTGGGCTTTTGGTGATCTGTACCGGGAAAATGACCAAACAAATAGACACCTTCCAAGGGCAAACCAAAACCTATACCGGTGTGATGAAACTTGGGGCTACTACCCCATCCTACGATCTGGAAACGCCGATAGATCATACCTATCCCACCGAACACATCGATCAGACCAAGATTGAAGAGATTATTCCGCAGTTTACCGGAACGATTTGGCAAAAACCGCCTGTATTTTCCGCATTAAAAAAAGAGGGACAGCGTTTGTACGAGCTAGCTCGTCAGGGAACTGAAGTAGAAATCCCCGCCAGACAGATCCACATTTACGAATTAGAACTCGGGCCTTGGACCGCTCCAGAGTTGCCTTTTTCTGTTCAGTGTTCCAAAGGGACGTACATTCGATCCTTGGCTTTTGATATCGGTGCAGCGCTGAACAGCGGGGCACACCTGACCGAATTAAGGAGAACCCAAATAGGTGATTTTAGCGTGCAAGCCGCCTGGAAGATCGAAGACTTGAAAAAATCACTGGGCCTAGCGGACGAACCGGAAAAAAAACAATAAAATGGAATGGGGGAATAGCCAAATAAAAGCATTGGCCATAGCTACTGGAATCATGGGTAGCATCGTGCTTTTGTTGGGTATTCGACTGCAAAGTCAGGCCCCGACCGACGTATTTATGGCGGAAATTGATTTTCAAGAGCCTCCACCTCCTAGTCCAGAACCCGAAATACAGCTTGTCGATTCAGAGCTAGAGGTGCCTGAACCGACCACGCTCGAAGCGTTTAATACCGAAGAAAAAGAAACCAAGTCCTCGGCCCCCGAAAAAAGCCCAGCAGAAACCGACTTCGAGCAAGCGGAAAAAGCGCTGTGGGCCCAAGGTCCTATCGGTTCTGATTACGCCCTCAAACTCAAAGCTATTCAAAGGCCGGATGTCTTGGAGGAGGTAGATCCCAAGGAACTCACTGAAAAGGTATACAACAAACCACAAAACACGCGAATTTGGTACAGCTTGGTGGGGCGAATGCATCGTTACATCGCTGTCCCCATCTACATATGTCCTTCAGGAGGGAAAGTAGCCGTTCGCATCAAAGTCAACGAAAAAGGGCAGGTCGTGGAAACATCTATCGACCCCAAGCAAACCACTACTGACAACGGTTGTTTGTTGGAGAATGCACAAAAATACGCGCTGCAGACCTTGTTCGACCCCTCCGAGAACAGCCAACAGTGGGGCACCATTTATTACTTGTTTTCCCCTCGCTGATCGCAGTATTTAGCTCACAAATACAAGTTCCATAACTGTTCCTTGTGGTCCGGTTTTGGCCACGCGCACCCACCCTTTATGGTAGTTCACGACAATGCGGTGAACCAGAGAGAGTCCTAACCCCCAGCCTCTTTTCTTGGTGGTAAACCCGGGTTGAAAAATCTTTTTAACCGCCCTACGCGGAATACCTGGGCCATGATCTATGATGCGTACGGCCATACCTTGGGGGTGCTTTAGAAGCTGGACAGTCAACAAACCCTTACCTTGCATCGCATCGATGGCATTTTTAAGCAAATTCTCTAAACACCAGGCATACAAAGGTTCATTGAGCATGATCGCTGCCTCAGGTACCTGGATGTCCCAGACCAATTCGATAGACTCTGGCCATCGAGGCTTCAGGTAATCAATGGCTTTTTGCGTAGCCGCTACCATGGGAACCATACTGAGTGTAGGCTGGGTACCGATCCGGGCAAATCGATCCGTAATCAAATGCAGTCGTTCCAAATCTCGATCGATTTCTTGACCAATTTCAGGGGCCAATCCTTGGGCTTTGAGCAAACCGCTCCAGCCCATCAGTGCACTTAATGGCGTGGCAATCTGGTGGGCCGTTTCCCGGGCCATCCCCGCCCAAAGTTTGTTTTGAACCGCAATTTTACTGCTCCTGTGGTAAATCATAACCAGTCCGGCAAACAGCAACAGCACCAACAGCAATGCCCAAGGGTAATAGGTCAGCTGCTGGGCCAGCGGAGCTGGCCCCCAATATAGCGTGGCCAAAACAGCGCCGTCGACTTCCATGACCAACGGGGTATTTTCGCCAGCGTACTGATCGATCAAGTTTTTTATCTGTACCGTATCCTTGGCCACTTCTGGGGGGAGATTATTGACTGAATAGCTCCCATCTCTATGGGCCAAGACCATGGGGGTTTGGGTATTGGACTGAAAAATTTTAAGAATAAGCGGCCCAAGGCTTTCACTCGGGTTCATACCCATAAACTGACTTTGGGCCAGTGCCCAAATCTCCATTTTGCTTTGCTGTTCAGCGCGATAAGCTTCTAGAAATGACCGAGTCTGCCAGAGAATGAGCCCGACAATAGCCAAAGCGATGCCGGTCAGCATCAATCGGCTATAGCGCGTAATTAGGGTACGTAGGGTCATCATATCCGCGTGAACTAGGGCCCGATGTAGTTAACTTTTTGTGACGGGCCTGGCTAAAGATAATTGAAACCAATGATTTTTTGCGTTAACTTGCCCCCACAAAATTGAAGTTATGGAAGTGATTGGCACGCTTAAAA
>Ga0222713_10002073_pt1 | contig 21666 bp, 16 predicted proteins | sample C33_649DmetaG_FD_165061 | JGI IMG/M metagenome (GOLD analysis project Ga0222713, IMG submission 165061) | Estuarine water microbial communities from San Francisco Bay, California, United States - C33_649D | ecosystem: Environmental > Aquatic > Marine > Unclassified | place: USA: California...
AGCATTGCAACCTGCAGTACCCTGCCAAGCCTCCAAGAAGGTCTCATCTTGGAAATCCATGGTGAAAGAACCATCAGCATTGAACACGAAGTAATCATCGTACATGCACTTGCGGTCAGCAGTGATCTCAGCAACAGGAACTTTCCACCAAGCGTAATCGCCTTTAGCAGGACCTACCGCCAAAGAAGTTCCAACAGGGCGCATCTGCCAGTAACCCACAGGGTTCAACTCAGGCATAACTTTTACCAACTCAAACTTCCAGTATGCTCCACCAGCAATGGCGATCTCCACTTTCATGCTGTTACCATCCAAACTCACCTCGTAAGTAATTTCATCAGGCGCATTGGCAGGATCACTCAATTCGCCGCCGTTGTATACTTTAGCCAAACCCAAGTGAGCACCTTTACCAACCAATTTCAAGGTTCCAGCTGCAGCATCATATGACCAAGTTGCTGCATTAGATCCGTTGTGAGGGGCTACAGGAGTTCCACAACCGTTTGATCCTTGCCAACCTTCCAAGAAGGTTTCATTTTGCATAACGTTTTGGAAGCTTCCGTCAGCGTTGAAGACGAATTCATCATCGAATTGGCAAGCGCGAGCGCCCGTCACTTCAGCTTCGGGGTTACCCCACCAAGAATAATCTCCCTTGGCTGGACCTACTGCCATGGCATTTCCAATGGGAGCCCATTTCCAAGTTCCGGCAATCTGAGCAGACAAGGCTGCTGCACCCATACCGAACATTACTAGTACTAATTTTTTCATATTAAGGTTATATAGTTTGAGACGAATATAGCAAAAAATAAAACTTATGGTAAATTTCACAATATGTGAGGCGCAAAATGTTTACAAATGAATCTTTTAAACGCTCAAATTCCACAAAAGTTCATTCCAATAACAAAAAGCCCCGCCGAATGGCGGGGCTTTTTTTAATCTTCGTTTTTGTGCAAGAGGGCATCCAAGCTGTATCTGCCTGGCCCGGTAAAGGCCAAAACAAGGAAGGCAATGAAATACAGCAACGCGTGCTCTTTGTCTTTCAAGGGATCATCTCGATGAGCCCAAAAGGCTGCCACTGCCATGCAAAAAGCGGCAATGCCCGCAAACCAGCGCGACTTGAAGCCAATGGCTAAGAAAAACGGGGCCGCCAACTCGGCAAAAACAGTTAGGAGCAAGGATGCATCAGCGCCCAAGCCCAGGAAGTTCATGAATTTCACCGGCTCACCGCTGTTCAAACTTCCCATGTAGCGGTCCAACTTGGCCAATCCATGGGGCATCATGAGCAAGGCAAAACCCACTCTCAAGAGGAGCAAGCCCGCATCGTGCATCAATCGATGAGCGTGGTTGTGTTTCATGGAATTACAAGGTAGCTGCCATTTCCAGGGCTTTTTTGGCATTCACCAATCCGCCGCTGACGCAGATGTCTTTCAATTTGACCTTTTGCTTGTCTGTACCGGGCAAAATCACCTTGCCTTTCACGGGAACAGAACCGTCCATCAAACACGCTTTTACCTGCTGGGCCGTCAAATGGGGGTAACGGCTCCACACCAAGGCCGCCACACCAGCCGCGCATGGGGCCGCCATGGAAGTACCATTGAAGTAGGCATACTGGTTATTGGGGATGGAAGAGTAGATGTCACGACCGGGTGAGAATACATCCACGTTGGCCACACCGTAATTGGAGAAGCTGGTCGCCAAATGCTTGGCATCGATTTGGCTGGCACCAATTTCAATCCAGTTGCTTGCAAAACCACCGTTCAAAGAATCGTTGGGGTATTTGGGAACGATGTCGTTGTTGGCACCGTCGTTGCCCGCTGCGTGAACCAACAATACTCCTTTGCGCAAGGCATAGGCAACCGCGCTGTCAACGCAAGGCTTGTACCAATTGGTACCCTTACCGAAGCTCATATTGATGATCTGGGCCCCGTTGTCAACTGCATAAATGATGCCGTTGGCAACGTCTTTGTCGCGCTCGTCACCGTCAGGAACGACGCGAACCACCATGATCTGTGCTGCGTCACACACACCATCCATACCGATGTTGTTGCCGCGTTTGCCTGCAATGATACCGGCAACGTGAGTTCCGTGACCCGCATCGGGACCGATCACATCGGCATTTCCATAGTGGCGCTCCCATGGATTGTTGTAATCATCGCCGACAATTTCGCGGGTATTCAAATCGGGGTTGTAGTGATAGTTCAACATGTTGCCCACTTGGTCGGCTTGTCCATCAATTTGCCCCTTCAAGCTGGAGAAACTCTCTCCACCCTTGTTCATGGCCATGCTGATGATCATCACCATCATGTTGTTTGCAGCGCTGTCCAACTCTACGGCTGATACTTCTTCGGCCGAAGGATCTTCTTTGCCGGTTTTTTCTTGGATCATGGTCATGGTCTCTTGCAAGACACTCATGCGCTCCATCACATTCTGATAACGAGCACGGTCTTTGTCAATGTCCATTTTCAGCTCTTGGTAGACCAAGTAGTCTTGGCTATTCACGTCTTCAGCATCCAAGTTTTCAAATTGCTTGCGCAACTTGGCGTAAAGGCGAACCTTTTCCATGTTGTCCCCTCCTACGTTGCGGCCATCGGCACCGCCAATGAAGTTCCAACCGTGAATGTCATCTATATACCCGTTGCCGTCATCGTCAATTCCGTTTCCGGCAATCTCACCGGGATTGGTCCACAACACTTCGTTCAAATCTTCATGGTTAACGTCAGTACCACCGTCAACAACGGCGACAATGATTTGCTTTTTGGCAGGCAATCCCATTTGGTAAGCCTCGTCCAACGAAATTCCCATGTTTGTTTTGCTCGGTGCCGAATGGTACCAATGCATGTCGGGCTTCTCTGATTGAGCCCAAGCACTGCTGAGCACAGCGGCAGAGAGTGCAATTCCTACAATTTTCTTCATAGTATCTGTTTTCGCACGGGCTCTAAAGCCCTTGAATGTTACAAAGATGCGCGTTTGCGCGCAAAGACCAAGATGCTCACCGACTTGAATGGATTCTTTGTCGACGCCTGGCCAAATACCCAGCGTCGCAAAAACTGCTGCAAGGGCTTCCATTTGATGACGTCCATAGGGGCGGTGATGTACTGAGTCTTCAACACCTCAAAACCACTTTCTTCCATCAAGCGCACGATACGGCGGCGGGTGTAAATGCGGGCATTGGCCCAACGCTCGTGCAAAGGTCTGGGTAGCCAACTGAAAAAAGGCACACGGTTCCAAGGCAAAAGAGGCAATCGGGCCCCGTGGGTTTCGAAGACCCACCATTTGTTGGGTACAGAAATCGCTGCCAAAGCTCCATCTTCCAAAGAGGCGGCATAGTTTTTCACCCCTTCTTCACCCGGCAAATGCTCGATCACTTCAAAGCTGATCAGTCGCTGGGCTTTAGGTGCAACCGGACCGGCCATGATGTCACACACCTCAAATCGGGCCTTGTCTGAAACTCCGTGTTCACGGGCCAAAGACTCGAATTCGGCTTGGTGGACAGAGGCGTATTCCAGGCCTCGCGCCGAGCGGAAGCGAGGCGCGACCTGAACGGTGGTATTGCCATTGCCGCATCCGATTTCGATCAAATCACAGTTCGAATCAAAGAAGCCTTCAAACCCTTCGAGCAACTCCAATCGACGGGACACCAACAAATCGGTGGCATCGGCGGGTTTGCCCAAATAATGGTCTTCTTCGAAGAGGTTTTTGTCGACGCGGCTCATGGTTTGTACCATTTGAATTGAAACAAGAGGCGGCGCAAAAATATCCATAGGTGAGCAAAGAAGTTGCTTAGCACACCGTAATGTTGGTTCAAAACCGAGTAGCGTTCGCGCCAGGCTTTCTTGGTATGCTGGTAGGAACTACCCCCCACTTCGAAATCGGAAATGACAAAATCTGTCTTGGCATTACTGGGTGATTGCTTCAAAATGCGAATGATCCAATCGATGTCAGCCGCCAAACGGTACTGCAAATTGTATTGGGGTGCTAAGGAGCGTTTCACCAAGAAACTCTGGTGGCACAAGCACATGCCAAAGCGAAAAGAACCTGGTCCTAGGGCTGTGGGAAGGGGTTGCGGTTTCAATTGAGAAATCAAACCCAACTCTCTCCCATCAGGTTCCACAAAACAAGTGTCACCATAGACTACATCGGGCTCACCCAACAAGAGCAACAAGCGCTCTACGACTTGTGAATCGTGTATGCGATCCCCGCTATTCAAGAACCAGATGTACTCGCCGCGGGCCAGGGCGAGGCCTTTGTTCATGGCATCGTACAAGCCTTTATCGGGTTCAGATACAGCGGCGTCAATGCGATCAGAATGTTCACTCATCCATTCCTTTGCCCCGTCGCTGCTGCCCCCATCAATCAGCAACCACTCGAATTCGGAGCGGGCCGTTTGGCCCCAAACCGATTCTGCCGTGGCTTTCAAGCCGCGCAGGTTGTTGTAATTGATGCTGACAATCGAGAGCCGCATGGGCTTAAACCGTTTCTTCTTCGGGAGCCGTGGCCGACTTGTACAAGAGACCCAGCACCAATAGAACGATCAATGCTGAGCTAGCCAATTCCGTAGCGTAAAGGGCTCCGCGATCAGCAGCCACATAGGTCCATGTAATTTTATGCTGGCCAGCTGGCACTTCCACAGCGCGAAGCATGTAGTTAACGCGAAGAGCCGTGGCTGCTTGATCGTCAATGCTCACCTCCCAATGTCCTACTGATTCGTTGTAGTAGAGTTCGCTGAAGACCAGCAACCCTGCCGCCGAATTGTTCGACTGGTACTCTTGCTTTCCCATGTCGTAAGACGTCTGAGTCACCGTGGTTGAAGAATCTGAAGTCCATTGCTGGGCTTTGGGTTTTGCCGACTCCGAACTTTCTACGATGGCCACCTCCCGTAGGTTGCTGGAAAGCAGGGTCTGCATGGCCTCTTTTGCGGTAGATACTTCTTTGATCGATGATACAAACCAAGCCGGACCAAAGGCAGTGGGACGCTCAATGATTTGTTCGCCTGAACGGCTTTCGTCTCGAGAGAGAATGTAGCGGCAATTCAACATGTCCATTGTGGGGTTTTGCATGAGGAATTCGTAGCTCATTTGGCCCCCGTTGGGTGTCAAGCCGTATGAAATCAAATCTTGGTAGCGGGATAGTTTCGCCGGATGGTATCCGCCGACGTTGCGGTGCCATGGCGCCGCGTGATTGTCGTTAAAAGGATTGATGCGCAAGTCCAAAACACGGGCGTGGTCCTTGTTAACAGCCATGATTTGCTCGTCCCACTTGCTGGGCAAAATTTCATTTTCCACCTCGGCCTGTTCCCAGTTTTCGTCGCTCAAGTAACGCTTGGCTATGCCCATCATATCAAAAGCAACTATGGCTATCAAGGCCATGCCCACTTGGGTAAGTTTGATTTGTTTTTTCACCCCTCCCCATACCATGGCTAAGGCAATAAAGGCAAAGGAAAGACTGCGCCAAATGTCACCCCAAACCAACTTGGAACGCAATTCTTTGATGATTTCTACTACCTGAGGCCCGCCGCTTTCAGCCAATTTTGAATCGCCCATCGAAGAGAAATTTGAACCCGAGGCCATCATCATGGCCAAGCCAAAAATGACGGCTGACGCAATAGCCGTGTGCTTCAATACTTGCTTAGAGGCCGCTTCCGACAATTTGTCTGAGAGCAAGGCTTGAACCCCATAGAAACCCAAGAAAGGAACGACCACCTGAGCGATGACCAAGGCCATCATGGGCGTGCGAAATTTGTTGTAATAAGGCAAGTTGTTGAACAGCCATTCGTTGATTCCAAAATGGCGACCCCAGGCCAATACCAATGAGACCACAAAGGCGGCCAAGGCAAACCAAGCATAGGTCATCGCCCTCTGCGCCTCAACCGAATCGGGGCTTTCTTTTTTCCACTGAAGAGCCGTGATGAATCCCAAAACAAACAGAATCATCAAAACGGCACCTATATAGATAGGTCCCGAAGTGAACTGCAGTTCACCGAAGTACAGGGGCAGGCGATCGACACCGAGTTCATTGCCAGCCATCAATTCGTTGCTGCTACCCCCCTTGAAACCGGGAATCAGCAGGGTCATGCTCTCGTCAATGCCATACGACCAAGAAAAGGCGTACTCTATATCAAGACCGGTAGCATCGTTCTGCTGTGGGCCATTTTGGGGAACTTCAGAGGCCAATTCCGAACCTCCGCGCATGGTGGCCTGGCTGTACTGCATGGTATCGACCAATTTACCGACGCAGGTCAGGGTTCCCACCGCCATAGCCAAAGCCGCCAAGGCTGCTCCCCATACTGCAGATTTCAATTCACCTTGTTTGATGCGCATGATGGCATCAACCAGGATGTACATACCGGCCATGATGCCAGCGTAATAGGCAATTTGGTAGTGGAAATAATTTACCACCATGCCGAAGAAAAGGGCCAACACTCCTACTCCCCAAAGCCAGCGTTTTTGGCTCAGAAGCACCAATCCGGCGATGACACCGGGCATGGCTCCCATGGCCAACACCTTGGTAATGTGACCGGCTTCGTAAGAAGAAATGGAGAAGGTCATGAACGCGTATCCGATGGCACCGGCCGCAGCCAAATAGCGATCGACTTTCACACTCCAAAGCAACACAAACATGCTGGCCATGGCCACGAATAGGAATTGGTAGGGGCTTTTGACCAAGCCGAACAGGTGAAGCACATTGTATTTCAGCAGCAGCGAACCCTGCTTAATTCCGGTAATCAAGTTGCCCGGCATGCCCGAAAACAATCGGTCGTTCCAAGCGGGGTAATCACCGGTTTCAGTTTTGACCTGCTCAGCAGCGTGCTTCATCAGGTTAACTTGCTGCATATCACCCTGTCTCATCACCTTGCCATCAAGGGCGGGTGAGAGGTACCAAAGCGACAAGATCCAGAATCCTATCAGAAAGAGCAGGAACACGCCTGCGGTCTTTGCAAAAGTGCGGTTTAGCTTCATGAGAATTTGCCTGTCGAAACTACGCAATTTCGCTCATTGGCTGCACAAAGCGCGTAAATTTGAAGCATGAGTAACCGCGATTCTCGAGTCTTTGACCTCATCGATGCCGAATACGAGCGCCAAGCCCACGGCATTGAACTGATTGCTTCTGAGAATTTCACCAGCCTCGACGTCATGAAAGCCATGGGTTCGGTGCTGACCAACAAGTACGCCGAAGGTCTGCCCGGTCGCCGCTACTACGGCGGATGCCAAGTCGTCGACCAAATCGAACAGTTGGCCATCGATCGCGTCAAGGAACTGTTTGGCGCCGAATGGGCCAATGTGCAGCCCCACTCAGGTGCACAGGCCAACGCCGCGGTCATGTTGGGGGTACTCAAACCCGGCGATAAAATTTTGGGGTTTGACCTGTCTCACGGCGGTCACTTGACCCACGGTTCTCCCGTGAATTTTTCAGGGCAATTGTACAGCCCCAGCTTTTATGGAGTAGAGCCAGACACCGGGCGCATTGATTACGACAAAGTCGAGGCCATTGCCCACAAAGAGCAACCCAAGTTGATCATTTGTGGAGCTTCTAGCTACAGCCGCGATTGGGATTACGCCCGTTTGCGTCAGATTGCTGAGGAGGTGGGTGCCTTGTTATTGGCCGATATTTCTCACCCCGCAGGTTTGATTGCCAAGGGCTTGTTGAACAACCCCGTTCCCCATTGCCACATCATTACCTCAACGACCCACAAAACCCTGCGCGGTCCCCGCGGTGGCGTGATTTTGATGGGCAAGGATTTCCCCAACCCCTGGGGCTTGACTACGCCCAAAGGCGAGCCCAAAATGATGAGCGCCGTATTGGACGGAGCCGTTTTCCCTGGCACACAAGGTGGCCCCTTGGAGCACGTGATTGCCGCCAAGGCCATTGCGTTTGGCGAAGCCTTGAGCGATGATTTCAAAACCTATGGCCTCCAAGTAATGGCCAATGCTCAGGCGCTGGCTAAGGCTATGGTCTCCCGCGGATACGCGGTCATCTCTGGCGGCACCGACAACCATCTTATGTTGATCGATCTGCGCCCCAAAAGCGACACCTTAACCGGCAAACAAGCCGAGAATGCCTTGGTTCGCTGCGACATCACCATCAACAAAAACGCGGTTCCTTTTGAAACTCGTTCTCCCTTTGTGACCTCAGGCATTCGCTTAGGCACCCCAGCGGTCACCACCCGTGGCATGAAAGAAGCGCACATGGAGCAGATTGCCGACTTCATTGACCGCGCCTTGATGGACCCCGAAAACGAGTCCAACTTGGAAAGCATCAAGAAGGAAGTGAACGCCTTTATGCGGTCGTTTCCCTTGTACGGTTAAACCCTACTTCACGATCCAGCTCCAAAAACGCTGGTGCAAGCGAGGGAGTACGACACCCATTAAGGGTATCAATATCAAGGTCAAAACCAAAGTCTTCACCCATTGATTTTGCTCGGCCATCAAAGGCATCAATAGCATGAATAAGACGTTGATCACGGGGTAAACGAACAACCAGGTGATGATCATCATTTTCCAGCGTTTTGGGGTGGCAGACATGGGCGCAAAAGTATAACAAGATGCAGTACCGCCAGGAATCGAACCCAAGCAGGGACGTCAAATAAGACAAGGGTTTACACAATCGAATCACTCCAGGTGAAACATTTTACCTTTACAAAATGGGGTGAAATTCGCTCTCAAACCGTGTGGAGAAGTCCCCATAGAATTTTTACCCTTACAGGTAAAACAAAACTGAGTTCAGTAAATACTGAATACAGTTCTGGAATTCAAAAAAGTCCCAGCAACCGTAGGGCGAGAAATACTGTAGTGAATTTGCAAATTTATACGGGAAATAAAGCCCTACCTGCCCATCTGAAAAACTAATTAGACCTCAAAATATCCATTCTTATAGCATGGAGATATAGAGCTCTATATTTCGTTGATTGAGCTGCATTGTAAGCATTTGTATAACCCCACATTGTTCCTTCTTGTCTGTCAGAAAATTGAACATTAAATCGATGATCAAGCTCTTTCGTTTCGAGCCATTTTCTTTGAGAATTGCGCAATCTATCGGCGTCCGACCTTGGAATATTATTGATTAATAACTGGTATTCAGCATTTAATAAGCTATCCCAACTTATAAAATATTCTTCTGTACACATTGAAATGCCCATAGTGTTTCCATTGGTTTGTCCTAAACACGACTGAAAGGAAGCTTCTATATTATTTTCTACAGCTGTTTGTGCATAGAGATCAAACGAAAAAAAACTTAGAATAGAAATTAGTATTGGTGTTTTATTCATTTTTTAATTTTTTTAATTAAAAACTTGTATTGATTCAATATTACAGAAACCGATCAAAAATATACCGAATCAAACGTTAAGCACGAAAATATCCCGTGGTTGAAAATGGGAGAAAATCATAACCGTATATTCAGCAATCTATCAATTTAGTATTTCAGAATTTCTAAGCATTACTAAGGCATATTCACTGCCACCAAAACAGCGTCTTTGTTTACCCAACCGCCAAAAAATAAAGTTATTGAACTTCTATTTCTCTAACTTCCAATACATAGCGAAATCCAACTGTCGATGAAGTGTAATCACTGCTCTTGAATGTCTTGGCATATATACCGGACAAGGGGATGCCATCTAGAGTTGAATGTCTTTCATCGACCCAATTGGCACCCATTAGTAGTTTTCCATTTGAAAGACCATTTAGAAGTACGTCGTCCTGATATTGGGCTGTAGCCAATAAAAAAGCTTGCTCAGATTCCAGAATTTTTGGGTCTAGAGAGTTTGTAGGGTAATAATTCTCTCGGGCTTCTTCAGACATTACATAATCATTGTAATCATGATAATGATTATTCAACAAATATTTAAAAAACGAATAGTGTTGATTCCATGTATCAAAATCATGCCGCATCCATTCGCTTACATTTCCTTGCGTATGAGAAATTTTATTATTCTCATTGAACAACCAGTACTGTGGGTAGTGTTTTTTATAGTACTTAATGTCATGCTTTTCCATAATTGTCGAAGTCGGATACAAAGTGCCATCCAAACATATCAAACACCCTAAGATATGCTCATGACCAATGGTCAACTCATGGATGTTATTGTCTCGATACAACGGATCTGGTACATTCAGATCCAGATGCAAAAAATTGAACAGCGCACCATTTGAAACGGAAGGCATAGCGTAGTTCCCCCAATGAACCCCGTACACCCCTTTTGATGGTTTTTCTTGCAATGAATTAGCTTGTTTCCATTGAGTAATACTCGGAAGTTTTGCGATTACTTCAAGACCTTCATTTCGATCAAAGTAGTACGATTTGAACCTCTGATTCAGCCAACTCAAATAGGCATTAGCCATGTCCCAACTTATTCCCACTACGGGGTAATTGTCATATTTCGGGTGGGAATAATAAGTTCGAGAAATAGGATCATTGAAAGAGGCAAAAAATTCATTAATCCAGCACAAGGTGTCAGGGTAAATAAAAATGGATGTATCGCCAGTGTTGTACTGCAATTTGACATTGTCAAAAATTTTTGGTTTCTTCCAGTCGGGGTAATCAAAATTGAAAAAATCAGGCATCACGGCAACCAAAATTGAATCTGGGCAATTGACTGCATAATTTTCTTTGCAATAAGCGACCGAGTCTATCAACCGCAAATGTTCCCAAATGACAGAATCCCGCACCCAATCGACAAAAGCCCGGTATTCGTTATTAGTGACTTCCGTGTTCTTGAAAAAAAATGGAGAAAACACCTCATTGATACAGCTAGCAAACAAGGCTGCCGAATCCATGCTGTACAGTTGGGAATCAACAAAATAACACAGATCGGAATAATCAAAATTTTCACGACTCCAACCACCTGGTTCACATATAAAACAGCCCAAATCAGGGTCATTTGGGTTGATTAAAGAAAAACCATCTAAATACCATTTCGACTTTTTGTTGTATGCTTTTTTTGCGGTGTTAGAAAAATCGGAAGACAAGAGTTCGGTAATTCCTTTATCAATGTCGTCTCTACGCTTATCCTGTACATTTTTGATCAAGTTTTCAGGAAACGACTCAATACCATGCATCTTAATAAATAATTTTCGATCTGTATGGAAACGAGGTGAACTTATGAGGCCTTGAGCGGCATTGTCAATGTGAAAGCTTTCAGCAATCATTGAATCAAATCGGTGGTTAGCCAATTGCAACCGACGATTGTTCAAAATATTCGCATACAAAATTGACTGCCATGTGCTATCTCTTGCTTCAAAGCGAAATGTATCGTACCAACTGACTGATGAATCACGATTTGAGCTACTCTGTTGAATCTCAATTTTTGGAATCAAATCAACATATTCAATTGATTGAGCTTGAGCTGTGTTTAAAGTGGGTAAGAACACCGCAAAACAGATGAACCAAGAAAATTTGATTTTCATTCTTCTAAATTACAACTTCACAAACAAATGCACTATTCACATTACTTCTAAATACAGATGCTGTATTTGACATGGGGTTTTAATTTGCCCTGTCGGTACTGAAGTGCCTACCAGTCGTGTTTGGCTATGAGCACGCAGCAATAATACTTGTATGAAGAATTTGGATTGTAAGCCCAACCAATTCCAATATCATAGCAAGGATCATAGAATTCTTTCAATGATAGCAAATGAACCCTATGACCGGCATTTAGGTGTACTCTTTCACCACCATCACTAATCAAACTCACAATGGCATCTTTGGGAGATTGCCGGCCGGCCGATAAAGATTCAAAGAAATTATCAGATTTGTTGTTCAACCAAGATGAATTTAAGGCATATCCATATTGGTTGATAAAATGATTCATCCCATATCCTTCCGGATTCACGTGGCCAAAGTAATTTCGGTTGGCCATGTCTTGCGCTTTGTACTGTGCCGCATTCGCCAATTGGGCATTCCAGTTCAGGGAGTGTTTGGACTGTAGATCCCCTAGATAAACCCCTATTTCACTTGAAAAATCTCCTGGATTTGCTCGAACACTATTGAGGTAATTAAGAGCCTCAAGCACTTCAGGCGATTGTGCCAATCCCACACGACAAAAGACTATCGAAAAAGCCATCATCAAAAACGTGTTCAATCTTTTTTTCATTACAATCAAAATATTAATATGGATCAGACTTTAGATTATCTCTACAAAATAGAGGGAAATTTATTTTTCTATGTGCAAAATAAACCTATAAAACTTTAGCGGTATGCTCTCTCACACTTTTTAATAAACCCTTTGTCTTCTCTTAATGACTCATCGGCAAAGCCAAGTGCTTCCTCTCCGATTTGCTTATACGCCATGAAAATTACTTTAGGGTCTTTGCGCAACGATGAATCGGCAAATTCTAACGCAAGTTCTGCTTCGATTTCAATTGCAGCCATTACCAATTTTCGGTCTTTGCGTAACGATGAATCAGCAAATTGCAAGGAACCTCCGTTTTTTATAGCAGCCATGACCAATTCTCGATCTTTTCGCAGCATTGCATCGGCATATTCCAAGGCTCTTCCATCTAGTTCAATTGCGAGTAATACAATTTCCCGGTCGACCCTCAAGGACTTATCGGCATATTCTAATTCTCTTGGATCAAATTCTATTGCAGCCACCACAATCTCTCTGTCTTTGCGAAACGATGAATCGGCATATTGCAAGGAACCTCCATTAGATACGCCAGCCATTACCAATTCTCGATCTTTTTGCAGCGTTGCATCAGCATATTCCAAGGCTCTTCCACTTTGATTGATAGCAGCCATTACAATTTCCCTGTCACCCTTTAAAGACTCATCGGCAAATTGCAAGGAACCTCCGTTTTTTATAGCAGCCATTACCAATTCTCGATCTTTTCGCAGCGTTGCATCAGCATATTCCAAGGCTCTTCCATTTTGATTGATAGCAGCCATTACAATTTCCCTGACACCCCTCAAAGACTTATCGGCATATTTTAATGCTTCCCCATTTTGACTAACAACATCAAGAACAAACTCACGGTTTGCCTTCAAAGAATCATCAGCCATTTGAAAAGCCCTTGTGTAAGACTTAACTGCAATTCGAATAATTTCTTTGTCTGAACGAAACATTTGATTCGCATATGTCAATGCCTCACCATTTGCAGCCACCGCAACCATAGCTACATCGCGATCAGACTTCAATGAATCATCTAAAAGTCGAATAGCATCACCGTTGGTTGACAACACTCTCAAAACTAGATCACGATTTTCTACGGTTAAATCTTCGATAGAAATTAAGGAATCTCCATTCGAGGTATTAATAGAAATGAATGGATTCTCTTTTACCGTCCTGATGAAATAGAAATTTTCCAAATGCCCATCTTTACCCCACCATAATTGATCTTTACTGTCTGTGCTATCATTCACAATAGTGACACAATATTGCCATTGAGCATCACCGCCTAATTCCGACCTCATCCAGTATACGACATAATCACCATACCCAACAGAAGCTCCATATGGGTCTTGGGTCCCGGCCAGCACAAAGGTCAATTTCGTACTGGTCTCTAGTTCATCTGTGTTGTCATCAAACAATTGAACTTCGTCATTAAAAATGTACGTATGATTAATAGCATGATACAGATCCAACAGTGTGACGTAATCTCCCAAATCGGGCATTCGATACCCTCTAGGAATCAACCCGCGCTTGTCAAACGCGGCGTACCCATTGTACAAATAGCCGTATTTCATATGATTACCCTCAACAAGTCCCAACTCAATAAAAGCTGGAATGCCATTAGAAGTGGCATATTTTAATTCATTTTCTGTTCTTGCTTGAAAAATGGAATCACCATTTCTAAACTGTTTGACGTCCAAATTGCGTGTGCTCCAATTCAACCTATTAACCTCAATAAAAGAACTCTGAGCCCCTAAAATTTTTGAACAAAAAATCAAAGACAATAAAAAAATAACCCGTATATTCATCACTAATTCTAAAGCGCAAATTAACCTAATTGATCTATAATAAGTGAACTATCGAATCCTATTTCTCATTATTTTCATTGCAACTGGCTCCATTCAAGCTCAAAACATTATCAGTCAAGGCCGTCATAAAAACTAAGTGGCTTAAAATAAAAAATATTGGTCACTATGCCAGAATCCAGGCCAAAGTATTTGAGAGCGACATATATGCCGTATGCGAAAATGGTGAATTTAAAGCCTACTATGATTATGATAATCTATCAATACAATCAATCGGGAACGTATCTTTTAACTTTGATGAAAATAGGTTGCAACCGATTGGGGTTTGGAAATTTTACAAAAAGAATGGTACACTCAAAAAAGAGACTAATGACAAAATTTATTGGTAATTTCATTTTTATATTAAAATGAAATTAGAAATATTCAAGTAAACATAACCGCTTCACTTAGAAAAAACAGAATAATATTACTCCGCCATTTCAAAGATTCATCTATAGTTTAAGGATTAGACCATTATTCAATATTTGATCTAAATCGAGTTTGAACTGATGAATTAACGATTCCTAATAACAAGCGAAAAAAATGAACTAATGCTCTAAAAATACCGCATCTAATTCATCGATGTCTCCTTTTACTCAACTCTGAACCTCTTTAATTCGGAAGGCATCCTTCTCACTGATCCACATCATAAAAACAGCCAATCCCGCCCCTATGACTACTGCTCCAATGCGTTCCCAACCCACCAAACTAAAAGATATGCGCATGAGCAAGGTTGATAAGACATAACCTGAATTACGAATCACCAATATGGTATTGCTGAGGTTCTTTGCGCTGCTTAGCAATAACACAACATCAACGAAGGTGAGCAATGTAAAAAACTCAGAGTAAAAAATGTGCGAAGGGTCTTGTTGCATACCATGTGTCTGAAATTGAGCCAAACTCATCACCCAATGACCAATTGAATAGAAAGACAAAGCCACAAATATCCAAAACAACAACACAGAGATGCGTTGTTTGAGAAGAATAAAATTTGGACTCAGGGAGTACTTGATACCCTTTCGGTTTTTATCCAAATGGTAAAAGGCCCAAAGCAAAATCAACAAGGCTATGAAGCCCGTAACATCTTTGATCAATTCACTCTGAAACAGCTGCGTATGGCCCTGCATCAACTTATCGATGTCTTTAAAGCTGTTTCTCAACAGAATCAAAGCCATGATTTCAATTTGCTTGGAAACTGACTTTGAATAACTCTCTCTCAGGTAATAAATCAAGAGGTACACCTCATAAATCAATAAAATACTGAAAGGCGTAAATAAAGAAGCGAATGGACTTCCAAATAAGTTTTTAGGTAAGGATTCGGTCGGTATGTATCCGAAATCAATGAATTGAATGACCAAACAGTGAACAACAAAGAGAATAATTCCAGCGTAGGTAAACCCCACTTCAAGCCTATTCTTAGTTTCACTAGAAAATATCATATCAATGAGTTAACACTCCTAATGCCAATCAGTTTTGTAAACTTTATAATTATTAAGAAATAGAGAAATCATCGATTCACCCTAGAATCAAACCTCCCATTTGACCACCAATGGGCAATCAAAGCAGCGACAAACCCCGCAACTGCCGACTCTTGTACCAGCAGCCCAAGGCAAAGAACGCTTGGGTAACCAAGCAGCTAAGGGCGGCGCCTGCGGCGCCAACCAAGGGTATGTAATACCAATTCAATGCCAAATTCAGCAGCAAGCCCGCGGCCGACAGGCCGCTCAACCACTTCAACTCGCCCGCAGCGGTGACATAGGTTCCGTACACATGCACCAAAGCCATAGGCAAAAAGGAGCTCATCAAAAGCCCAAATACCACCGAAGCATTGTGCAGTTCAGCGGCCGAACCATACAAGCCGGGGTACAAGCGAGTCAAAACTTCTTCTCCGGTCATCCAGGCTATACTGGCGCCCAAAATACCCAGCGCCAAAATGCCCCGGGTACTCCACTTCAAGAGATCATCAGACGATTCTTGATTGGCCATGCGCTTGGCAAAAAGCGGCAGCAACTGGGTAGACAGTAGGGTGGTGAAAATCAAGGCTGCGTCCAAGAGGCGAAAGCTCTGGGCATAAATTCCGGCTTGCTCATAGGCGGCCGAAGCATCGCGCATGGGAGTATCGTCCAAATTGCCTGAGGCGGGCACGGCCAAGCCTACTCGAGACCAAGCATTCAAGAGCAAAACATCCAAACGAGTGTATAAAGTCATCAACAGGGCCATCAGCGAGTACCACTTGAAGGAACCCAACCAGGCGAGCCAGGATTGGTGCTCGTTGCTGTCTTCCTGGGCGGGTTGGCGTGAGAGGACCAGCGTGAGGCCGAGCGCTAGCGAGGCCGCATAACCGATGCTTTGAGCCGCAACGAAGTATTGCAAACCCGAAAGGGCTGAAAATTCAAAACTGCCCGACCACAGGAAATAGGAACAAGCCAATAATGCGACCAGGCGATCGCTGATGCTCAAAATGGCATCGGCTTTGAAGCGGTGCTGACCCTGCAAAACCGCCCTCAATAACAATACCGTCGAGGCCATGATTTGATTGCTGGCCACCCAAAGCAACAGGCCCAGAGGCAAGCCCTGCCACAGACCCAAGCCCAAAACCAAAAGGGCATACACTGCCCCCAATCCCAAGCGCAATCCAAACAATCTCAAGGGCCGGTTCCAGGCGTTTTTCGAAGCAATTTCCCGAGCCGTGTAATTGGCCAAACCCGCGTCTAAGACGACGGCAAACAAAAGGGCGGCATTGAACAACACGTAGTACTGACCGTACCAGGCATCGCCCAATCTAAGTTGCACCTCCCGCTCAATGAGCAGTATCCACAGGGGTTTTACAGCCCAATTCAAGACCTGCAACCACAATAGATTTTTGACGAAACTGCGGGACATGCCTAGCGAAGGTAATTCCCGTGGCGAAAATCGAGGGGAAAATCTCAACAAGTCTCCGTGTGGCCCCGCTTCTAGGCCCTAATTTTGTACCCGTGCACGACATCGAACCGCATTTCGCCTGGTTGGGATTCTATTCGGCTTGTGAAGATCCCCGTTCGCCCTTTTTCGAGCGCGAATACAGCGAATTTTACTTCGAACACAGCGTGTACAACTACTTGATTCACCCCCAATGGGACCACTTCGGTTCCAATACTTTGTACTTAAAAGTATTGTTTGCCGATTACCAAGACGGTTTTGCCATTTTGGAATTCATTGGCGAGTGGAACGATGCTCTGTACAACGACATCATGACCCTCAAACGCGAGGTGCTCGAGATTCTCATTGAAGAGGGGATCAAGCGATTTGTGATCATCGGCGAGAACATACTGAACTTCCACTCTAGCGATGATTCCTATTACGAAGAATGGTTCCAAGATGTGGATCTCGACGGATGGATCGCCCTGGTAAACTTCCGCGACCATGTCATGGACGAGATGCGCTCAGCGGGCATTGACTACTACTTGAATTTTGGCGGTGAATTGGACGATATTGAATGGAGAAAAATGGGTCCAAGAGAGCTCTACGGCAAGGTAGAAAGCCTCATGAGCAAGCGTTTGGAGGCCTAAGTTCAACAGGACCTTTGGCACTGCCCTCTTCTTGCCCTAATTTTGCGTTCCATTTCCCAACCCATGAGAGAAATACAATTCCGCGAAGCACTCCGTGAAGCCATGCAAGAAGAGATGCGCCGAGACGAGCGCGTTTTCCTTCTTGGAGAAGAGGTAGCCGAATACAACGGTGCCTATAAAGTGAGCCAAGGTATGCTTGACGAGTTTGGCGAAAAGCGCGTTGTTGATACCCCCATTGCCGAATTGGGCTTTGCCGGTATCGCTGTTGGTGCAGCCATGAACGGCTTACGTCCCATTTGCGAATTCATGACCTTCAACTTTTCGTTGGTGGCTATTGACCAGGTAATCAACTCTGCTGCCAAAATCAATTCCATGAGCGATGGTCAATTCACCGCCCCCATGGTATTTCGTGGGCCTACGGCTTCGGCCGGTCAATTGGGCCAACAGCACTCCCAAGCCTTTGATTCCTGGTATGCCAACACCCCTGGCTTGAAGGTCATCGTTCCTTCTAACCCAAAAGATGCAAAGGGCCTGTTAAAATCGGCCATTCGCGACGAGAACCCCGTGATCTTCATGGAGTCGGAGCAGATGTACGGTTACAAAGGCGAAGTACCCGAAGAAGAATACTTGATCGAAATCGGTAAAGCCGACGTAGTGAAAAGCGGAAGCGACGTGACCTTGGTATCGTTCGGCAAAATGATGCTGCGCTGCCACGACGCCGTTGCTGCTCTAGAGGCCGATGGCATAAGCGTGGAATTGATCGACTTGCGCACCATTCGCCCCTTGGATTACGACACCGTGATCAACTCGGTAAAGAAAACCAATCGCCTGGTCATCGTCGAAGAAGCTTGGCCTTTGGCCAGCATCAGCTCGGAATTGGGTTACACCGTTCAGCGCCGTGCCTTCGATTACTTGGATGCCCCCATTCAGCGCGTGACCACGGCCGATACTCCCCTGCCTTATGCCCCCACCTTCGTGGAAGAATTCCTTCCCAATGTGGATCGCATCAGCGCCGCTGTTAAGCAGGTGATGTACCGTTAAACTTTAAATCTTTGAAGAGAACCCCGGCCTTGGTCGGGGTTTTTTTATAATACCATAACATTGATGACATACTGCCCATGCACATTTGAAGCAGTATGGAAAACTGGCTTGCGGTTGTATTTTTTTTCTTATCAGCATATGCCGTAATCGCGAATGACTCCATACAGACCTTGGGTACTTGGATGGTCTCTAACAAGAACATCAAATGGTATTGGTTGGCCACTTTTGCCTCTTTGGGTTTGATATTTACATTGGTCAGCGGATGGTATACTTACGACGGAGACATCTCTTTCGGGCGGTTGGAAAAGATTCCGTATCAGCCCATCACATGGGTTTATGGCTTGGCACCAATAGCCTTGATCATTCTCACTCGTTTATCCGTGCCCGTTTCCACTTCCTTTTTGATCCTGTCTACCTTCGCCAATCAAGAAGTATTTCAAGATATGGTTGTCAAATCAGTAGTCGGCTACGGTTTGTCTGCCTTTTTGGCCTACTTGACCTGGATAGGGCTAAGCCAGATCATCGACGAGCAGCAAAATGTAAAAGCCCTAAACGAATCAAAATGGCGCATAGCCCAATGGTGCAGCACGGCTTTTTTATGGTGGAGTTGGCTGAGCCATGATTTGGCCAACATCGCGGTGTTCTTTCCCCGCAGCATATCAGTTGAACTTCTGCTCTTTACGTGCTTCTTTTTTTCTGCCGCCATCTTTTTCATTTTTTCTGAAAATGGAGGAAGCATTCAAAAGGTAGTCATCAATAAAACGGGAACCCAATACGTTCGATCTGCCACCCTCATTGATCTTTTCTTTGCTACCATTCTGCTCGTATTCAAGGAATGGAACAGCATACCTATGTCCACCACTTGGGTCTTCATTGGTTTACTCAGCGGGCGGGAATTGGCTATTGCTACATCCCTTCAAAAGCGCGACGTAAAATCAGTATTTCCCATTGTTCGCCAGGACTTCATGAAACTGGTCTTAGGAATGGGTGTCTCGGTCTTGGTGGCTTACTTGGTGAATTTGTTGAAATAAGCAAAAACGATGGAATAATCTTTCTATAATAACCCGATAATTAAACCAAAAGGATGGTCACTCCTTCTTAACAGCACCGTAAAATTTCAGTAGCATGGACTCCTTTGTTTTGTGCCATGCTGAGAAAATGGAAGGAGGTACTTTTTGTTAGTCTATCAATTTGCCAATTAACATGGGCACATGGGCAATCGGTGGCTTTCGTTGACTCCACGACAGGACTTCCCATTGGCTCAGTTCATGTGATTGGTGATTCCTTCAATTTGTATTCCGGGTTTGATGGAATTATTCGATTCACACCCAATCATATTGGCCAATTTTTTCGTGCACAAGCCAACCGTTATTTGACCCATAACGGAACCCTACAACCCGGCCTTCGCATAGCCCTACTTCCCGATGATTACCGAGTGGATGCTATATCCATTTCAGTGAAATCCAATGAAAATACTGAAGGGAGTGCCCGTTTCACGGAATTCTCATCCCAAAACCTCGTCAGCGTCATCTCCTCTCAGGAGATTGATATATCGCCTGACATGACCGTAGCGAACGTTTTGCAACGTGTCAGCGGGGTTTCATTGGAGCGCAATTCCAACGGTGACGGTCAGCACGCCATCGTTCGAGGCATGGACAAGCGGTATAATTATACTTTGGTCAACGGCATCAAGATTCCCAGTCCTGACAACAAGAACAGATACGTCCCACTCGACATTTTTCCTTCTGAATTACTGGACCGACTTGAGGTTACAAAAGCCCTAACCCCCAATATGGAAGGTGATGCCGTTGGTGGGGTCATCAACATGAAAATGAAAGATGCCCCATCTCGGAAAACTTTTTCGGTAAATCTTGGAACGGGTTACAACTCCTTATATACAGAGAGGGCCTTTAGAGATTTCTCCAATGCTGAGGTTTCCCGCTTGAGTCCCCATGCGGCAAACGGTTCTTCCTACCTAGCGAAAACCGAAGACTTCCCTTTGTCCAATTTGGACTTTTACGACAAAGCAGCCCCATTGAATCAGACTTTTTCTGCTTCACTTGGAAATCGCTTTGCCCAGGGAAAAGTAGGTGGGATTGTCGCTTTAAGCTACCAAAACACCTACCGCGGTTCCAACTCCATGTTTCTTTCAACCTTCATTGATCAAGAAACCAATACTCCCTATTACGAGATACTGCAATTGCGCGAATACTCCGCTCAACAAGAACGTTTGGGCTTGCACACCAAATGGGATTGGCAACTGACCCCTAAACACAGTTTGAAGCTATACAGTGCTTTTGTCCACCTTTATGACAAGCAAACTCGTAACCGGGTCGATACCATATTGAAAATTGCCAGAGGCCAAGGTCCTGGAACCGGGCGCGTGGAATTGCGTGAACGTAGCCAACAACGGTACCAAACCATTTTCAACACAACCTTGCAAGGGGAACATCAGTGGTCTAAACATTGGAGTACTGATTGGTCTTCGGTGTACAGCCTAGCCGCTCACAAGAATCCTGACATGGCCGAAATCATGCTCATGACCGGAGTTCGTCGCGAAGTAGATGGCTCTTACACCGTCGATTCTCCTGTGATTGATCGCAATTATACCCGCCGATGGACATCAAACAGCGACCAAGACATCTCCCTGTACCTCAACAACCATTGGAATACTCGCTTGTTTAACGGAAACGCAGATGTCTCGTTTGGAGGAATGGTTCGGTTCAAGGACCGACAAAACGAGTACAATGCCTACACCTTGACTTCTTTGCCCATTGGCCAAATTTGGAGCGGCTCTGTGCACAACCACACCTGGACACTTTTCAACTCACTAGGAACTCCCACCGATCCTTTGAATTACCAATCGGCCGAGAATATTTATGCGGCCTATGCTCAGGTTCTTTGGAAAAAGAAATCTTGGCAAATCTTAAGCGGCGGCCGATATGAAATCACCGATTTTTACTGGGTTACCCAAGCCCCAAGAACGGTTAAAGGCCGCATTGGAGAATTACACTACTCCGACCTTTTGCCGTCGGTGCACATCAAAAAACAAAGTGGCCTCTATGGTCAATGGCGTGCCTCTTGGTTCAAGTCCATTTCTCGCCCTGGTTTTTTCGAAGTCATTCCTTACGACATA
>Ga0222713_10002078_pt1 | contig 21637 bp, 22 predicted proteins | sample C33_649DmetaG_FD_165061 | JGI IMG/M metagenome (GOLD analysis project Ga0222713, IMG submission 165061) | Estuarine water microbial communities from San Francisco Bay, California, United States - C33_649D | ecosystem: Environmental > Aquatic > Marine > Unclassified | place: USA: California...
TGATGTTCTCGGATGCGCCGCCGGTGATGGGCAACCTCAAGGCCGGCAAACTGAAGGCGCTGGCGGTCACCAGCGGTCAGCGCACACCGTTCACGCCGGAACTGCCGACGCTGGCGGAATCCGGGCTCAAGGGTTTTGATGCCGCCAACTGGTGGGGCATCATGTTCCCGGCGGGCGTGCAGAAATCGATGATCGACAAGGTGTCGAGCGATCTGAAGATTGCGCTGACGGATGCCGACGTGAAGAAAAACCTCGGCACCATGGCGATCGAGGCGGTCTACAAATCCCCCGAGGAATTCGCCGCGTTCATCCAGTCCGAGCGCAAGGCGTGGGGTGAAGTGATCAGCGCGGCAAAGATCAGCGGTATCCAGTAACGCGCTTTTTTCAGCTATGGAACGGCGGCCTGCGGGCCGCCGTTTTTATTTGCTCCGGCGAAATACGATGTCCCAGACGCCGTGGCCGAGTTTCAGGCCGCGGGTCTCGAACTTGGTCTGCGGGCGGTAGGCCGGCCGCGTAGCGTAGGCTTCGGCGGTGTTCTCCAGCGCGGATTCCCCGGATAAGACTTCGAGGATCTGTTCGGCGTATTCCTGCCAGTCGGTCGCGGCGTGCAGATAGCCGCCGGGCTGCAGGCGCGATGCGGCCAGCGCAATGAACGCGGGCTGGATCAATCGCCGCTTGTGATGGCGTTTTTTCGGCCACGGGTCGGGAAAGAAAATGTGCATGCCCGAAAGGCTTTCCGGCTGGATCATCGTGCGCAGCACTTCGACCGCGTCGTGCTGGATCACCCGGACGTTGGCGAGTCCGAGTTCTTCGATCTGCTTGAGCAGGCTGCCGACACCGGGGGTGTGCACTTCGATCCCTATGTAATCGGTGCCGGGATTTGCCGCGGCGATGGCCGCAGTGGTCTCCCCCATGCCGCAGCCGATTTCGAGCACGCGGGGAGCGCTGCGGCCGAACACGGCTGCGAGGTCGCAGGGATTTTCCTGAAAGGGAATGCCGTATTGGGGCAGCAGGGTTTCACAGGCGCGGCGCTGTGCGTTGGAAACGCGGCCCTGGCGCAGCACGTAGCTGCGAATCGGCGCGTGCGGTTTTTGTGAATCCACAGCGTCCCGGCGTCGCTCAGGACTTGCCGATCATCCCGGTGGTGGGTGAACTCGGTGCGGCGGAATAGAGTTTTTTGGCCATGCGTCCGGCGCGGAATGCTTCGCGGCCCGCGGCAACCGCCTTGTTCATCGCCGATGCCATCAGTACCGGATCCTTTGCGGCGGCAACGGCGGTGTTCATCAGCACGGCATCGCAGCCGAGTTCCATCGCGATCGTCGCATCGGAGGCAGTGCCGACGCCCGCATCGACGACGACCGGCACCTTGGCATTTTCAATGATGATCTGCAGGTTCCACGGGTTGAGGATGCCCATGCCGGAGCCGATCAGCGAGGCCAGCGGCATCACTGCGACGCAGCCGATTTCTTCCAGTTGTTTGGCGATGATCGGATCATCCGAGGTATAGACCATCACCTTGAAACCTTCCTTGACCAGCGTTTTTGCCGCGGCAATGGTTTCGACGACGTTGGGGTAGAGGGTTTTCGGATCGCCCAGCACTTCGAGTTTCACCAGATCATGCCCGTCGAGCAGTTCCCGCGCCAGCCGCAGCGTGCGCACGGCGTCGTCTGCGGTGTAGCAGCCGGCGGTGTTGGGCAGCAGGGTGTATTTCGCTGGCGGGATCGCGTCGAGCAGGTTGGGTTCGTTCGGATTCTGGCCGATGTTGGTGCGGCGGATGGCGACGGTGACGATCTGCGCGCCGCTGGCTTCAACGGCGGCGCGGGTTTCAGCAAAGTCCTTGTATTTGCCGGTGCCGATCAGCAGCCGGGACTGGTAGGCGGTGCCGCCAATGACCAGCGGGTCGAGATTCTCGTGCGGTTTCATCGGATGCTTTCAATCAATAGTTGCTGTTCTGTCAAGTGTGCATGTTGCGGCCCCCAGCCGCAATGACCGGGATCAAGTGCCGGAATTCAGCCTCCGCCCACGGCCACCACGATCTCGAGCCGGTCGCCATCGTGCAGCAGGCTGTCGCCAAAACGGCTGCGCGGCACGATGTCGCCATTGCGTTCGATGGCGACACGCTTGCCTGCAAGCTCCAGTTCAGTGACGAGTTCGGCGCAGGTCAGTTCCCGGGGAAATGTCCGCGCCTCGCCGTTGATGCTCAGTGAAATCACGACGCTGCCGTTCAGATGGTGATCAGGACTGCATTTTACCGGTTCACACCCGCGGGATCATGTTTTGCGGGTGCTACAATCTTTGCACTTTTCCTGCCCGGCTTTCCCGAGTGCCAAGACGCGATCTCTCCGATGCAAAGCTGCTCCGGCTGGCTGCCGCTGCGATGGCGGCCATTGTTATCTGGTTTGCCGTGCGCGGGATGTTTCCGGAAGCGTGGCATACACCGGGCAGCCCGGAGCTCTACCTGACCGGCGTCGCCGGGGTGATCCTGCTGCTGGTTCCGGTGGCTTTTTTCGTTGCCAAGCGCGGTGGCAGCGGTGCCAACCCGGTGAACTGGTTCAATGCCCACGTCGCGTGCTCGCTTGCCGGCATGGTGCTGATCGCGATCCATTCCGGCGGATTCCTGCGCCGGCCGCCGGCGCTGCTGCTGCTTGCGCTGCTCGCGCTCGCGGTGCTGGGCGTGTGGGCACGGGTGCACGGTTCCAAACGCATAGCCGCGACATTTGCCTCGAAAGCGCCGGCCTTCCGCGTTCCTGACCCCGAAACGCGTGAACGGTTGCGGGTGCTGATTGCCGACAAACGCGCGCTGCTGACCCAACTTGACCCGCAGGCGAACGAAGGCACCTTCTCGGTCAATCTGCCGCATTTCCTGAGCACCCCGCGACTGGCACTGGCCTATCGTCGGCTTGCCCTCGAGGAATCGCGACTGCTTGCCACGCGTGCCGCAGTGTCCGTGCAGCAGGCCTGGTGGCGGCCGCTGCACATGGCTTTGGCGTGGATTTTTGTGCTCGGCGTGGTGATGCACGTCATCACCGTGACTTTCTTCGCCGGTTATGTTGCCGACGGTGGAGCAATCACGTGGTGGCATCTCACGGCCTGGGGAGGCTGAAATGGATGGCGTGAACTCCGGACCCTCCGAACGCCTTGCGCTCTTGATCGATCTCGAGCGCTGCACCGGTTGCAAGAGCTGCGAAGCTGCGTGCAAGACCGAGCACCGTCTCGGCCCCGGCGAATACCGCAACAAGGTGGTGTGGGCGAGCGAACTGGAACAGGCGGGACTGGCATTTCTGACACTGACCTGCCAGCACTGCGAACGGCCGGCGTGTTTGCGCGCCTGTCCGGTCAATCCGAAAGCGATCAACAAGGATCCGCTGACCGGCATCGTCAGTGTCGATGAGTCACGATGCACCGGTTGCGGTGAATGCGTGATCGCCTGTCCCTACAGCGCGATGGGTTATGACGCGCAGGGCCACCACGCGGTGAAATGCGATCTTTGCGTCGACCGTCGTGCCGAAGGTGCGCAGACCACGGCCTGTGCCAGTGTCTGTCCGACGCAGGCTATCCGTTTCGGCAAACGCGAAGACTTGCTCGCCGCTGCGCGTCAGTCGGGACGCGCGCCGCGCGACACCGATCACTTCCTGCTTGGACCGGCGACGATCTATCTCGAACGCACCTCGCCGCAAGCGGTTGGCGACATTGCCGCAGTGACGCCGGCGCGCGCTCATCCCGATCATGCGCGTCGGCCGTCGTTCATGGACGGTCTTGCCGCGCAGACTGCGGTGCAGGCGCAGCAGCCCGCGTTTCCGTATCGGGAAGCGCGCGAGGATGCGACCGCAGACCGCGTGGTACCCGGTGGCTGCAACATCTGCTTCAACTGCTGCACGGTTAATTTTCACTTTAAAAACAACAGGCTGGTGAAGATCACCGGCAATGAGGCCGATCCGCTGCTGCAGGGGCGGGTTTGTCCCAAATCGCAGCTGACGCTGCAGATGTACCACAGCGAGCACCGGCTGCTGTATCCGCAAAAGCGCATCGGCGCGCGCGGCGAAGGCCGTTTCGAACGCATTTCATGGGAGCAGGCGCTCGATGAGATCGCGGAAAAACTGAAAAAAATACGTGATGAATACGGCGCCGAAGCGCTGGCGATGTTCATCGGCACCCGTACCGGAATCCTCGATTACCGCGCAACGACCAAGATGTTCGCCCAGCTGTTCGGTACGCCGAACAAGGATGGCACCGACCCCTTCTGCGCCAGCGGCAAGAACGTCGCGTTCGAGATCACGCTGGGCAGCATCGGCAGCGGCAACAGTTATACCGCGAACGATCTCGGCTCGGCAGAACTCTACGTCTATATCGGCGATAACCAGGCCGAAACGCGGCCGGTGTATTTCGGCATGATCAACGACTGGCGCATCAAAAACGGCGCGAAGATGGTTGCTGTCGATCCGCGGCTGACTGCCACTGCGTCGAAGGCCGACCGCTGGCTGCCGATCCGCCCCGGTACCGACATGGCGCTGGGTCTCGCGCTGGCCCAGCACATCCTGGCCAACAATCTGCATGATGCGCAGTTCTGTGCCGACTGGGTGCTTGGTTTCGCGGAATGGCGCGATTTCATTTTGCGCCAGGGGTACACGCCAGAATGGGCGGCGCCGGTGACCGGGCTTGCCGCGGACGACATCCGCGGGCTCGCCGAAGAAATCGCTGCCGCCGACGGCTGCGTGATTTTCGCCAGCCGCGGCATCAACCAGCATACCAACAGCACGCAGACGAATCGCGTGCTGATGTTCGTTGCCGCAATCACCGGCAACTGGGGCCGGCGCGGCGGGGCCTACTTCAACATGAGCGCCGGCACGCCGATCGCAGCCAAGGTGCCCGAGCACCGCGCACCGAAAATCAGCAGGCCACGGGTGCGTCGCAGTCCCGCCGGCTGGACCGAGGCGATGCTGCACGGCAAGCCTTATCCGATCAAGGCGCTGATCACCTGCAACAACCCGCTGGCGCAGTGGCCAGGCCAGGACCGGGCGCGCGCAGCGTTTTCCGCGCTCGAACTGATGGTGCACATCGAACTCTTCGCCAACGAGACCTCGGCTTTTGCCGATTACCTGTTGCCGGCAGCCAGCGGCATCGAGAAGGGCGAGATCGGGCGTTCCAACGATGACCGCCGGGTGGTGTGGATCGACAAGCTGATCGATCCGCCGGGCGAGGCAAAATCCGACGCCTGGATCTGGATCGAACTGGGCAAGCGGCTCGGTTTCGACGATGTGCTGAAGGAGGAATACAAGGACCCCGCGGTGTTCTGGGATGAGGTCTGCATCGACAGCCACGGCCTCAGGGGCTGCACGCAGAAACGCCTGCATTCGGTGCCGTACCGCTGGGTGCGCTTTCCGGTGGCGACAGAGGATGCCCCCGAAATCGAGACGCTGTATCTCGAAGGCACCACGCTGCCGACCGGCACGCCGGGGCGGCGTTTCCCGACGAAATCCGGCAAGCTCGAATTCTGGACTGCCGAACTCGAAGCCAAGTTCAACACGCTGGGAATGTCGGCGCTGCCCGAGTTCTATTCCGAGCGCGAACAACTGATCGATCTGCCGTACATGGAACTGCAGGAAGGCGATGATGAAGAGGGCGTGATCTCGCCGTTCTGCTCGCCCGCGACCGGCAGTCCGCGCGGCAAAATCATTGCCGCAGGTCCCGATCATCCCGCTGCGAAACTGCGCGCCCGGGGCTACGACACCGAACTGGTCACCGGGCGTCCGCCGGCGGCGCATTTCCACAGCTGGACGCATTATTTCTGGCAATCGCAGGAGATGTGGCCCGACCTCTATTGCCAGATTCATCCCGAGAAGGCGGCGCAGCTCGGCATCCGCGACGGTGAGCGCGTCAAAGTCGAATCCGCCCATGGCAGCATCGAGGCCATGGCCTGGGTGCACGCCGGCATCCGCCCGACCGCCGTGTTCATCCCCATTGGCTGGGGCGAGCGTCAGCCTTACCATCCATGGCGCTCGGTGAATTTCCTGACCGACAAGACGCAGCGCGACCCGGTGTCCGACCAGACCAATCTCAAGGTCCTGCTGTGCCGGGTGTCGCGTGCCACTGGCGGGGTGGCGTAGAATTCGGGATTCCGCGGGTGTAGTTCAATGGCAGAACGGCAGCTTCCCAAGCTGCATACGAGGGTTCGATTCCCTTCACCCGCTCCACAATTGAAATGATCCCCGATCGATGACGCCTACCGTTCTGATGTTGCCCGGCGCCGGGGATTCCGTTCCGCAGGAAAAGGGTTTTGGCAGCCAGGGCTAAGTCCGATGCTGCAGCAGCGAAGTTTGCCGGTGTACTGAGTGCCTGGCAGAAGCGGCATGGTCGCCACGATCTGCCGTGGCAGGGCCGGCGCGATCCCTATGCTGTGTGGCTCTCGGAAATCATGCTGCAGCAGACGCAGGTCGCAGCAGTGATTCCCTATTATCAGCGTTTTCTCACCCGTTTTCCGACGCTCGCGGAACTTGCCGCCGCACCGCTGGATGATGTTCTCGCGCTGTGGAGCGGCCTCGGTTATTACTCACGGGCGCGCAACCTGCATCGCGCTGCGCAGATCGTGATGGCGGAACACGGCGGCAAATTCCCGCAGACGCAGGAGACGATCATGGCGCTGCCGGGAAGCGGACGTTCGACGGCGGCGGCGATCCTGGTGTTCGCATACGGCAAGCGCAGCGCGATTCTCGACGGCAACGTCAAGCGCGTGCTGGCGCGGGTGCGCGGTATCGGCGGCTATCCCGGTGAAGCGGCCGTGGCGGCGCGCCTGTGGCGCGAGGCTGAGGCCCTGCTGCCGCGAACCGGTTTGCGTGCCTACACCCAGGGCCTGATGGACCTCGGCGCCACGGTTTGCCTGCGCCGCAATCCGCAGTGCGGGGATTGCCCGGTGCATGCCCTCTGCGAGGCCAGAAAAACCGGCCGCATTGCGACCCTGCCGGGCCCGCGACCGCGCAAGGCGTTGCCGCAGCGGCGCATCCAGATGCTAATACTCCGGCGCGCCGGCGAGATACTGATGGAAAAGCGTCCGCCCAGCGGCATCTGGGGCGGCCTGTGGTCGTTTCCGGAAGAGGAGGCTGATGCCGATGTGGCGGCGGCCTGCGTCAGCCGCTACGGTGCGACAGTTGCACTCAATGCGCCACTGCCGGTGATTGCGCATGGTTTCACCCATTTCAGGCTGGATATCCTGCCGCTGCAGATGAGCGTGTTGTCATGGCCCAAGGGTGTAGAAGAGCCGGGGCGCCTGTGGCTCACTCCGGAGGATGCATTGCATGCGGCCGTTCCCGCACCGGTGCGGGTTATCATCAGCCAGTTGATTGAGAAGAGGGAAAACCATGCGGCAGGAAAAAAACGACGGGTTGTTCGCCGATGAGTGATCCGCTGGCGATGGACGCAAGCGAACTCAAGGCGTGGCGCAAAACCCGGCGCGAGCACTGGATCGCCTGGCGGGAAGCATTGCCGGCTTCTCAGCGTGAGGCCTGGGGCCGGAAAATCACCACGCTGTTGGGCGCGCTGCTGGCAAAGCCGCAGGATGTGGTCGTCGGATTCTGCTGGCCCTACCGGGCCGAATTCGATGCACGGTTTGCCGTACGTCACTGGCGGGAGCAGGGTGCCATTGCGGCGCTGCCTGAAGTCATCGGCAAAAATCAGCCGCTGCGTTTCCGCAAATGGTGGCCCGGTGCACCGATGACCAGTGGCGTCTACGACATTCCCCTGCCCGATGGCACGCCCGAGGTGCTGCCTGACGTGGCCATCGTGCCGATGAATGCTTTCGATGAACGTGGCTACCGACTTGGTTACGGCGGAGGGTTTTTCGACCGCACGCTGGCAGCGCTGGAGCGGCGCGTGATCGCGATCGGGGTGACTTACGATCAGTGCCGCGAGGCCAGCATCGCACCTCAGCCGTACGATTTGCCCATGGATTTCGTGGTTACCGAAGCCGGGGTGCATGCGGCCGGTGGCAACGCACTGCTCAGGCTTGAATCGACGGCCGCCGCGAATCGGCTGCAGCAGCTGATGGCCCAGCGCCGGTTGCCGCGGACTTTACATAACTAATTGTTTTTATTAATATTTTCTATGATACCGTGAGCGAGCATCAGTTCGCGCAATTGGGTCAGCCGGAGTGCGGTGTCGGTTTCCTCGAGCAGGGCCTGCTTTTCGGCGGGAGTGATCGGCAGAATTTCCGCCAGCCGGTAGCTGACCCAGACCGGATCATCAAGGCGTAGCGGTCCGGGAACGGCAGCAGGCCCTGCGCGATCGATGGCCAGGCGCAACACTTCATGGCAAGCCTGGTCCACGCTTTCAGGACGCGTGGGTTCCGGCAGACTCGTGCAACGGCCGGTCAACAGGCCTTTCTCATCGACTGTGGTGTCGAGGATGCGGAAACGGCCTTCGCCACGGGCCAGCACGGCAAACAGGTTGGGGTGGGGCACGTCCCATTGTTCGATGCGGGCGATGCAACCCACGGCGTAAGGCGATGCCGGACTGCCGACCTCATGGCCTTCGCGGATCAGGCATACCCCGAAGGGCGTAGCGTCGCGCAGGCAGGCCTTGGTCATTTCGACATAACGCTGCTCGAAGATTTTCAGCGGCAGCAATCCGCCCGGAAAGAGCACCGTGCCCAGGGGAAACAGCGGCAGGGATTGCGTTTCGGCGGTCACGCGCCCAGTTCGCGATGACGCACCATCACCCTGATGCGGTCACGGAAATCTGCCGCCAGTGTTTCAGCGAAAAACACCGAACGGTGGCGTCCGCCGGTACAGCCGATGGCTACCGTCAGGTAGCTGCGGTTGTCGCGCTCGAACGCGGGCAGCCAGTCAGCAATAAAGCGCCGGATGTCATCGCGCATGCGCACCACATCCGGAATGGAGCGCAGAAATTCGGCAACAGGGGTATCACATCCCGTCAGTGGCCGCAGTTTCTGGTCGTAGTGGGGATTCGGCAGGCAGCGCACGTCGAATACGAAATCGGCATCCAGCGGTATGCCGTGCTTGAAGCCGAAGGATTCGAACATCAGCGTGATTCCCGCATGCGGCAGCGATGCAAAATCACGCACCCAGTTGCGCAGCGTGTTTGGTGAAAGGTCGCTGGTGTCGATCTGGTGGGCAATGCCGGCAATGCCGGCAACCATTTCCCGTTCCTGCGCGATGCACTCCGGCAGGGTCAATCCCTCGCGCGACAGCGGGTGACGCCGGCGCGTTTCCGAGAAACGCTTGATCAGGGTATCCGGCTTTGATTCGAGAAAAATAACCCGGGTATCGATGCCGCTGGCGCGCAGCTTCTCTACCAGCGCAGGCAATCCGCTGATGGCTCCGCCGGTTCGCGAATCGACGGTCAGGGCCGCGCGTTGATTTCCGGTGGCCTGCAGCGTTTCCACCAGGCGCTCGACCAGATCCAGCGGCAGGTTGTCGACGCAGTAAAACCCAGCATCCTCGAGAACCGCGAGGGCGACACTCTTGCCGGATCCGGACAGACCGGTGATCAGGATGAGTTGCATGAACCGGCGCTGCGCGTCAGTTGTTTCCGTCGGTCATCGCGCGTGCCTGCCGCTCGATGAATTCACGGGTGCTGTCGATGCCGCGCATCTGTAGTACATGGCTGCGCACCGCGGCCTCGGTCAGTACGGCCAGATTGCGGCCCGCGGCGACCGGGACGGTCACCTTGCGGATTTCAACATCCATCAGCAATTCGGTCCCGGGCTTCAGGGGCAGGCGTTCGAGATAGGCCAGATCCGTGCCCGAAGGCCGCTCGAGATGGACGATCAGTTTGACGTTCTTGCGCGGGCGCAGCGCGGCTTCACCGAATATGGTGCGGATATTGAGCACGCCCAGACCGCGCACCTCGAGGAAATCCCGCAGCAGGGGCGGACAACGTCCTTCGACGCTTTCCGGCCCCACCCGGTAAAGTTCGACGACGTCGTCAGCGATCAGGCCGCTGCCACGGCTGATGAGTTCCAGCGCGAGTTCGCTTTTGCCGACTCCCGAATCGCCGGTGATCAGCACCCCGACACTCAATACATCGAGGAAAACCCCGTGCACTGTGGTGGAATCTGCCAGTGAGCGCGCCAGATGCGGGCGCAGTATCCACATCAGTTCGACGCTGGGTATGGGGGAGGAAAAAAGCGGGGTTCCCGTCTTTTCGGAGACTTCCTTGAGTGGTGCCGGAATGGCTCCGGACTTGGCGCCGGCGACGATGAAGCAGGCCAGTTCGCGGATGGCTACACGCTGCAGCGTTTCGCGGCATTCGCTGGCGCTGAGTCCGTTCAGGTATTCGATTTCGGAGTCACCCAGTACCTGGATCAGGTTGGGATGGATGAAGTTGAGGTGTCCGACCAGCCCCTTGGAGGAGTCCTTGGTCAGCTCGCTGTCAATGCCCTTGTCCGCCCCGGCCTGGCCGGCGATCCAGGTCAGGCGGAGTTTTTCGCTCGTTTCCTCAAACAGCCGGGCTATGCTGACCTGTGGCATTGGGTTCCCACTCGGTGATCAGTTTCAACAGATCGTCGGTGCTCGCGGCCCCCATGAGTTTTTCCCGGGTGTTGCGGTCACTGAACATCTGCGCCAGTTCGGAAAGTATCTGCAGGTGCACGTCGGTGGCGCGTTCCGGCACCAGCAGCACGAAGATCAGCTTGACGTTCTGCCCGTCGGGCGCATCGAAAGGAACCGGGTTGAGGACACGGATCAGGGCACCGGTCGCGGATTTCAGGTTCTTGATCCTGCCGTGCGGTATGGCCACACCCTGGCCCAGCCCGGTCGATCCGAGTTTTTCACGGGCAAACAGGCTGTCGAACACCATGTTTCGCGATATTTGCTCGTTATTCTCGAACAGGAGACCGGCTTGTTCGAACACGCGTTTTTTGCTGGTCAGGTCCGCGTCGAGCAGGATGTTGCCTGCCGGCAGCAGTTTCGATATCAGGTTCATGGTGTCGTGTGGAATAAATCCGTCAGCACGGATGCCGGTCAGTTGGTGGGCTGGTGCTTCAGCGGCGCCGAATCGTGGCGGTGTGCGATGGTCTTGCCCTTGTGCTTGAGGATGGCCCGGTCAAGCTTGCCGACAAGCTGGTCAATCGCCACATACATGTCTTCGCCATGTGCTTCGCAGAAAATTTCCTTGCCGCTCAGATGAACCCTGGCTTCAACCTTGTGCATCAGTTTCTCGACGGTCATGATGAAGTTGACGTCTATGACGTGATCGAAATGGGAGGTGATTTTCTCGAGCTTGTGGGCGACGTGGTCACGGATAGCCGGGGTGATCTGCAGGTGGTGTCCGGTCAGGTGCAGGTTCATGATCTCTCCTCTGTTAAAGGGTTTTTCTCAGACTTACCGGGAGTATCTGCAGGGATTCCCGGTACTTTGCGATGGTTCTTCTTGCGACGACTATACCCTGCTCACCCAGAAGTTCGGAAATCTGTCCGTCGCTCAGCGGGGAGCGGGTATTTTCCGCACTGACCAGCTGCTTGATCAGTGCCCGTATCGCGGTGCTTGATGCAGCGCCGCCGGTCTCGGTGGAGACATGGCTGCCGAAGAAGTATTTCAGTTCGAAAATCCCGCGCGGGGTATGCATGAATTTCTGAGTGGTAACCCGGGATATGGTCGATTCGTGCAGGTCCAGCGTCTCGGCAATTTCGCGTAACACCAGCGGTCGCATGGCGACTTCGCCGTGTTCCAGGAAATTGCGCTGCCGATCGACGATGGCCTGGGAAACCCGCAGTATTGTTTCGAACCGCTGCTGAACATTCTTGATCAGCCACTTGGCTTCCTGCAGCTGCGTTGTGAGCTGCTGCGAATTCGCGCCGCGGTTGCGCTGCATGATGTCGGCATAGAGCCGGTTGACCCGCAGCTTCGGCAATGCGTCGGCATTGAGGGATGCCACCCATACCCCCTTGACCTTGCGCACGATCACGTCTGCTACTACGTAGCGGGGCTCTTCCGAGAAAAAATCGCGGCCTGGTTTGGGATTGAGGCTGATAATCAGTTTCTGAACCGCGCGCAGGCATGATTCATCGCACTTCAGCGTTCGCTTGAGCTTGCTGAAGTCCCTGGCGGCCAGCATGTCGAGATGGTGTTGCACGATATCGAGGGCGGCGTCCCGGTAGGGGGTATCGTCGGGAAGTCCCTTGAGTTGCAGGGACAGGCACTCGGAGAGGTTCCTCGCGCCCACGCCCGGCGGGTCCATGTGCTGCAGGTGCTGCAGCGCTATCGAAAGTTCATCCTGTTCTACACCCAGTTCCGGCGGAAGCATGGCGCCGATTTCTTCCAGCGACTGTGGAAGATAGCCGTCATCATCCAGCGAGTCCACCAGCAAACCGAGCAGTTGTTTGTCCCGGGGGGAGAGGTGCAGCAGTGAAATCTGGCTACTCAGGTGTTCGCGCAGGCTCGCCGGCTGTTCCGCGACGGGCGGGAAATCATCGTCCTCGGATTCGGCACGAGAGTTGCCGTATGAGAGGTTGTCCATGAGGTCGAGCGGCGAATCGTCGGTGGAAGTTGACGATGAGGCAGTCTCGGATGCGGCTCCAGCATCCACCTGGTTCTGCGTTCCGCCGTCGCGATTCGGCGGTGCCGGCGATTCAGCGCCCGTATCCTCGCGCTCCAGTAAGGGGTTTTCCTGCAGCAGTCTCTCGATTTCCTGATTGAGTTCGAGCGTAGACAGCTGTAGCAGTTTGATTGACTGCTGCAGCTGCGGTGTCAGCGTGAGATGCTGCGAGAGCCTGAGTTGTAGCGAATGTTTCATTCAGGACCGGATACCGGGAATCGCATACCGGGGAAGCTTCGCGTCGCTACGGGCGGCGCGGGATTTCATAGACGGAAATGTTCACCGAGATAAACTTTCCGGACGCTTTCATTATAGACGATCTCGTCGGGCTTGCCGTAGGCCAGAACAGTGCCGTCATTGATGATGTAGGCGCGGTCGCAGATGCCCAGGGTCTCGCGTACATTGTGGTCGGTGATAAGAACCCCGATTCCCCTGCCCCTCAGAAAACCGATGATTTTCTGGATTTCGATGACCGCTATCGGATCGACACCGGCGAAGGGCTCGTCGAGCAGGATGAAACGGGGTTCAGTGGCCAGGGCGCGAGCGATCTCGACACGCCTGCGCTCACCACCCGACAGGCTGATGGCCGGATTGTTGCGCAGGTGGCCGACGTGCAGATCCTGAAGCAGGGTATCCAGCCGGGCCGCAATGGTGGCCTCGTCCGAGTGATAAAGCTCGAGGATGGCGCGCACGTTGTCGGCGACCGAGAGGCGCCTGAAAATGGAGGCTTCCTGTGGCAGATAGCTCAATCCCAGCCGCGCCCGGCGGTGCATCGGCATGTGTGTCAGTCGCGTCTGATCGAGATAAAGCTCGCCGTCGTCCATCGCCACGAGACCGACCATCATGTAAAAGCAGGTGGTTTTGCCGGCCCCGTTGGGGCCCAGCAAACCGATGACTTCCCCGCTTTTTACTTCGAGCGATACGTCTTTGACGACCGTGCGCGTCCGATAACGCTTTTTCAGTCGCTCGGCTTTCAGCACGAAGCCGCCGGTTGCGGCGGCTGCCGGAATCGTGGTGTCGTTTATGGGGGAATTGGACACGGTATCCACGCAGCGATGCTGTCGTCAGCGAATGTTGTTGGCCGCAGGCTTGGGTGCTGGTGCGGCCTGCTTGGGCTTGGGCTGTATGACGGCTTGAACCCGCCCGCTGTCCGTTGACGGGGATTGGGGATTTCCCCCGGTCACCTGGAAAAATTCGGTATTGGCATCGTAGGAAATATAATTGCCGCGGACTTCGTCGCCGCTTTTTTTCATCATTGCCCGGTTGAACATCTGCACCTTGTCGGCGCGCCCGTCATATTCGATGCGTTCAGCCCAGCCTTCGATGTATTCGTCGTAGCCTTCGCGCTTCTGACGAAAATAGGCGAGATCGCCCCATGTCGTGCCGCTCTTGAAACCCTGATTATCCTGGCGGACTTCCATGCGGTCGCCGCGAATGACCAGTGTGCCCTGGGTCAGGACCACTTTCCCCACAAAGTTGGCGATCTGCTTGGCATCGTCGACGGTAACGCGATCGGCTTCGAGTTTGATGGGTTTGTCGCGATCGGCCTTCTCGGCCAGAACAGCAGGTGGCGAAAACAAAAGGGTGATGAAAACCCCGGCGACCAGGGTCCGCGCCGTAGCGCCGCATTTATTTGCGGGTCGCCGTCCGGCCGGGATCATGGTAAGTGCCTTCAAACCGGGACAAAAACTTGACGATGCGCGTTTCACTGTTCAATTCTAAGCCAACGGCACTGGCAACGGTATGGGCATCCGTAATGGTTACCGGGCGGTCGGTGCGCGCCAGATTCTCGTCGGGGATCGCGTGCAGGTAGCTGGTCGTCATCACCAGTTCACTGCGATCGGCGTAGGCTGCACGGGTGGCGCGTACGTCATCCTCGAAGTAGACATTTTCACCGCCGCTGGACACCTTGCCGGTGCGGGAGGTGATAGTGATGGGTGCCCGTGCCGCATTGTTGCCGATAAAGCGCGGTGATTCGAGCAAGGTGGAATCGTCGTCAGGATAGTGCGTCGTGCGCTTTGCGTAGAGGGTGTGTTTTACCTCGCCGTCCGCTCCCATGCTCCGTGCGACGACATTGTCTATGATGAAGTCGGGATCATGACGTTCTGCGACGTTGGATTTCGGAACCCGCTGAACTGCGTTGTCCAGCCAGAAGGTGAGTCCGGCCAGCAGTGCGAGCAGCAGTACCGGGAAAAAACGCGTCAGCCGGTTCATGAGACCCCAGCCATTGCCTGTTTCACGTTGCATTCCGACCCGCCTTTACCGGTGACTGAGGCGTTGCGCCAGTGCAGGATCATTTCGCATAACTCGCGAACCGCGCCACGTCCTCCTGCGGCACGGGTGACATAGTCAGCGTGTCGTTTCAGTAACGCAGGCGCACCCGGAACGGTCACGGCCAATCCGCACAGCCGCAGCGCGGGCAGGTCGACCAGGTCATCGCCGATGAAAGCCGCTTCCTCCGCATCAAGGGAATTTTTCTCAAGCAGTCCGCGAACGGCATCCAGCTTGTCGGTGACACCCTGCAGGACATGAGCGATACCCAGGTCTTCGGCGCGCAGCCGCACGCTGTCGGCGCGCCGGCTGGTGATGATGGCCAGCTCGATGCCTGCGTTCTGCAGCAGTTTCATGCCGAGTCCATCACGGACGTCGAAAGCTTTGGAAAAATCGCCCTGGGCTGAATAGTGCAGGCGACCGTCGGTCAGGATCCCGTCGATATCGAAGGCCGCCAGCCTGACGCGACGCGCCTTGTCGAAGAGGTTCAGCGGGTCGAGGGAAGGCATCGCCGGGTTGACTCCATCAAACCACTTTGCTGCGGAACAGGTCGTGTATGTTCAGGGCGCCCAGCAGCTTGCCGGCGTCATCGACGACCAGCAATTGCGTCACTTTGTTGCTTTCCATTATTTCCGCTGCTTCGGCGGCAAGCCGGTCGGGACCTATGGTGCGCGGGTTTGAAGACATGACCTCGGCTATGGTGGTCTTGCGCAGGTCCTGCCCCTTTTCAATCGCGCGACGCAGGTCGCCATCGGTGAATATGCCTTTGACGACCTGTGCGCTGTTGACGATTGCGGTCATGCCCATGCGTCCCCGCGATATTTCCAGCAGGGCGTCAGTCAGCGTGGCGTTGTCGGCAACACGGGGTGCCTCAGCACCGGAACGCATGACATCCCTGACCAGGGTCAGCAGTTTGCGGCCGAGCGCTCCGCCGGGATGGGAGCGGGCGAATTCGTCCTGGGTGAATCCGCGCGCACGCATCAGCGCGACGGCCATGGCATCGCCCAGTGCCAGCGCTGCGGTGGTGCTGGCGGTCGGTGCCAGATTGAGCGGGCAGGCTTCCTGCTCAGCGCCGGCAAATAGGTGGACATCGGCCTCTTTGGCAAGCGTGGAATCCGGATGTCCGGTCATTGCGATCAGTTTGGCGCCTTGCCGTTTCAGCACTGGAATGATCGTCAGGAGCTCGGCGGTTTCGCCGGAATTGGACAGCGCGAGAAAGACATCATCGCGGGTGACCATGCCCAGATCACCGTGGCTGGCTTCGGCGGGATGCACAAAAAATGCCGGTGTTCCGGTGCTGGAGAGTGTAGAGGCAATCTTGCGGGCGATATGTCCTGATTTGCCGATGCCGCTGACGACCACACGTCCCCGGCATGGAAGGATGGTGCGCACCGCAAGTTCGAAGCTCCCGTCGAGGCGATTGATCAGGTCGCTTATCGCCCTGGCCTCGATGGCGAGGACCTCTCTGGCAGTTTCAATCGAGGGCTGTGGCAGGACGCCGCGGGCGGATGATTTCATCATTGAAATTATAGCAAACCGCCCTCTTCGCTCCCCAGGCGTTTTAGCTTGCAATTGATTGAAAAAACAGCAATATTCAGACGACAGCCGCCTCGCCAAACTTCATGCATACCGCATTGCAACCGGTTCTCATCCTTCTCGCCGCCGCCGTTCTGGTGGTGGTGGTTTTCCGCGTGCTGAAGTTGCCGCCGCTGCTGGGATATCTGATCGTCGGCGTGACCATAGGCCCCCACGCGCTGGGCTGGATCACAACGACGGACGAGGTCCGCGAACTCGCCGAGGTCGGCGTGGTGTTCCTGATGTTCAGCATCGGCCTTGAATTCAGTCTGTCGCGCCTGCGCACCATGCGCCGGATCGTGTTCGGGCTGGGAGGCGCACAGGTTTTGATAACCCTGCTGCTGGTGCTTGGCGTTGCAATGGCGGTTGGCGCATCCTGGCAAACCGGGATCGTGCTGGGCGGCGCCTTGGCCATGTCGTCAACGGCCATTCTCGCGAAGCTGCTGGCCGAGAAGTTCGAACTCAATTCGGCCCACGGCCAGCAGATCATCGGCATCCTGCTGTTCCAGGATCTGGCCGTAGTGCCGCTGCTGATCCTGATACCCGCGCTGGGGGCGCCGCCCGAGAATCTGGCAGGCACCATCGGTTTCGCGGTGGCTAAAGCGGCGGTTGTGCTGACGGTGTTGCTCTATGCGGGCCAGCGCGCGATGCGCGCCTGGTTCCATGTGGTTGCCAGCCAGAAATCTCCTGAACTGTTCGTGCTCAATGTGCTGCTGGTGACGCTGGGCGTGGCGTATTTGACGGAAATGGCGGGCCTGTCGCTTGCGCTGGGCGCCTTCGTTGCTGGCGTGCTGATTTCGGAAACCGAATACCGCTATCAGGTCGAAGAAGACATCAAACCGTTTCGCGACGTTTTGCTGGGACTGTTTTTTGTCAGCATCGGCATGCTGCTGGATGTACGCGTGGTCCTCGAAAATGCCTGGGTCAGCGTTCTGCTGGTTTCGCTGGTCATCATCAAGACCCTTCTGATTTTTGGATTAAGCCGTTTATTCGGTGCACCCACCGGAGTAGCTATGCGTGCCGGACTTGCGCTCGGTGCCTGCGGCGAGTTCGGCTTCGTCATTCTCGCGCATGCGTCGGGAAGCGGGCTGGTTGCCGACGACATACTGCAGCCGGTGCTGGCGGTGATGGTGCTGTCCATGCTGATCGCTCCATTTGTTATTGAGCGCAGCGAGGCCATAGTGCGGCGCTGGAGCGCTTCGGAATGGATGAGCCGCGCCATGCAACTGCACAACATTGCGGTGAAGTCGATGGAAGCCGATGCGCATGTGCTGATTTGCGGTTACGGACGCAGCGGCCAAAATCTCGCCCGGTTTCTGGAAAGAGAGGGGGTGCCGTTCATCGCGCTGGACAACGATCCGCAGCGTATCCGGGAGGCGACCGCGGCGGGCGAGCGCGTCGTGTTCGGAGATGCGGCCCGGCGCGAGGTGCTGCTTGCGGCGGGGCTGCAGCGGGCGCGGGTGGTCATAATCACCTATGTCGATACTGCTTCTTCATTGCGCATCATTGCCCATGTGCAGGAGGCGCGCCCGGGGCTGCCGATTGTGGTGAGGACCACCGATGACAGCGATGTAGAAAAACTGCGTGCTGCCGGCGCGACAGAGGTGGTGGCGGACCTGATGGAGGCGAGCCTGATGCTGGCATCCAGCACATTGATGCTGGTAGGGGTACCGCTGAACCGGGTGCTTCGACGAATAAGGGAGACGCGGGAACACCGCTATGAACTGTTCCGGGGATTTTTCCGCGGCATTACCGACGAATCCGAGAGCAGCGACCAAGCGCTACAGCCCAGGCTGCATTCAGTGCTGGTGACGGCCGGGGCGAAAGCCATCGGTCAGCGCTTCAGCGAACTGGAGCTGGAGAAAACCGGAGTCGAAGTCACCGCCATCCGGCGGCGGAATGTGAGAACGGCTGCACCGGCACCGGAAATGCGGATAGAGGAAGGGGACGTGGTGGTTTTGCTGGGGTCGGAAGCCGCAGTAGCTGCCACGGAAATCAAGCTGCTTCAGGGGTAGCGATCATCGGGCCGTTCAGGTGCATACAAAAAAGCCCGCATGCGCGGGCTTTTTTGATAGATAAACAACGGAATCAGAATGTGCTGACGCCGCCGCAGTTCGTGCTGCCGTTGGTGGCGTTCCAGGTGGCTGCCGCTGTATTGCCGCTGGTGCAGGCAGGAGAGGCGGCAGCACCTTCGGTCGGTGCCGCTGCGGCACCACCCTGATAGGCGGAAAACTGGAATCCGCCGGTGTAAGGCAGGCCGTCGTCGATTTTGCGATCAACTTCAGTGATGATTTCCACCGGGATCTGGGCTCCAGTTTTCAGGTTATGCCGTGCTGCTCCGCCGCTGGCGATGCCATAGACGCCGTCATAAATCAGCTGCATGCGCACGCCGTAGGGATTGACCGGCGTGGTAGCGTTCGATTCTGCCGCGGCGCAGGTGTACGTGCCGTTGATGAACCCGGCCTTGGACAGGTGTTCCCAAGCCAGCACGGACTCCTGGTTGGCTGCTTCGACCCGGCCGTTGCCGTTACCGTTGCCGTTACCGCATGCTGCGGTAGCCGCGACGCCGTTGATGTTAGTGGTCGCAGCGGTGTAATCACCAGGCAGCGCACGATAACGGTCAAGGAAACCGAAATAGGCGGCCTTGATGCCGTCCTGAGTGGATATCAGGTTCCGCACCCGGGCGCTGGTGATCAATTCCTGGCCCTTGAGTACGCCGCCGAGCAGCAGGCCGATAATGACCAGCACGATGGCGATTTCAATCAGCGTAAACCCCTGTTGTCGTTTCATTATTTCTCTCCTAGCCGCATCTGGGCGGCACTAAGATGCCTCTTAGCCGCAAGGTTCGTACCACGGTTTATTGAAATCGAACGCGTGCGAGTGCAAGGGCTATATTAGTTTTTGGTTCTGGATAAAATAATATAACTTATTGTTTATTTTGATATATTTTAAAATCGTCGCGGAAAATTGTCCGTACAGTGGACTTTATTGGGTCGCAGGCGTTCTGCCGCCGATTTCTAGTGTCGAAATTTCGACGATCCCGTCGATTTTCCGTACTTTTCAAGGGCTTGCATGCGCTCGGTTAGAAAATTCAGCTCCGCGGGGTCGGTGATCTCGCCGGTAGCCAGCAGTCCGCCGAGCAATACCTTGGCGCTTTCGGTCTCACCCATGTCTTCCAGTATGAAAATCCGCATCTGGCGGGCCCAGCTCGAGGCGTTGCCGGCATTCAGCGCAATGTCGTTGGCATAGCGCAGTGCCAGTGCCGGATCATGGAGACGGTGCTTGGCCATGATGGCGCAGTGGGCCAACCAGCGCCAGCGTTTCTCCGGATTTGCCAGGAAATGCCCGTGCACAAAATCGCACATCAGCCGCTGCCTGGCCGCTTCGTTTACCTGCGCGTAGAGTTGGGAAGCCATCATCAGCGGATAACCGGTATCCGGGTCCAGCTGCAATGCCGCAACAAGCCAACCGGCTACGCGCGGGTAGTCGAGATCCCGAAATGGAATGCTGATGCCCGGTTGGTTATCAAATGCCTGCAGGTACAGAACCAATAGCTGTGCGGCGGCGATGGGTTCACCGAGGCTGGCAATACGCGTGACTGTGACGTCGGGAGCCTGAGGCAACGCATCTGCACGTGCAGTCGGTGCGGGTTGCATGCCATGCCATCCCAGTTGCGCGATCAAGGCGGCAGCGACCAGCAGCTTGATTCCTACCGGAACCGCCTGCCAGGAACGCTCGTCGGTCAGTCCGAGGGTACTCAACTTCGGCAATTAAAGGCTCCGGCGATGGAAGTCGAACAGCGTCGCCGCAACCAGCAATGCCAGATAAATGCCGGCCTGGGCGAATATGTCTGCCAGTACGTGAAATTCGGGCACGTTATTGACCAGCCAGCCGGTTTCGGTCCAGCGATCCAGCGCGGGCATCAGAAAACCCAGTCCTTCCATCAGGGCACGGGTGATCTGGTGCGACAGCGTATCTGCTCCGGATATCGGGTGTGCGCTCATCAGGCGCAAGGCGGTCATGCTGCGGGCAAAAATGTAGAACGCGGCGACAAAACCTGCCGCCGGGAGCAGGTGGCTGAAAGTCACAATGCAAAACAAAGACAGCGCAGTGATCAATGACAGTTCAAGGGCGAGCGATACAGTCCACATCAACGCCGCCGGAACCGGCGCCAGCACCCAGAGAGGCAGGGAGAAAAGCAGGGCCGTAATCAGCGCAATTAACGTGAATCCGGCCAATTTTCCGCAGATATAATGTGTCCGGGGCACGTCCAGTGCGAGCAGAACTTCCAGGCCTTTGTCCTGGAATTCGCGAGTAATGCTGGCAAGAACGTAGAGGCAGACCATGAATACTGCGCACAGCCTGGCCGTAGTTGCATATAACCCGATCTGGAACCTGGTGGTTTCAGTGACTGCCAGTTCCCGGATGAAAAAACTGAAACCCAGCAGCACGGCCAGTACCAGCAGGGCGGTGACCGACATGCGGTTGCGCAAGGCTTCCACGGCCGTGTACCGGCCGATGGTCACAATGTGCATGGGTGGTGGCGGTTGGGTCATCGGAACAGTATAGCCAAAGCCATGCCTGAACAATCATCTACCACTGTTGTCGGGGCTGAGCCGGTCGACTCAGCACAATCGGCTCCTCCGCGGCACCTGAACCTGCTGCTTGGGGGCATGTTGCTGACGCTGCACGGCGCCATTGGCTGGGGCATCGAGAATTGGTGGGCTCGGGGACTGTTGCTGGCGCATTTCGGGATGTTCCTGATCTGGCAACCGGTATGGCGTGGTGAACGCCAGGTGTCGCTGATGCCCGCGCTGATCGTCATCAGTGTGGGGGCCGTTTTTTCGCTGGCGGGCAATTGGTGGCTGATTGCCACGTGGATAGCCATACTGTTCGGGCTGATCGGCGGTGCGGTGCCGGGAACCGCGGGGCGCCGCAGCCGCGTAGTTTCCATCCTCGCGGCGGTTTATCTGATTTCAATCCTGCTGGTTTGCACGGTGCCGCAACTGTTCGTGGGTTACGCGGTTGACCAGACCATGTGCACGCTCATGCGTTATGCCTTGCCGGTGCTGCCGTTGGCCATCATGATGATGCCGCAGGACCGGAGCAGGCAGGATGCACCGGTAATCGTCGACCTGTTCTACAGCGTAGTGCTTTTCCTGCTGATCGTGGCGCTGGTGCTGGGCAGCTTCGTGATCCGCCAAGTGGCGCATGGCAATTACCTGCTGGGGCTGACGCAGGCATT
>Ga0222713_10002081_pt1 | contig 21618 bp, 48 predicted proteins | sample C33_649DmetaG_FD_165061 | JGI IMG/M metagenome (GOLD analysis project Ga0222713, IMG submission 165061) | Estuarine water microbial communities from San Francisco Bay, California, United States - C33_649D | ecosystem: Environmental > Aquatic > Marine > Unclassified | place: USA: California...
TCTCCCACTCCCGGTCTCTTACATTGTATATTGCTCCAACTTTAGCCTTTGTTGCATCTGCCACGATTGCATAATCATCACTCAAGTCTTGAACATAATAAGGAGGATCAATCGTTACTGCTACAACAAACTCTCCATACCCTTTAGCATTATAAAAGTCTTTTGTTAGATTAGCACCCTTCTTTAAAGCTATTGCATAAAGCTCTTTTCCAAAGCTGGCTTTAAGATCTCTTAGTCCTCTCTTAATATCTCTTTCCTCTGGACCAAAAGCATATTCTAAGACTTCATAGTCATCAAGAATAGAATCGCTAGAAGCGAGTAGGTGACCAGCTGTTCGAATGGAATCGATATCCTCTTCAGATACCCCTCGAAAGTATTTGAATCTGTATTGAGGTTCATACTCCTCTTGTTCTGTATAAAATTGTTTAAACGTGGACTCCATAGAGTTATCCCCTGCCGTACTCTGTTGCTCCTACATCAGTAGCCCACGTCGTAGCGTAGGCGTTCGGAACAGCAGAGTACCTTTGCCAGGCATTTATATTTAAGCCAATCCAATAGTATCTCTATCAGCTACTCCATTAATCACATCAGCCCTATCATAGGCTGTATTATAGTCTACCCCAAGCTTTTCCAGTTCCGCTACAGTCTTAGAAGCCTCTGTACACCAGTAAGGTATATCTTTGCTGTCTGCTCGGTCAGCCATAGATAGTTGAGCTGCTAGGATTTCAATAAGGGTTTCGGTTGTTTGCATGGAAAAGACTTTCAGGGAGACTATAGGACAAGTCAAGTCTGAACTGTAAGCTTCGTGCTTCTCTCTGCTTTAACTATTTTAAAGTTCTCTACAAAAAGGTGATTCGAGGTACGCTCATTAACATATTGTCTAGCAGCCTCAATGGTATCAAATCCATACCGTCGAGGATACCAATGTTTCTCTCCTTCTGTATGCTGTACCCATACTTCATAGGTCGTATTATTTGTTTCGGAGTCATTCATATTAGTCGATTATTGTTTAATAAGGTAACCGCGTTTGTCTTGTACGAAGACGTTAATGTTTGGTACGATCTTAGGATGGCAATCATCATTTTGAGTCGAGCACTTCAAGAACTCCCGAGCTTCTTCTTCGCTTTTAAAGACCTGGATCTCCACGAGAGTGTCTTTAACTTCTTTATCGTACCAGAGGACGGCGCATGTGTTGTTCATAACAGTATTGATATTATATAAAAATTCTGGACAAGGCAACAATAAATATAAGGTGGAATATGGAAGAGAATAAAAAGAGCTGTAGGATTTTAATTAAAAGAAGATTAAAGAGTAGTAGTAACAATACTATGCCTGTATTAGCTTCTGGTGAGTTAGCATTTGACGAAAGCAAGGGTACATTATATATAGGTAGCAGTATGGGTGTCAGTCTATCAAGTACAGATAGCTCTAGTGAAGTATGATGCTTTAGAGTAGAGAGAGGGAGGAAAGCAATCAGAATGCCTATCTCTACAATGATTATATTCCCAATTTATCGATCTCCTGCTACAAAGCGATCGAAATGCTCTTGTGAGCCTTCAACCTTTAAAGAATTGAAGTAGTCAGCCATAGCCTCATCAGTACCACAATCAGAGCAAATATTAGTCTTATTATCTTTTCTAGACAGAGCCGGGAAGCCAACAATATTTCCTCCGCATGAGGGGCATTCGGTTTGGTTGAATAGTGGTGAAGTGGTCTTCATTGTCCAAATATATTAATAGTTCTGGGAGGAACTTTCAAATAAAAAATAATAAAAGTTAAAGCTTGAAAGTTCCTTTTAAAGAACCTTCAAGCTTTTAATCTCTTTTTTAACTTATACTTTATTCTTCTTCACTAGAAAAAATATTACTTAATTCTTCACTAAACATTACAAAATTACTAACTTCATTTAATTCTTCTTCATTTAAATTCTCTATACCTTCAAAGTCTAATTCTTCATTATTAAACAATACTTTAATATCTTTATCTTTATATTCTATAATTACACTTTTATCTTCTATATTAATATTTTTTATTTTCATTAGACTAATATAATATAAAAGTAAGAAGGAACTTTCAAATAAAAAATAATAAAAGTTAAAGCTTGGAAGTTCCTAAAAGAGCCTGCACAATCTTCAACATCAGCCGGTAGTATTTGTATTTGGCTCGAGGTCGTAACTGGGTTGATCGCCAGATGAGAGAGGTCTCGACGTAAGCAGACGGACGTTATGACGTGACCAGATACGCTTACTCTCGGTAGTGACAACGGTCTAGTTGAAAGAGTTTGCAAGTTCTTTTGAACCCCGCTTTAATTTAGAGAGAGAAAATTGATTTTTAGAGAGAGAAAATTGGTAAAGGTCTGTCTCCTCCTATGGGACTGGGTCTTTACGATCTTGGCAGACTGACCCAGTCCCTGGAGCGTGCGTTTGAGATTATTATTAAATATTAAAAAGGAGCTGAGATGTCCAGCCAATCATTATGACCCTCAGCATGCTGGGCAATTTCTTCGAGAATCTGATTACGTGTAACTCTAGGCTGCCAATTCCAAAGAGTCTTAGCCTTAGCAGAATCGAGTACCATCCAGGGAATATCAAAAGAACGACTCTCTGTACTTGAATGCACTTCGTGCCAACCAAAGCGCTCGTCACACCATGCAGTAAGCTGCCTGAGGGATATCATAGATTCAACCCCACCTGAAAGATTAATAATCCGATCAGAAGGTGAAAGCTTTTGTGATGTGTTAACTTGTTTAAGAACTATAGATGATAAGTCAAATGGATGAAGACAATCTCGAACTTGATAACCTTTCCCGTCGAAGCCTATGTAGCTTAACGACTTACGACGAAGATGGCTGTTGATCCAATAAGCGAAGATCCCTTGATCTGGGCGACCAAATTGTCCGGCCCCGGCCATAACACCGCAGCGATTAATGAAGACTTGGAAGCCAAACGTTTCTCCGTATTCGAGTGTAAGCATTTCACTAGCTAGTTTTGTAGAGCCGTATAGAGAGATAGGAGATTGAGTTGAAAACGTTTCATCTACACCTTGAGTGGTGAGTCCCTTTGGTAGTTCTCCGGAGGATGTATCAGGAACAAAAGCGTCATTTTCAATTCTCATCACAAGACTAGCCAAAGGTGGAATAGAATAGACCCGGCTTGTGCTGAGTAGGACAAAGGCTGCTTGGTGGTTTTTGCAGAACTCCAACAGATTAATAGTGCCAAGAAGATTATGTTCGATTAACTGACGCGAACTAGTCTTACCATCCACTCCTGCAAGTACGCTAGGATTAGCTGCAGCATCGATTACAGCATCAACAGATGGAATCGACTCAAGATCACTCGATGAGCGAATATCACCATGAATGATTTTGACACCAAGTGATTTAAGTTTGTTGCGGTTGGTCTCACTTCCAGGGCGAATAAAGGTATCTACCCCGACAATTTCTAAGTCTTGGCGACACTCTAGCAGCGCCTTTGCAAGTGTGCTACCAACAAAACCGCAAATGCCTGTGATTAAAATCTTCACGGCTACTCTCGTACTCTCCACGCCTCAACGATCTGACTAATCGTGCTCTCTAGTGACTGCGTGATCGACCACGATGGATAATGTGTATACATCTTTTGGAGGTCAGAGTAGTAGCAAATGTGATCACCAATACGGTTTTCGTCTACATATGTATAGATTTGCGATATGCCGGTAAAGCTTTCAGTTATTTTAAATGCCTCTAAGATCGAACAAGAGTTGGCTTTACCGCCTCCAAGATTATAGACTTCTCCTGATCGTGGTGAAGCAACAAAAGCAGCCATAAACCGAGCAACATCTAGTGAATGGATATTGTCCCTTACTTGCTTCCCTTTATATCCAAAGACGCGGTATTCCCGGCCTTCCAGATTACATTTTACGAGATAACTTAAGAAGCCGTGAAGCTCCACGCCAGAATGCTTGGGACCGGTGAGACACCCACCACGTAGGCAGCAGGTAGGCATCCCAAAATAGCGTCCGTATTCTTGTACCATGACATCAGCTGCTACCTTTGAGGCTCCGAAAAGCGAGTGCTTGCTCTGATCGATTGTAAAGGTCTCCGGAATTCCGTGTTCGTAGGCTGTATCAGCATAATCCCAACGTGTCTCAAGCTCAACAAGTGTGATAGAGTTTGGAGCATCTCCATACACTTTATTGGTGCTCATATGGACGAACGGGCTCTCAGGACAGGCTTGCCGAGAGGCTTCAAGGAGGTTTAGTGTACCGACAGCGTTTGTGTCAAAGTCATCAAACGGAATCGCTGCAGCTCGATCGTGTGAAGGTTGAGCAGCTGTGTGAATGATTACATCAGGGCGAATGCTTTTGACTAACTCCAATACACTTACACGGTCACGTATATCTACTTCATGGTGTACAAAGCCATCTAGCAAATTGGTAAGCCTTTTTTGATTCCAACGTGTATCGCCTTGTGCTCCGAAAAAAACAGCACGCTGGTTGTTATCAACACCATGTACTGTATATCCTAGCTCTTTGGAGAAATACTCGCACACCTCAGAGCCGATTAAGCCTGATGAGCCTGTGACAAGTATTGTTTTATTCATTAATATATTATGAGTTCTGGGGGGAACTTTTAACTACATATTTTCAATAATCTCTAGGAGAAGATCAAACTCCCCACCATGATATAAATCAAGACCATTAAGACCATACTCTTCTTCTAATTGACTTAAAGCTTGAGTAAGCTTTTTTTTGCCAATCTTTGCTTCAAGTTCGTCTTCAAGGTCCCAGTAGTTTTGTGGTAATGTATCATTCATTAGACAAATATAGTAGGAGTTCTGAAAGGAACTTTCAACTATAAAATAATAAAAGAAAAGACTTGAAAGTTACTGACAGGGTATAGACTATAAATCAGCTTTTAATAGCTAAAACCTGATAGTGTTCACATTCCCAAATTACCACATTTTCATCGTTTTTAACTTCTTTCAGTCCGTCTGTTGCTTCTTGTAGTTCGGACACTTCAAGAGGACCAATTTTACCTTCTGTTTTATCAAAAAGATATAAGGCTTTATAGTTATTCATATTTATATTTATACTGTGACTAGCTTCACACTAAAACAGTATTCCCCTCTTCAAGAGTTTCCTTAATACATTCTATTAACCTCTCAAAAGAATCCTCTTCTTCTTCCCAATCATCTAAAAAGCTTAAATCTCCTCTCCAAAGGAATTCAATTTCAATTCCATTGATTATACATTCTGCACACTCAAGATCATCATCGATGTATCTAGTAACTACTGTAAAAGATTCAATATCTTCTGGTGTTTTTATATCTATCAATTCCATAATATTCTATTTTTTGGTAAAATCTCTAAGTTCTTCTTCGTCCTCATCATCATCTTCTTCTTCATCCTCATCGTCCTCAAACCATACATCATCATCGTCCTCGTCCTCGTCCTCCTCATACCATACATCATCGTCGTCGTCTTCTTCTTCAATATCTTCATCGTCTTCATCGTCAAAGAAGTCCGGCAGAAGGGCGCCTTCCCCGTCATCATAGATTTCATCATCATTATTGTCATCTGACATAGGTATTATCATATTTTTAATATTATATTAAAAGCAGAACTATTTCAACCTTAAAACATGAGAGAGTAGTTGTTTTTTTCAGCTCTTATTTTTAATTTTTTCAAAGCTATGTATTCAAGCTGACGAATTCTTTCTCTAGTCACACCATAATTTTTGCCAATATCTTCAAGGATCATAGGGTCTTTGCCTGTAAGACCGAAGCGAAGAGATATAATATTTCTTTCTTTAGGGGTGAGAGTTTCTAAGAGTTCGTTTAATACATTAGATTTATCTTCTTCTTCAGATGTTTCAGAAGGATCTTTAGCGTTCGGGTCTTTTGTTATTTCAGCAAGGGTGTGTGGATTTGGTTCTGCTGTACGAGTCGGTAGACATGCATCAAAAGACAATGTATTATACAACGTACGATCATAAACTTTCATTTTATCATCAGACAAATTCAAGAGCTCATATACTTCTTCATCTGTGACTGGTCTATTCAAATCGTTACTCATTTTCTCTTTAAGACCTTCAACCCTACCCATAATGCTTCTAGCGTATCGAGTAACTTTAATAATATTAGCTTTTTCTAAACCGTTTTGTATTTTGCCACGAATATGCCAACAAGCATATGACGAGAATTTACTACCAAAACTATGCTTAAAAGAGTTAGCAGCTTTGTGTAGACCAATAATACCTTCAGAAACGAGATCTTCTTTTTCTGTATGCCACGAAAATTCACTATTAACAATTTTAGCAACAAGACGGACGTTTGCTAGAACAAGTTTATGTATAGCTTTTTGTCGTACTTTTTTGTTGTTCTTTTTATTTTGAATAATTTTACTAAGTTTAATCTCCTCTTCTCGAGTAAGAAGAGCACTTTTTTCATATAGAGCGGGATTAAGAAGTATGTTTGTCATGATTAAGCTGCGATGTGTAGTGGTTGTTTAGGCTCGAAGTGCTTTGAAAATGTTTTATTATTAGATTGACAATAATGATTGTACGGGCAATCATCGCATTTTCTACCACAATCGAGGAAAATATCCGGTCTAAGACATCCAGATTCTTTAGAGAGTTTTATGATATATTCAGGAGAATCTTTTAAGAGAACGGTATTCCTGGCTGTAGGTTGATAAGTAGGCATGCTACAAATCATGCGCTCAATTGTTAAAGCACGTGTTTCTTTTTTTGTAACTCTTTTTGCTTTAGGTTGTTTGTTGCTTTTTGGTTTAAGTGTAGATGATTTATTTGGTTGACGACAGTCCCTACACTTAAAATTCATTACGAGCTCGTCTATACCCCCACTCAAATGAGAGGCTTTTGCTTGGAGATTTTTACCGAAGCAGGTTGTCTTTCTCTCACAACCAGGTGTTGTGCAAAGTATATAAGGATGTGTTGGTAGTTTAAATGTACTCATTGTTCAACAAATATAATACGATAACATTGAGGAACTGTCAAGTAAAAAAAAAGACTTAGAAAAACTTCTAAGTCTTTTTTGGGGGTTTTTTTGGAGGGGAAATCTTTATGTCTTCTTAACAGATACGATCAATAAACATACTAGTATTAAAGCAGCTACCCAAGTGTTGTATGTGTAAGGTATATGAAGAATGAAAAGCGTATTAAGAGACCAGATAACACTTATGGGTATAAATGTTACACTAAACAAAAATATTAAAAATGCTACTATTACGATAAACATGTTTTTTATCAAGGTTGAAGAGCCGAGAGATGGTGAGCCCTCGGCTCTTCTTTACCATGTTACTACTACTACTACTACCAAATTAAATATTCGCGTATTTTTTTGAAGCTGCCTTACGAGACACAAAATTGTCTAGCAAAGCCTCAACATTACCGAACCGCTGTACTCGGTTGTGGAGGTTTTGACCGAAGAGTGTAATCATTTTGCCAGTCTTTGTGCACGGGATTTTTCGTTGCTTAGGCGCTTTTGTTTCGTTATATTCTTTAATGAACTGTTCCCGATCAAAAATCACGGGAGCGGTTGAGTTTTCTGTTACGGTAATGGTTGTTGTGTCCATAATTTTATTATTGTTGTTGTTGTTGGTTTTTCTATTGTTCAATGATATACTATATAAAATATATATCAACTGAAAGCTTTAAAAGCAATATTTTAAATATGCGTCTATGATGTTGTGTGTTGTTTTATGTTTAACATACAGATCATTAATTTGCATTTGTAGTGCTTGTAATTGTATATCAGATAATTGAGTCTTAGAGTTATCTATAATGAGACACTTTGCATAATGCTCAATTGTTTTTTTGATATGCGAGGGTTGGTTGTTGAGCTGTGCTGTCATTATAGGTTGTTTTTTTGTACGCATTCTACAACTTGCATTTTGAGTGTAGGTGATATTGACGAACGATTGCCATTGTCATCGATTAAATCAACGTACACAAGCTTTGATGTTTCATCAGACTGTAGTGGGGTTTCGTAGTGTAATTCAAGAAAATGGCCTTTATCATCAATGAGAATATTATACATTTTCTTTGTAAAGATTGATTCTTTTGAAGAAACAATTTTGATATTTGTGCTAGTCATTTGTTTAAAAAGAAAAATGTTGATACAAACTGTCTAATAGCTCGGGTTGATCAACAACTTGTTTTTCATCTTCATCAAACACCTGTACGCTATACACATTATTGTTTTTGCGTGTTTCTACATATGTAAATGGTGTACCGTTTACAAGAACGGTATGAGCTGTAGACCATGCATCTTCAGTGCTACGTACTCGTGTGTTTACTGTTATAATTTCCGTAGTCATTTTATATAACTATTGTACAGATTCAAAGACTTCAACATTTATGCAGTTTTGTTTTTCTGTTGGTGACATAAACTCGTCAACCATGAGCTGCTTTGCTTCCTCTTCATTTGTAGCCTCTACTACTCTCACCATCTGTATGTGAGCGCCCATATGACAAACTACATCGAATTTTTTCATATCTTCATTATAGACGTGCTTTAAGGAGCTGGCCAGTATTATTTTATAAAAATCAATTGAGCTGTTTTAAATTATGAAGAGCTCCTCGAAACTCATATTCATTTTCAATCATTTCAAATTGTTTTTTAATGAAGGGTGTAGAGATCAATGTTCTAAAAAGACCAAAATCATTTTGCTTCAGATAATTGATTGTCTCGTACATTTGTTGTAGATTGCTATCTTGTGTTGTTTCAAAAACGTCTTTAAACATTGTTTCTGCTAGTGTTGTGCTTTGCATTTGCATAGAAACTTAAAAAGGAAGATAGAACGGGCAGACATTATTGCTACTATCAACATAATACCCTACAAAAATCTGAACATCATTACGTTTAAGTTGATTTGTGCTTTTACAGCTTACAACAAAAATAGCGACAATCAGGGCGAGCAAGGTATATTTCATATTATCTAGGAAGTTCAACACCAAAAAACGAAAGTATAAGACCTAAAATTGAATATACTGTTGCAATTGTAATAGGTACTGCTACTACCAACAACAGGACAAGTATTGGAGCTAAGTAATGATACCTCATAAAAATTTTTTAGCGCTTTGTCAGGAGAACTATTAAGATTAACAATAATAGAAGAGTGTCGATAAACATATTTTTTAATAATCACCTAGAAGCATTTCCAAAAGAGCTTCTCCGTTCTGATTAAATTCATATTCAAGCCACTTTTGTACACTTTTACCGGTTTCTTCATCTTCATTAAGCTCATCAAGCCTGTCTTGAAACTTCTTAAGAACATTAGTGTTGATATTGAGTGTTATTGGTGTTATTTTCATTGGAAGTATATAATAGAAGTTCTGGGAGGAACTTTCAACTGTTAAGCCGTCACTACTGTCTTTTTCTTCTTCAGTAGAAGATTGTCAAGTTCATTCTTATATCGGTTCTGGTTGGAGGTGAGAGCAAGCTCTGTGCCCTTCCAAAGCAAACGATTTACACGATTGTTGTCATCATATCCTTTAAGAGGTCTTGACACTCCTGGAATACCACGAACGATGTTTTCTTGAACGCGGTTATAGACTTTCCAAGCTGAAGAGCCGTTATCTTCTTCACGACGAACAGTAAGCATTTTTTGAGCAATATTGTTCATGTTGTTTAGAGATGTTGGAAGCGTCTTACGATACAAATAACGTGACATAATTGCAAATTTAGCATAATCTAATTGCTCTTCTTCAGACATCTCTCGCTGCTTAAAGCTATCGATGACGTTGAGAATTTGTGGAAAATACTGAGAAGATTCTTGAATCCTTTCCATAATACTTTCCAGACGGCTATCGGAGAAACGATGCTTAGTACGAATAGATTCAGCAGGACCAAAAGCTGCAAGAAGCCCATTAGAACATGCCCATCGGAAGAAACCAATAGCCATCATAAAACGTTTGGTCTTGTTGTGGGAATTGAAGAGCTCGATACGAAGAATACCTTCGTCGTAGTTCCTCTCAAGGTCTTCGCTACGAACAAGTGTAACTCGATGCTGAGATGCTAGAGAACGACCAGAAGCAGATGCTCCTACAATCGACCAACCGTTCTCTAGAACGTGCTCGAGAGTGTCTCTAGTTGAAATAAACTGATAGGTGCTAGCAGGATTGATGTCCGCTCTGGTAGCTCCAATGGAAGGAGCGCTTTTGATTGCTTCTTGTAGTGTGATTGGTGTCATCATAACAGTAATAAGTGTAGATACTCTTTGGGGAACGTTCAACGGCTTTTTCTGAATTCGCGAAAAGTTTTTACAAGCTCAATTTCAGACACTTATATCAATTCACGAGCAACATGCCATTCTAGCTCTTTAAGAATTTCTGCTTTTGTAGGAGTTCCTGGGCTGTCGCCGGTAATATAATCCTGGAACTCTCTCTCGTACCAGCACTCAAATGATTGCTTTTCGAGAATGTTCAGGATGATTTGTGCGATTTGTTCTTTGTTCATAACGGTTAATAGATAATATCACATTCTTCAATCACTTCATCTTCTTTTCCTTCAGAAGAAATAACGATCTGTAGCTTGCTATCATCGTCTGCAGAGTGAGTACGGAAGTAATACTCTACATCTTCTTGATCTTTTGCCGATAGAAGGAACATTGTCATTCCATCTTTGAATACTCCTCTGAATCCATCCCTATTCATCTCTGTCAGATAGTCTTGAAATCTATTGAAGTCCATCTCCCAGAATTCCAAATCGTCCTTGAGCATGTCCTGGAGTTGTTCCATTGCATTCTCAGCGAAGTTTCGTTTAAGGTCTTTTGCATTTACGTGAATTGCGTATTGGGTAGTAGTAATCATAACATTAAAGATAATAGAAGTTCTGGGAGGAACTTTCAACTACTTTTTTAGATGACCATAGATGTCAGCTTTTCTGCTTCCCAAGCGCTTTTGCGATCCATGTCCGCTTTCCTTTGTTCCTCTTCCTTTGATGGCGAGTTAACTGTAAGCCACCCCGTTCGTTGACCATAATCTCTGGCTTTCCATCCAGGAGAGCATCCACAGGAGCATCCAGCTTTCCTGGACCATTTAAGCTCCTTGGCAAGCCCTGCATCAAGCAACCCGCCTTGAACTGCTTTTGTAATGATGTCTCTCTCAATCTGAAGTTCTGCCTTGTTGTAGCGTCTCCATGCCTTGTCAATTTCTGGAGTATCCCCTTTTCGACTATATGGAGGCTGTTCCGTAAACCCGCTAGATTTTAAATCCTCTGGACTAAAAGGACAACTTATATAAAGGAGTGTATGCTTTTGCCGTCTATCAAAAGTCTCTCTGCTCATCTCGCTGGTAAGAGTACAGACTTCTTCGTTAAAGATAATAGTGGTTGTTTTATTCATAACACAATGAATATAGAAAAACTTTAAGGAACGTTCAAGTTTTTATTTGTTTCTTTTATGTCTTCTTTCATCCGGATTGTTTTATATTCCATTGTCTCAAGCTCATATGCTCCTAGCTTAAAGGACTTGATCAGCTCGTAGATGTTTCCAACAGCATACGCTAGCTTATCGTCACCAACTTGTTCAGCTCGCTCAGCCAATGTAATCAGATAATCATGGATGATTTGTGAATCTTTCATAAGAGTAGAGTGTGTAGGGTGAATGAGTGGACAGGTCAAGAGACAAGTTTGAACTTGAAATACTTGATTTGAGTTTTTGTCCACAAGTTTCGAAAATTACAACCTGTACCCTTAACCTTCTCGAAAGTATCGAGTACCTGACCGTCCTTAATAGCATGACAGTTCAGCTCAAACGTTCCCTCTATATACTCAACTCCCACAACACTATACTGTCTAAGACTATTATTAACACCAACAGCTCCCTCAATAACATCTCCTGCTTTAAGCTCTCGTCCAAAATGGTTTACAAGAAACTCTTCAAACTTCTGCTTCTTGATAGCAATTTTCTCCTGCTTGAGTTGCTTGATTTGTTCGTTTATTTCAGTTGTATTCATAACAGTAATAAGTGTAGAAGTTCTGGGAGGAACTTTCAACTATTGATTCCAATTTTCTTCTCCAGAAATTTGAAACACTACTACTCCATTCTTATCTACTTCTTCGAGAATCTCTTTCTTGAATTCATCCTCATCTTCAATCCCATCAGAATTAAAATCCATCCCCATTACCTCTTCTTTGAATTCTTTCTTTGTGAAGTCGAGGAGTTGATGTTCTCCGATAAATGAACAACCTGACATTGAATGGAAACACTCTATGTTGTTTGAGAACAAGAGTGTTGATTCTGGATTGAGTTCTGACAGTTCTTTGATTAAGTCTTTTACTTTCATTGGACGTCTATAATAGAAGTTCTTGGGGGAACTTTCAACAATTATTTTTTAAATGTTTTCTTCGCCTCTACAATTGCGTTCTTGATTTGAGCTTCTAGCAGGCTACCTGGCTGACAAGCATCCAAAGCAGCATGCAAGGCTTCCAATATTGTTTTATGTGATTTGCTCATTGGACCCCTATTGTATGAACGTTCAGCGGAACTTCCAACTACTTTTTCTAAAACTTGGGAGACCAATCTGGATTCCGCTAGCCACCATCGCCTCGAAGTTTTTCTCCCCGCGTTTCTCCCAAGGGCTAGAGGAGTCTAGACATGTGCTGGAAAGCTTCTAGAAGCGGAATTCAGTCTCTCTTCCTTTTTTTCTTGTAAGTTCCCCCTGTACTTCCTATAATATGTGGACAATAAGAGATCGGCGAGCCTCGGACGACAGAAAACAAGAACAGGGCGAACAAGAGATAAGACTCTGAGGGTAGGGGATCGGAGCCTGCTCCGGGCTAAAAAAAAAGCTTGCAAGTTCCTTTAAAAGTTCCTACAATATTTGTCTTTTTTAATAATTGTTTGTTGGAACTTTGAGAGAGAAAATTGGAACTTTGAGAGAGAAAATTGGAACTTTGAGAGAGAAAATTAGGAGTTACGTATAAACTTTAGCCACTCCCGTCCGGCACTATGTCCTCGATCAGTGAGTGTATAATAATCCTCATCATGAGGCTCAAACAAACCACAATCGACTCCTAATGCAATAGCATTTTCCGTGTTATGAATGATAATATTTTTTTCAATCATACCTTCAAAACGTTGGTTAAGGCCGTCTACAATATCATCAAAGCACGCCCGCTGCAGCCCCATGTCAATAATTGCGCTACAAATTGAAACGGCTTGACCGTAGTGGATTTCCTCGGGTGTAAAGTGATCTAATAAGTCAGGTGACATAGTCATAGTAGTAGGTAGTTATTTGTTGGATATAAAGAGTAGAAGTTCTGGGGGGAACGTTCAACCTTAAATTAAAATATAAGTAGAAGGTTGTTTGCTCGTCACACAAGTGATTGTAACCATAGGGTTGTTTTTGTGTGCTTTTGTTTTGAAGCGAGCTCTTGAATGGGATTTGCTTGTACGTGACAAAGAATTAGCAGTACGTATTACTTCCTCAGGGCTACCAATAACTTTAATTACGTCTCCTAAAGACATGTTATGAAGAACGTCTGCGAGTTGTTTTGTTTTAGGTGACCGGCCTTTGTTTGATGGTTTAATGATCATATATTAATTTTATAGGTTGTTGTTGTGTTCTGAGGGTGAAAATATAATATTTTAAAGTACAGGAACCGTCAAGAAATATCTTTTATCGTTTCCACACTACTTGAATGGGAGTCAGGCCTAGAATATTTTGTATAACCGGTTTCTAGGAAACAATCAAAATCATCAAAGGATATACAAGTCGATTTACCGCTTTGAAACGTTACATCCAAATAATCTTTAGTTGTGTCTCTTATCACTTCGTCGATGTTTTCTAAAACCTCTTCGTCTTGTGATGTGTGATAAATTGGATAACTTTTAAGATGTTTGAAGTATTTTTGTTTCATATATGTGTTTCATGAAGTTTTTTGACTTCATCGTGTGCTTCTTCAGATGATACTCCAATATGACTTAAAAGGTTTAGTGTAGCTGTTTGTGCATCTTGTGCAGCTTTGTATAACATTTTAGACCTAGAGTCTGTCCGAGGTTTAAGCGCTTCAGCAGACTTAATCTGATGTGAAAGAAAGTGAAGGAGTTGTTTTTTTGTCATACAATTATAACTCTATAGCTGCATATCCGTTCTTGGTCTTCCACTTATTAATACACTCTTCATACCAGGAAGGGTTTTTATCTCTAAGAATTTGTAAAGGAGCTTTTCTCATAGAGTAATTTTCATTCTCAAGTAAATTGAAATATTCTTCCATTGTGTGGTTCTTGATAAGTTCTTTGATAAACTTCGACATAGTAATTGGCCCTGAGTGCTTGAATCTAGCAATAAACCGGTCAGGAAAAACATCTGAATTTGTGAAGAGGTATTGACCGGATCTGTGAAGCGTGTTTTTTGTGAATGGTGTGCTCATAACACCTTTAATACTAGAGATACTTTAAGGAACCGTCAAGGGCTTTTTATGCCCGATATATAAATAGCAGCCTCTTGATCAGAAAGTATTGTGTTTGTGTTCACATCAAGGTATGCATAGCTACCTGTAGATGTTTGTTTGACGTACTGTATCTGTCTCCCTGTTCTTGTTGTTTTTATAGTACCATCAACAGGTACCCAAAAGTTACACTCTTTAATACTGTTTTGTTGTTTCTCTATTAAATGCTGTAGATGAACAGTCTCGTCTTGAATTTGTTTTTCGCCTTTTACATCAAGGTCTAAATTAAGCAGAGTGTGGGCTATCCAGTTTATAGCGTATTCAAGACCGTCTACTTGTAGAGCTCTCTCCTTGAGCTTATTTGCAAAACGCTCTATAATAACTGAGTTTGTAGTATAAGTGTCCATCTTATATTACAATGCTATTTTAATATCGTCAAGCACCGCAATCTTCGTAATACCCGCCTGCTTTACAAATAAGATAATCCCCGTCATCTTCGAGTACTCTTAACCCGCCAGCCGTAAAAAAAATAACAGAATCATTAAATTCTTGAAAATTCTCTTTTGGAATAATACAATGAATAGGTTTCTTCCAGTTATCTTGATCACAAACCATATCAAACAAAAGTTTTTTCTTCTCGCGTTCGAGTGTGTGTTTATGAATAATACGTGGTGGCACTGTTGTTGTATTCATATTATTACTATGTTATAGTACATCTATGAGGTACTGGCAAGAACTTTAATCCCGCCCCTCGTTCTGGTTGTAGTCAGCAAAGTCATCCATCCCAGACCCGTCCCCAGGCCAGCATGCTTCCCAGCCATCATAAGCATGGACTGGACGATGGTGTGGTTTGTTGTCATCAACACAACCCATACCATATTTGTCGTCATCTTGTGGTTCTAGCGTATCGTTGTCGTTCATAATTTCTATGTGGTTAATTTCAATACCGTTTTCGTCAAGACATACACTGTACTCTTCTAGTTGCTCTTTTTTCATAGGTGGTAGACAGGTCAACGCGCTCTGGCGACGATCTTCTCGTTCTCTTTCTTACGGTCTTGCAGAAGCTTGATAGCATACTCAATGACAGGAAGTTCTGCCTCTGCAAATTGAGCCCTGTCATCCAGATCATCGATGTGACTGATGTCTACTGCTTCGTCCAGCAATTGCACGACATAATCTACTACGATCTCTTTATCGGTTTTGGTCAGATTTTTCATAATTGCGATTTTCTCTTGCTTGAGTTTCTTGATTTGTTCCAGATTAAAGGGCCTGTTACAGAGACTGCATATATTGTTCCGTCTGTAGTCTCGATGTACTTGGACTCGAATTCAATGTCGATGTTTTTGATCTTTCCGGGGATCCTAGCGAGGATGCTGTGACCGATTGTTTCCGCTGCATTGCTTATATCGTTCATAACAGATAAGATAGTAGAGGAAGTTGGGGGAAAGGTCAATCAGAAACTATACTTGATTTGTTCCAGATTAGAGTCGTTCGTATGAAGGTGTAGTGTCTTCCATGAGTCAACCTTTAAGAGTAAGATCGGGTCAAGAGTTGATCTGCCAGACGTGCCAAAGCTCTCCTTGCTTCTGGACGATCCCTCCACCGATGATGCAGTTGCAATACTCAAGAGCTTCTTGTTCAGTTTGGAATGATGTGAGGTAGGTAGTGTTGTTCATAACAGATAAGATAGTAGAGGAAGTTGGGGGAAAGGTCAATCAGAAACTATTCCAGCCTTGAAACACTTCTGGGATGTAATAGAGAGCTGTCTCACAACGATCGAACGGATCACCGGCTGCCAGGCACAAATCGACATCTCTGCGGTTCTTGTCAACGAATTTATCCACCCGCTTCATATATGCCCGGTACCGCTTCTTGAGATCTTTGGTTTCGGCCTTGAGCCTCTTGTGCAGAGCCTTCAGCTCTTGTTCGATTTCTTTGCCCTCAAGGGCCAGTGATTTGTTGTTGTTTGTCATAACAGTCTTTATATTCTGATTAATTTTTGGACAGGTCAAGCACTGCCTGACGAATTTCTAGCCTTCTTTTGGCCCCCGCAGGTGTCTCGTCGAGCTGAAGCTCGTCAGAAAAGTACGTGTTGATAAGAGCTTTGAGAAGTTCGAGTTGTTGAATTGTGCTCATAACAGTATTGAGTATAGGGTTGAGGGTTGGACAGGTTAACTGCTTATTTGATTTTTTTGTTTTTTGTAATCGCTGTATGAATAACTTTATTGTGATAGATATGTCCCTGGTCACTGTCTAAACACATATCATCAAATACATCTTCCGGTACAGTGTCTTTGTCAATATAAAATTCGACCTCAATTACCACAGTTGCTTTAATAAGTCTATCTTTGTTTTTCATAACAGATAAGAGAATAGGGAATGTTTAAGGAACTGTCAAGAGATTTTTTTTATGTCTTCTTTAATTAACAGAAATCATATTTGCTCAAGGGACGTTGACTTACGGGTGATCGACCCCACCGGATCTCATCGTCCCGGACTAATCCGGTTTCCTTTGTCAGCAAATATGTTAATCTGTCAGCATTAATCTACCATCTCTTTATACATCAGAAGATCTATCTCTAGTTCTTTTTCTGAATAGACCTGATAGCCTTCAGTCAAATGGACTTTATAAAATCCATTGACCCCAGGAACTTCATAAACCACAAAACCTCTTTGACCGTCTCTAGTGACTATATAATCACTTGGATTAAATTTTTTCATATTAAATGTTGTTTTTGAGATAGTTATAAGCTTCCATGTACAGTATATTAGCTCGTTCAATATAGATTTCCTCCCAATCAGGATTGTTCTTATTTACATCATCCATATCTGGTACACAAATGTCGTCTTGTAGTGTCTCTTCAATTGTATTGAGGAGAACATCAATCTTGTCGAATTGGGTTTGAGTGAGTGTTGTTTTCATACCGTGGTTCTTCTCTAGTCTAGTGCGTATTGAATGTTGTATTCAAACTCTTGCTCTACCTCGATCTCAGCGCTAAGCTTCTTCTCCTTCATCTCTTCGATCTGACTCTCAATCTCATTGATTTCTTCATCAATTTCATCTTTAGCGTGCTCGGTCGCGGTAAAGACCTTGTCAAGTGCTTCTCGAATGGATCCATAACAAGCAAAGTCATCTGCCCAGCATAGCCGGTCTGAGAACTCTTCAAGAAGGCTTGATGCTTCGTTGAGCTGTTTGAGCTTGTGCTGGATCTTCTCTAGAGCCGATACTTCTTTACCGTCGATGTAATGTTTTTTCATTTCCGGGTTTGCTCTAGGGTTCTGTTGAGGTAGTTGATAATTGATTCGGGATTGGTTGAATCAAGCCAGCGCATTGCGTTGATTGTTGCCATGAGGAATCCAATAATGTAATCCTTAGATTCACCATTGCGTTGTAGACAACCTACAATTTCTCCGGCGATATTGTCTGTAGTGGTAGCGGCGTTTTTCATAACAAGATTAAGAGTAGAAGCACTTTGAGGAACCGTCAACCTTTTATTCTATGTTTCTCGAGCACAAGACCCCTCTAGCCCTTTGAAAGACCACCTCCCAATACTTCTCAGGCGATCGCCTCGATTTTTGTTTCTCCCCGTTTCTCCCGTGGGCTAGCGTCAGCATCCCTCTTGTCTGTTTATTTTATAGACACGGAATTCAATTTAAATTCCTTATTTACTTGCTGGTTCCTCCGGAAGTTCTTATACTATAAGCATAATAAAGGTAGAAGGTGAGCCTCGACCAGAGACCAGGGCGAACAGGAGATAAGACTCCGAGGGTAGGGGATCGGAGCCTGCTCTAAGCTAATTTTTTTTCTTGCAGGTTCCTGGGAAAGTTCCTATAATAAAGTAACTGTCTCTTTATATACTTTGAGAGAGAAACTTGTGTACTTTGAGAGAGAAAATTAGGGAACTTTGAGAGAGAAAATTGTGTACTTTGAGAGAGAAAATTAGGGAACTTTGAGAGAGAGAGCACCGGGTGAGAGTCGAACTCACCATAAAGGGTTTTGCAGACCCTAGCCTGGCCGCTTAGCTTCCGGTGCGTAAAGTAACTTGTGTACTTTGAGAGAGAAAATGGTACCCGCCGAGGGACTCGAACCCCCTATCTATCGATTATGAGTCGATTGCTTATACCACTTAAGCTTCGCGGGTATTGGCTCCTGAGGTAGGATTCGAACCTACGACCGATCGGTTAACAGCCGATAGCTCTACCGCTGAGCTACTCAGGATTAGGCCACAATTGGTACTCGAGGTGGGACTCGAACCCACACGTCCGTTATAGACAACGGATTTTAAGTCCGTTGCGTCTGCCATTCCGCCACTCGAGCAAAATTTATATGTAAAAGATCTAGTCTCCGATTTTTGTACCATACGGGATCATCGGGAACCTCACACGACCAATTATAACCTGTATACCGATTTATCCAATCAATATACAGGCCATGTTGTGTTATGAAAACTATTCTTTGGACGGTGTCCAAAGATAATCTTTAATTTGTGTAGACTGCATGTTCTTTTCAAGCCACGTCATACACATAAACGGCGTCTGATGATACTCAGGTTCCCGATATGGAACCACAACCGCTAATACGTTCCCTACTGTCTCAATAATGTATTTGAGGTATTTTTTCATAACAAAATCAAATATAGACCCGATACCAGGAACCGTCAACTCTTTTTCTTTTGTTTTTTTGTCGTTTGTAGATTATATATTATTATAATGCCTGGTAGACCCAAAAAGAAAAAATCTGTGGTTTATGTAGATGAACTTTTAAAGAGAAAATCGTTCACTCTTAAACAACTACGCAATGCTAAATTACGACACCCTGTACTACACTACTTCAAAGTAAAGAAACTGCTCTTATCCGACTCCGTCTACTACACGTACCTTAAAACAAAATTAGCCTTCTATAGACTGATCTCCTCCGTCACCGGCGCCTTTTGATACTATTACTGACCCCGGCCTGATCAACCTCCCCCTCATACTATACCCCCTCCGCACCTGCCGCTTTATATAACCTTCGGAAATACTCTCGGATTCCTCCTGTGATACAGCTTCGTGAATTTTCGGGTCAAATAAATCACCAGGTTTAGCGTCAATAACACTCACCTCTTGAGTTACCAGAAAATCATTAAGCTGCCGGTAAATCATCCTCATCCCTACCTCTAATGAGTTAATGTCTGTTGTCGTCTTAAATGCCTCTAAACCAAATTCAAAGTTGTCTACTACCGGTAACATGTTCTCAATTATTCCTAACCCAGCATATCGCACAATCTCTTCCTTCTCCTTCTGTACCCTCTTACGGTAGTTGTCTAATTCAGCCCTACACCTCAATGCTAAATCTCTTTGCTCGTTAGCCTCAGCCTCAAAGTCAATCTTAATAATGTTGTCAACTAAATTGTTGTCTTGTTCTTCCATACGCTACATGTTAATATATACCCGCCCCCAGGCCCTTTCAACCCCTTTCTCTGCTTAATTATTATTAATATATATTATGAACTTTAAATACCTCGTCGAACAAACCTTAGAAGAAAGTAAATGCACTAAAGTTACTAAAAAAACTTCGTCAACCTCTAAAGGTAAAAAATATATGAAATGTGTCAAAAATCCTGATGGCCCAGGCTTTAAACGCATACATTGGGGACAAAAAGGTGTGAAAGTTACAGGCAAGTCTGGCAATACTAAAAGAAAAAAAGCCTTCCGTGCTAGACATAAATGCTCTACAGCAAAACCCGGAACCCCTAAATACCAGGCCTGCAAAGATTGGTAATACTATGCCTCCCTTTGTTAGCCTCTCAGAAGCCTACTCTTCTGTACTCTTAAAAGAATCTAGAGAAAATTCAGTCCAACAACTTGCACTCGTCTTCTATCTTGATTTCTTAAAAAATAATCCACCACCAAAAAATTCTGTCACCTGGATCACTGAACAGTTCGTAACCTGGGCAAAAAATCGCGGCGTTGTTTCTAAAGCAGCCTTCCTCTACCACCACCAAATTCCTAGAATGTGCCCTGTCGTCGATAACTTCATACTCGACTTCTCCTTCCATACCCTAAACCCCTCCTTTAATCAACCCTGCAAAATTACCGAAACTAAATACTGGAAATCTACCTACTCCCCTTACCACTACGGCACCTCCACCATCACCGTGAATAATAAACAGTATACCGCCCTCATCGGCTCCTACAAAACCCTCTCCCGCCTACTACAGAATATCACGACTTAATGTCGTATATCAATAATCCTATAAATATCACTATAGACCCTATCGCCACTATCGGAGACCCTTTGATGTGCATACTCCCTATCGCCATCAACTGCAACATAAATGATGATGTACAAAATGAATATACCCCAGCCTTGAAACACTCCCCAACCCTCCCTTTAATAACCCTCTCCACTACCTCACCCTTGATGAGAAGACCTTGACCTCCTCCTTTTCCGTACCTCTTGTACATCTCGCGGACCTCTTGTAAGTTCATAGTATACCATTATATTTATTCTATCTTGTTGGTTTTTTGAAAAACTTACCCGACCCCTACGCAAATATAAATTCATACATACCCTCCTCACCTGTCCTCATTACGTCTACCAATACCCCATACGAAACCTCTCCAAGACCTCGCAAAAGCTCATCGCAACAGTTCAATATGTCTCCCCAATTCGGATCACTATATACCCTTGATACTATAACCTTAGACGTAAACCTCTCGTCCCTTATCGCGAACTTTATGTCCCCTTCTATCACCACCCCCTCCGACGTTATGTCCGGACACGTCACCACCTTCACCTCATCCCCGACCTTACCCGCCTCCTCGTATATCCCGAAATATACCCTCTGTGGCTGATTCTCTATCAACCTATATACCTCCCCGGATAATACCTCGTACGGCACTACCATCGTCCCTACTCCCCCAACACCTTCACCTACTATTGTTATGTTCATACCAATCACTATATACCCACTACCCCCTTTTACAAGCCCTTTTATCTCACTTTATATACTTCAATTGCACGGATAATAGTTTGTTCTCTATTATCCAATTCTCTAGCTCTTCTCGGTATATGTCTACTATAAATTCAAAAGCCGCCGAGTACTCCACCCTCCCTGCCCTGTACTCCTTCACTGCTACCCCCAAATCCCCAGACAGTTCCTCACTGTGCACTTCTTTTAAAAAAAATGCCGCCGCCTTCTCTATACTGTGCCTGTTTGTCTTTATACCTTTAATTTAT